>Ga0075425_100000360_pt1 | contig 41996 bp, 50 predicted proteins | sample SoiMethybrSBSTD4_FD_75300 | JGI IMG/M metagenome (GOLD analysis project Ga0075425, IMG submission 75300) | Bulk soil microbial communities from a Populus tree surrounding site in Tennessee, USA - Soil MetaG P. TD hybrid SBSTD4 | ecosystem: Environmental > Terrestrial > Soil > Tree plantation... | reverse complement strand
AGCGACGACCCCGAGGACGGGCAGGCGCTCGGGCGTCTCAGCAAGCGTCCGATCGACTACTTCAAGATGTTTTACGGCGACACCGCGCTGTTCGGCGCCTGGCACGCGATGGAGTCGGGGCTGGCCTTCTTCGGCGTCGACCACGTCCTGTTCGGAACCGACATGCCGTTCGACCCCGAGAAGGGCCCGGGATTCATTCGCGATACTATCGAGGCCATGACGCGCATGCGCGCCACCGAGGCCGAGAAGGCGCAGATCTACGAGGGCAACGCGCGCCGGCTGCTCCGGCTGAGGGAGAAAGCACGATGACCACCAAGCGAGCGAGCGTCGAAAGCACCGCCGATGCCTATCTCGAGCTTTTGGCCGCGCGCGGCGTCGAATACTTCTTCGCGAACTCCGGGACGGACTTCGCGCCGCTGATCGACGCCTACGCTCGCCGCCTCGCGCAGGGCCTGCCGGCGCCGCGGCCCATGACGATCCCGCACGAGGTGCCGGCGGTCGGCATGGCTCACGGCTACGCGCTGGTCACCGGACGGCCGCAGGTCGTGATGGTCCACGTGATCGTCGGCGCCGGCAACGCGGTCGGCGGCATCATCAATGCCGCGCGCTCGAACGTGCCAATCCTGTTCAGCGCCGGGCGCAACCCGATCACCGAATCCGGGATGCACGGCAGCCGCAATCGCGCAATCCACTGGGCGCAGGAGTCGTTCGACCAGGCGGGGATGATCCGCGAGTACGTGAAGTGGGACTACGAGCTTCGCAACTTCACCCAGCTCGAGACCGTGGTCGACCGGGCGCTCGCGGTCTCGCAGGCCGAGCCGCAGGGCCCGGTCTACCTGACGTTGCCGCGCGAGGTGCTCGCCGAGAAACACGAGGTTTTCGAGTACGCGGCGCAGAGCCGTGCGCCCAGGCCCGGCGCCGTCGCGGCCGCGCCGGAGACGATCGCCGAGGCCACCAGACTCCTGACCGCGGCGAAGAACCCGATCATCCTGACCAAGGCGGCCGGGCGCGACCCCTTCGCGGTGCCGGCGCTGGTGAAGCTCGCCGAGGCGCTCGGCGCGCCGGTGATCGATCAGTTCCACACGTACATGAACTTCCCGCAAGACCATCCGCTGCACCTTGGCTTCGACGCGGCGCCGTACTTCGACGACGCCGACTGCATCGTGGCCGTCGAGTCCGACGTGCTGTGGTTCCCCGCGCTGAAGACACCGCGCCCGGAGACGAAGATCGTCCAGATCGCGGTGGACCCGCTCTACGCGCGCTACCCGATCCGCGGCTTCCCTGCCGACTCGGCGCTTTCGGGCACAGTGGCCCTGAACCTCGGTGCGCTCGCCGATGCCGTGCGCGCGCGCGTCGATTCGCGCACCGTCGCGGAGCGGGCCCAGCGCTGGCAGGCCGAGCATCGCCGTCTCCGCGAGGCGTGGGCGGCGACCGCCCGGAGGGCGCAGGGCGAAAAGCCGATGGAGATGGTGTGGGTCTCCAAGTGCGTCGGCGACCTGGTGGACGAGAACACGATCATGATCGACGAGTACGACTTCGATCCGACCCAGGGCGCTTTCCGCACGCCGCGGAGCTACTTCGGCTCCTCGCCGGCGGGCGGTCTCGGCTGGGGCATGGGCGCCGCGCTCGGGGCCAAGCTGGCCGCGCCCGACAAGACCGTGATCTGCTGCGTCGGCGACGGGGCGTACATCTTCAGCGCGCCGACCGCCGCGCACTTCGTCTCGCGCGCCTACAACCTGCCAGTGCTGTTCGTCATCTTCAATAACCGCGCCTGGAACGCCGTCAAGCGCGCGGTGCGTAGCCACGCGCCCGAGGGGCTCGCCTCGCAGTCGGGTCGGATGCCGCTCTCGGACCTGGAGCCGGCGCCGGACTACGAGCTGGTGTGCCGTGCCTCCGGCGGCCACGCCGAGAAGGTCGAGGATCCGGCGGCGCTGCCCGATGCGCTGGCGCGCGCCCTCAAGGTCGTTCGTGACGAGAAGCGTCAGGCGCTCCTCAACGTGATCTGCAAGAAGCCGTGAGTCGGATCCTATTTCTGCTGATCGCCTGGGTGTCGTTCGACCTCGCGACACCCTTGCCCGGCGCCTTCGAGTTCGAGATCCAGGATTCCGAGATCGAGCACTCGATCCAGACCGGCCGTGAGTCTCACGACAAGCGCGCGGCGGCCTCGCACCGGTCGACCGCGCGCGAGCGCGTCGAGCACGATCGGCCAGCACGCCGCTCGGTTTCCCCGGCGCCCGAGATCGGACCCGCGACCGGTGAGCCGTGGGTTCACGCGGTCAGGCTCGCGCATCGACCGTCCGCCGCTCGCGCCTCGTCCCCCGAAGACCACTAGCTCGGTCGTCCCGTTCGTCTCCTGAAGTCTTCCTCCTCTCACAAGGAGACACGAGATGACTATCAATCGATACGAAGGTTTGGCCATCGCGGTCGCGCTCGTCGTCGTCGGCCGCGTGCTGGTGGCCTTGCTGAAAGCGCTGGTGGAGTAACGTATGCTCTTTCTGATGGATCCAGAATTCTGGGCGAGGGTCTTCGGGATCATCGTCATCGATCTCACGCTCGCCGGCGACAACGCGCTCGTCATCGCCCTCGCCGTCCGCAGCCTGCCCAAGCGTCAGCAGCTCCTGGGACGTATCTGGGGCACGCTCGGCGCCGTCGGCCTGCGTCTGGCGTTCATCACGATCGCCACATTCCTGCTCCGGATCCCGTTCCTCCAGCTCGCCGGCGGCCTGGCGCTCTTCTGGATCGCGTTCAAGCTGATCCACAAGGAGTCGGGCGGCGACGAGAACGTGCGCGAGGGCGGATCGCTCCGCGAAGCGATCTGGATTATCGTCGTCGCCGACGCGATCATGAGCCTCGACAACGTGCTCGCCGTCGCCGCCGCCGCGCACGGCGACCTGCGCCTGGTCGTGTTCGGCATCGCGCTCTCGCTGCCGATCGTGGTTTGGGGCAGCGGCCTCCTCGCCACGCTGATGAACCGCTTCGTGTGGGTCATCTGGCTCGGCGGCGGCATCCTCGGCTACGTCGCGGGCGAGATGATCCTGAAGGATCAGGGGCTCGCGCGCTGGATCGATCACTCGACGCCCGGGATCGGCTGGCTGCCGTTGGTGCCGGGCGTGATCATCTTCGCGCTCGGCTGGTGGTTCAGCGGATCGCTCGGCAGAAAGAAGGTGCCGGGCAACGCCTGAGTCAGTATCCCCGACGGCTCACCTGTAGTTCCGCGGACTTCTCTCTTATCGCACAGTTCCGAGAACTGCATCCACTGCATCTGATACCCAGATAGGCCGGTTTCGTTCGCAGTTGGGCGCAAGGTGGGCGCAAGGAATCGGCACGCAGCGGCATCGCCTACAATCGTTGACCGTGCTCCCGTTCTACACGCCGACCGCCCCGGCGCTCGTCCGCAAGCCCTTTCACCGCGACGGCTGGGTGTACGAGGAGAAGGTCGACGGCTGGCGCATGCTCGCGTACAAGGACGGCGAGCGCGTGCGCCTCGTCAGTCGGAACGGCCGCGACCACACCAGGCGCTTCCGCGACCTGGCCGAGGCGGTGTCGAAGCTCGCGGCGCGCTCGCCGGTGCTCGACGGCGAGGTCGCGATCTACGACCAGAAGCTCCGCTCGCGTTTCGACTGGCTGCGCGAGCCCGATCCGGACGTCGTCGCCACACCGCCCGTGTTCATGGCCTTCGACCTCCTTCACCACGACCGCCGCGAGATCAGCGGGCGCCCGCTTCGCGAACGCCGAACTCGACTGGAGCACGTCGTCGCCGAGTCCGACCTGGTCCTACCGGTGCGGCGGCTCGGACCAGATGGGTTGAAGGCGTGGACGCAGGTGATCGAGCACGGGTATGAAGGCTACGTCGCCAAGGACGAGGCGAGTCGGTACGAGCCGGGCCCGACGCGCCGCTGGCTCATGGTGAAGCAGCCGGGATGGACCGTCGGCGAGGATCGGTGGCAGCGGCGGACTAGCAGTCGCGCGTAGCGTCGCTCACGAATAGCCCGTGCTCGACCAACGCGGCCTGCTCCTCCGCGCAGCAGTCGGCTTCGCCGGGTGCGCGCCCTCATACGACCTTGCTATGTGGGCGTTGCGTTCGTGGCTCGACTCCTGGCCCGGCATCGGTCACGTCGCCGTGGGGATGCACCGCCAGGGCTTTGATCTCCAGTTGACCCAGTACGACGAGCGCGGCTGGCGCGCGACGTTCTACACGACCGGCATGGAGCATTCGCCGACGAGCGCGACGGGCACCGCATGGGAGCGCACGTCCTGGCACGCGACGCAGCGGGCGGCGTGGGAGGCGCTTGGCTGAGCAAGTCGCTAATAGTTCGCGTCTGCTAGACTCGCGCCAGCCATTCCTGCCGAGGTGTCCATGCCGCGGATCGGATTCGCAGTTGTTCTCGTCGCCAGCCTTGTTCTTGTGCCGTTCGCTGGTGAGGCGCAGCAGGCGGGCAGGCTCTACCGGGTTGGTCTCATCAGGTCGGGGACGCCGCCGCCTACCCCGCCCGACCAAGGGTCTTTGTTGTCCGAGCGATTGCAGGAGCTTGGTTGGGTCTACGGACGGGACTTCGTCGTTGAGCAGCGGTGGTACGGTGATCAGCTTGAGCGTACCCCCGACCTGGCGGCCGAGTTGATTCGCACGGGCGTGGACATCTTCGTCGTCGAAGGGTTCACCGAGGCGGCGCGTGTGCAACAGGTGACGCACACCATTCCGATCGTCACGTTGCGGGCTGGAGACATTGTGAAGGCCGGCCTCGCCGCCAGCCTGGCAAAACCCGGCGGCAACGTCACCGGAATCCAGACTCTCCAGGCCGAGCTGGCCGCCAAGCAGTTGTCGCTGCTAAAGGAGGCCATGCCACACCTCTCCCGATTGGGTGTGCTCGTCTACGGCACTTACCCAGCCGTTCTTCACGAGGTCGAGACAGCTGGGAAGACACTGTCCGTTGCCCTTCAGGTCGAATCGATTCGTAGCGGCGACGACCTCGCGAGGGCTTTTTCTGCCTTCCAAGCTAGGCGCGCCCAAGCAGTCCTCGTCGTGCGCAACCAATACCTGACCACTTACCTACGGACTGTGGTGGACCTCGCCTTGAAGTACCGGCTCCCAACCATCTCCGACTCTCCCGGGCTCGCTAGGCAAGGCGGCCTCATGTCTTACGGCTACAGTTCCCGCGAGACCGTACGGTCGGCCGCCGAAATCGTCAACGAGATTCTACGCGGAGCTACAGCCGGCGAGACCCCTATCCGACAAGCGACGATGTTCAACCTCGTCATCAATCTCAAGACCGCCAAGGCGCTCGGCCTGACGATCCCGCAGTCACTGCTGGTCCGGGCCGACGAGGTCACTCAATAGCAATGCTTGACCAACGTGGCCAGCTCCTGCGTGCCGCGATTGGCTTCGCCGGGTGCTCGATGCCCTCCTACGACCACGCCGTCTGGGCGCTCCGCACCTGGCTCGACTCCTGGTCCGGCATCGGCCACGTCGCCGTCGGGATGCACCGTCAAGGCTTCGACCTCCAGTTGACGCAGTACGACGAGCGCGGCTGGCGCGCGACGTTCTACACAACGGGGATGGAGCACTCGCCGACCAGTGCGACCGGCACCGCGTGGGAACGGACGCCGTGGCACGCGGCGCAGCGGGCGGCGTGGGAGGCACTGAAGAAACGCGGAAAGTCGGGCGTGACTGGTACGCCCCGCGTCCGACGACGCTACCTGTGTTCGGTCCCGCCGTCCGTGCGGCGTTCGAGCTCCCAGACCGCGAAACAGCGGACGTGGATGTGGAACTTGTCCAGTCCGGGGTTGCTGCCGTCATGGGCGAACTGAGCCTCCAGCTCTAGCTGATCCTGCCTGATGGGCGCGCCACAGACCGAGCAGGGCGCACCAACGCCTGGCCCGCCCCAGGTGCGGTCGGGTCGGCGGGAAGGCAGCTTTCCAGTGCGGATCGCTTCTCGGGCTTTCGCACGCAGAACAGCTTCGTCAGGCATGGTATCTCCCCCGGTTTAGGTCGTCCATCGGGTAGCCTCACGGGTTCAACGGCGGTACCAACACGCCAGATTCACCACGGTCTCGACGCCCTGACATATCTAGGCCGCCTGCTCCAGTTCACGCTGTCGAACACCGCAGCAGCCTGGCTCGCGCGTAGGCTAAGAATTCCGTATACTCTGGTAGGAGTTCACCGTTCAAGTACGTACCTTGACGTGAGGTACAGCCCAAATGGTTCCTAAGGTCCCGCGTCGCCGAGTCGTCGATGTCCAGGAAATCTTGACCAGTATCTGCACCAAGTGGGGCCTGCTGATCCTGTATGAGCTGTCGAGAGGGACCAGGCGGCACGGCGAGCTACGTCGGGCGATCGGCGGAGTATCCCAGAAGATGCTGACGCAGTCGCTGCGAAGGCTTGAGCGCGATCGGTTGGTACGGCGAACCATCTATCCGATCGTTCCCCCTCGGGTGGACTATGCGCTCACGCCACTGGGTGAGGCGCTCATGCGACCGCTGTCCGCGCTCTACCGCTGGACGGAGCGACACCTCAAGAAGATCCAGCAGGCGCGACGCGAATCGCAGAAGACCCGACGGGTTATCGCACCGGACTGAAGCAGTCTGGCCGGAGCGCCCGCGCCTTTCCTTAGGCAATCGGCCGCACGAGATCCGCGCCTGCCGCTGATCGATTCACGCCGAGAGACCGTCTCACCAATCTTGAAGTGTTCCATGGGCGTGGCCTCTTCCGGGGTTGAAGGACAGCGGTGAAAGCCAAATTCACGCCGAGTCAGCGTAGTCGCAACAGATGGCGCGCCATGCTACGTTGCAGTTGCCTGCACCTTGGCCTTCGGGTTGCGCTCCTGCGCGAGACCCCGGTGAATCTGGCATTTGCTTCCGTCCTGATCACCAGGGAAGGCCATGGAAAACGCAGCGATTCGTGCTCTCATCCGCGACAAGCTTCAGAACGGACGTTTGCCGTTGAACGGCATCCCCAGATTCTGGGTCGGTCCAAGCAACGGCGAGGAATGCGACGCCTGCGGCCGATTGATCGTGAGCCCCCTCGTGGTCGAGGGTGTTGCCGCGACGGACGGGACCAAGACGGCGCTTCAAATGCACGTCGAGTGCTTCGCCCTCTGGGATGAGGAGCGACGCGAGGCCCAGTCGTAGCTTCCGGGGCGGACGATTAGCCGCCTGTGGTACGCTCTGCGCTGCCTGCACCATAGCCTTACGGGCAGACGCTCCCGGGCGTCGAGACCGTGGTGAATCTGGCGTGTAGCACTGCCGGACCCCGTGAGGCGGCCAATGGACGATTCCATCCTCAGAGCCCTCATCCGCGAAAAGCTCACGGACGGTCGTCTGCCGCTCAACAGCATGCCGCGATTTTGGGGCGGTCCCGCTGACGGAGAGGTGTGCGACGCGTGCGACAAGCTCATCACCAAGCAGCAGCTTGTGATGGAGGGCATCGCATCGACGCTGTCCGATCGGCCCAAGGACAAGAAGCCCATTCAGTTCCATGTCACGTGCTTCCAGATTTGGGATGTCGAGAGGCGTGAGGCGCTGAAGTAGCACACACCCCGCCGCTACGCAGGAGTCCGCTATGGACCAAGAAGCCCTCCGTCGCCTCATCCGGCGCAAGCTGGAAGACGGGCGCCTGCCGCATGACGACCTCAAAAGGTTTTGGAGTAGTCCAAGCGACGGCGAAACGTGCGACGCCTGCGACACGGTCTTCGCGAAGGACCAGATGCTGATGCAGGGGATGACGCTGGACCTCGGCAGGAGGCCCCTTCAGTTGCACGTCCGATGTTTCCAGATGTGGGATCACGAACGGCGCGCCGCCAGCCATCGAGGCTGACCTCCTCAAATCCGTCCGCGCCTGTTTGACGTTTTACCGTGCGCCCGCACCATAGCCTGAAGGGTTGACGCTCCCAGGGCGTCGCGACCGTGGTGAATCTGGCCTGTTGGTACCGCCGTTGAACCCGTGAGGCTACCCGATGGACGACACCGCCCTACGAACCCTCGTCCGCCAGAAGCTTCTCGATGGTCGCCTGCCGCTCGACAAGATTCCCCGACTATGGGGTGGTCCAGCAGACGGCGAGATGTGTGACGCCTGTGACAAGCCCATCACGAAGCAGCAGTTGGTGATGGAAGGCCACTCGCCGCCCAGCGATCGCCCCAAGAACAAGAAGGCTATCCAGTTCCACGTCGCATGCTTCCAAGTCTGGAACGACGAACGGCGCAAGCCACGCGGGACGACCCCCTAACGTCTCCCGACTGGTCTACCCGTTTGAGTGCCTCCCACGCCGCCCGCTGCGTCGCGTTGACAGCGTGCTGACGCGCACGTGACGTTCTTCCCGGGCTGCCGGTCGTGTACGGGCGACCGATGACTTCGTACCTTTAGCCGCCAAGATTACACAGGTAAGATCCCAAGATTACACGGGCTGGGACTTTGACGCCCGGCAGTTGCTCCGAGAACCCACGAAAACGCACGGTTTAGGGAGTTCGCCCGGAATGGCATCCGCGATGCTGCTCCCTAGCCTGTGTCCAATGCAGTCAGGGAGGCGGCCATCCCAATCCGTGTGCTTGTCGTAGATGACGATGCGGATTTCCAGTGGCTGATCCGGCTCAATCTTCAGTTAGAGCACGACACAACGGTGGTCGGCGTAGCGGAGGACGGCGAGACCGGTATTGCCTTGGCCCTTCGAGAGCAACCCGATGTCATCGTGATGGATCTGATGATGCCGCGAATCGATGGATTCGAGGCCACTAAGCGGATCAAGCAAGTCCGACCTGCAGTGAAAGTAATAGTCGTCACCTCTTATTCTGTCGACAACGCGACCCGCCAGAAGATGTGCCGCAGCGGAGTGGACGCGATTCTGGGCAAGCGCGACGTTGCGACGGCGCTGGCTCCTATGATCCGCTCGGTTGCACAAAGCTGATCCTTCTGCAGATTCACTCCTCGACGCCACCCGGTTCACGCTGACGCGCTCGTGCGCGCCGTACGTGCGGATCATCATGACCTCGACGTTGTCGACCGCTTGGACGCGCACGTGAGCGTCTTCCCGGTCGCAGTCGGGTACGGGCGACCGACGACCTCGTACGCGCCAGTCTCGTCGACGAGGCGGTCACCGATCCGAAGTTCCATCGGGATCACACGTGGCTCGGCTGGTGCTGACGGCGCGCTCTGCTTCTTCGGGCGTCTGGGCAAGCGGGTTAGGCGCTGGACTGCGGCGGCTTCTCCACGGCCGCTTCACGGAGCGCGTGGAGCGCCACTTCAAACTCGCGCATCAGGACGTCCTCGTCGTCGCTGGGCCCCCTACCTCGCGTCACAAGGCGCTGCGCTGCCTCGCGCGCTTCTCGGAGTCGCTGAAGGATCGCTGCCGAGAGTACCGCGCAGCTGTACGGATGTGCGCGCACGCTTCCGAGCAGGTCCGCGCGGCACTGCGGGCATAAGTGCTCTCTGCCGCTGAATAGGTCCGTAGCGAGTTCGGCCGCGCGGTAGCCCTTGGCGCACTGCTCGCACTCGGCGACTGTGTGTTCCCAGCAGAAGCGGAAGAGCGCCACGCGCTCCTCGGGGCTGAGAACGCGGGGCCGTCCAGGTGGGACAACCGGCCCGAGTCGAGGATGAAGGTATCGTCAGGTGAGATGGCCTTGGAACATGCGGGGCAGATCCACTGCTGCCGTTCCATGGCGCACCTCACTGACGTGAAGGTGGCGGGAAGTATCACTCGGTCCGGCGCGTTGTCCAGAGCCTCCTCGCGCGCCATGCCGACGGTCACCATCGCAGCCACGGCCCTTCACCCGATCAGCGGCGGCTCCGATGCTACACTCCCGGCCGGGGAGCCTACCGTCTGTGACACTTCGAGGCCCCCAATCCCACTAGGTCGAGTAAGCCGAGAAGCGAATCGTCGACGCGCGCGCCCGGTAGTCGGTGATCACATTCACCACCGCGGGCTTGCCGGACGTCGCCGCGCGCTCGAGCGCGGGGCGGATCTCGTGCGGCTTCTCGCAGTACTCGCCGTGCGCGCCAAAGTCCATCGCCATCTTGTCGTACCGCGAATAGCCGAGGTTGCGCCCCGGTTTGTCCTGCTTCGGATCCGCGGTCCACCCACCGTTGTTGCTGATCACGCACAGGACCGGGATCTTGTGGCGGACGGCCGTGTCGATCTCCATCGCGTTGATGCCAAACGAGCCGTCGCCGTGCAGCACCACGACCTGCTTGTCCGGCCGCGCGGCCTTGGCGCCGACGCCGAACGGCAGCCCGACGCCCATGCAGCCGAACGCGCCGGAGTTCAGCCGGTGGCCGGGCACGTACGTCGGGATCGACTGGCGCCCGTAGTTCAGGATCTCCTGGCCGTCGACCACGAGAATCGCGTCGCGCTTGAGGAAGTCGCGAACTTCTTTGCAGAGCCGCAACGGATGGATCGGCGTGTCCTCCGAGCTCATCTGCTTGTCCATCTCGGACGCCTTCTCGGTGTCGAGCACCTTGAGCTTCGAGATCCAGCGCGAATATCGGCTCCGGTCGACTTTGCCGCGCGCTTCGCGCGTGAGCTGCTCGAGCACCGCGCGGGCGTCGCCGGCGATCGGCACGTCGGCTACCCGGTTGTGATTGAGCTCGGTCGGGTTGACGTCGACGTGGATCACCTTCGCGTCGGCGGCGAACCGCGGCGGGCGCCCGAACTGGATCACGAAGTTGAAGCGGGTGCCGACGGCCAGCAGCACGTCGACCTCGCTGAACGCCTTCGCGCGCGCGTTGAGGAAGGCGAGCTCGTGGTCCTCGGGCACGGTGCCGCGCGAGATCGGCGTCGTGTAGAACGGGATGCCCGTCGCCTCCACGAAGGCCTGGAACGCGGCGGCCGCGTCCGACCACCACACGCCGCTGCCGCCGAGGATCAGCGGGCGCTCGGCCTTGGCCAGGAGCGCGATCGCCTCGACGACCGCACCGGGATCGCCGAGCGTGCGAGGCGCCGGCGCCCACGGCTTCGGATACGCGAGCGCCGACTCGTCGAGAGACTCGCCGAGGACGTCGCCGGGCACGTCCAGGTACACCGGGCCGGGCTTGCCGCTCGTCGCCTGCCGATAGGCCATCGCGACCATCTCGGGAATGCGCTTGGTGTCGTAGATCCGAGCGGACCACTTCGTGATCGGCTTGAAGACCGCGAGCTGGTCGATCTCCTGGAACGCTTCCATTTCATAGAAGACGCGCGGGCTCGATCCGCCGACCGCGATCATCGGCGCCGCATCGACGAACGCGTTGGCTACGCCGGTGACGAGGTTGGTGGCGCCCGGGCCCGACGCGCCCATGCAGACGCCGGGCTTTCGCGTGATGCGGCTGTAGGCGTGCGCCATCAGGCTCGCGGCCTGCTCGTGGCGGGTGTCGATCGCCCGCGCGCCGAGCTTGATGATCGCGGCCTCGGTCTCGATCATCGGACCGCCCATGATGTAGAAGAGCGTGTCCATGCCCTGCGAGACCAGCGATTTGGCGAGAATGTCGGACCCGGTCAAGGTTGCCATGCCGCGCCTCCCCGATTAGCTCAGCCGGTCGTCAGAAGATACCCGAATTTGTCGCTCGTGTCTCGCCTGGCGGCCCGCCCGGGCGCGTGTGACACTGAAGCATGGCTCGCATCACTAGAAGCGGGTTGCTCGGGTTCGGAGCGGTCGTCCTCCTGCTGGCCGCGGGACCGGTCGCCGGGTTCGCCCACGCCGCCGAGCTCTACGCCCCGGAGACCCTGGACCGCTACTTCAAGCTCGAGTGGTCCAGGGCCGGTCAGAACGTCAACGGCTACGTGTACAACACCGGGAATCGGCGCGCCGCCCACATGATCCTGCTCGTCGAGGGTCTCGACGGCGCCGGCAAGCCCGTGACGAAGACCACCACCTGGGTGCGCGACGTGCCGCCGAACAACCGCGCCTACTTCCAGGTCGCCGTGCCGACCGCAGCGGCGTACCGCGTCTCGGTCCAGTCCTTCGACTGGGTCGAGGACCGCCTGGACCGCCGAAAGGCCTGGTAGGGCTAGACCGCGGGCTCGCCGGCCGTCACCGCAATGCACTGGCCGGAGAGGTTCTTCGCGGCGTCGCTGCAGAGATAGACGGCCAGCGAGGCGATGTCCTCAGCGGTCGACATGCGCCTGAGCGGCGAGCGCTCCACGAAGCGCGCCCGCTCCTCCTCGACCGAGACTCCCTTGACCTGAGCCTGGCCGGCGATCACACGATCGATGCGATCACCCGCCACGGCCCCCGGCGCGATCGCGTTGACCCTGATGTTGTGCGGCGCCAGCTCGAGCGCCAGGCAGTAGGTCATGCCCACCTGGCCGGCCTTGGCCGAACAGTAGCCGATGCGATAGGCGAGCCCGCGACGCCCCGCGGTCGAGGAGATGTTCACGATCGCGCCGCCGCCCGCCTTGATCATGGGCGGCACCGCGAAGCGCGTGCACATGAACGAGCTCGTCAGGCAGGAGTTGATCGTGTAGAACCAGTCGTCCGCGGTGTAGTCCTGGACGGGCTTGGTGGGGCCGCCGTCGCCGGCGTTGTTCACGAGGATGTCGAGCTTGCCGAAGGCCTCGAGCCCGGCCTTGACGATGCGCTGCACGTCCGCCTCGACGGCGGCGTCCCCGATCGCGGCAATCGCCCGACCCCCGTCGGCCTTGACGAGCGCGGCCGTCTCCTCGACCAGATCGCGCGAGCGCGCCGCGCAGATCACCGCGGCCCCCTCGGCCGCGAACATCCGACTCATCACGCGGCCGACGCCCTTGCTCGCGCCCGTGACGAGCACCACCCTGCCCTCGAGCTGTCCCATCGACTACCTCCGTGAGCTGATGCGTTCGGGCGCGCCGCCCGCCGGTCAGCGAAACGCCTGGATGAGCTCCTCGAGCGCGACCATCTGGCCGCCACGCGTCGAGGACGGGACCACGATCACCGTCCGTACGCCGATCGCGAGCCACGCTTCGGCGCCCTCGCGCACGTCCTTGACGCTGCCGAACAGGGTGACGTCGCGGAGCCAGCGATCGGACATGAGCTCGGGCACACGCTGGGTGTCGCCGCGAGCCAGGGCCTCGCGGATCGCGAGCATCTCGTCTCCGTACCCGGCCTCGATCCAGTAGTTCTGATAGTTCGGCAGGCGCACGTAGGAGGCGAGGGTGCGCCGCATCACGGCGGCGGCCGCGGCGCGGTCGTCGTCGATGCACATCGGTACCATGTTGCCGATGAAGAACGCCGGGTCGTTGCGCGTGCGTTCCGGCAGGTGGCCGAGCGAGGCCGCCATGTGCGATCGTGCGCCGTTCGCCCAGACCGCGCCCTGCGCGACCTCGGCGGACAGCTCGACCATGCGACGGCGCAAGGTCGCCAGCACGATCGGCGGCAGCGCGCCGACCTGCGGCGCCAGCGCCGCGACCTCGCCGACGAACTTCCGGATGTCGTCGAGAGGCCGCCCCGGCTGCAGGCCGAGACGCTCGTAGGTAGGGCCGTGGCTCACGCCGATCCCGAATCTGAACCGCCCACCCGACAGCTCGTGGACGACCGCGGCCGTCTGCGCGTACTCGAACGGGTGCCGCGTGTAGATGTTGGCGATGCTGGTCCCGAACGGGATCTCGCGCGTGGAGAGCGCCAGCGACTGGCAGAGGGCCAGCCCGTCGCCCGGGCTCGGACAATAGATTCCGGTGAACCCCTCGCGCTCGAGGCGCTGGGCCATCTCGAGCGTTGCGCGGCGCCGGCCGGCGACCGCGACGAGACCGACCGACGGCTTCGTGGGCATCTGCGGGAGTATAGCCGCTCCGAGCGCGCTTGCCACGCGGCCGGCGAGCCTGGCGCGCTATCATCGCCCCACCCAAGGGAGGAGGCTTCCATGAAGATCCATCGTCTTTATGCGGACAAGAACGGCGAGTCGCACTTCCAGGACGTCGAGATCGAGTACGCGGAGTCGACGCGGGCGGGCCGGCTCTCCAAGCGGATGCCGGCTACCGGCATCATCTTTCGCGAGGTGCAGCCCGACTACGACCTGGACTGGCATCCCGCCCCGCGACGCCAGTACATCATCAATCTGGACGCGGGCGTCCAGATCACCGCGAGCGACGGCGAGTCGCGCCGCATCGGCGCCGGCGAAGTCCTGCTGGTCGAGGACACGCACGGCAAGGGACATCTGTCGAAGGCGCTCGACGGCAAGCTACGGAACTGCATCTTCGTCACCCTGGAGTAGCGCGCTCGACGTTCGCCCCAGGGCCGCGCTCCCGGCGGTTAAAGCTCGCTTTCGACATGCCACTTTGCGCGACGCCGCCGCCCTGGCCGGACTGGATGTCACACCAGAATCATCCGCGCTGGTCGACGCTCGAGATCGGCGCGCGCGGACCGCCGATGAGCCTCGCGCGATTTCCAGGTTTTCGATTCGAGCGGCGGCACGCGCGCTGGCGCGACACTCGTGGCATCTGCCGTGCACTCCAACGATGCCGCAAGACGAGCCGAATGACGCGCAACCACGCCTGCATCTACTGCCTGACGCCGTACCGGGCCGCCGACCTGAGCGGGGAGCCGGTCGTGCCCGCGGTCCTTGGGGGGCGGCTCCTGCTCGAGCGCGCCGCCTGCGCCGATTGCTCGGCGCGCGTCAGAGAGCGGACCGATGATTTCCTAGCACGGCATTTCGCACCGATCACCGAGGCGATCGCCGGCCGCGGCACGCCGCGCCCGCGACGCGGCTCGAGCGGGAGGGCGCCGTCGGGCGCGAGCGAGCCGTCCCCCGGCCAATGGCGCCTGGCGCATCGGGCTGCCGCCAAGATCCTCTACTGCTATCTGCTGCTCGAGCTCGGCGACGCTGCGCTCGTGAGCCCGCCGCTGGAGACCGTGCGCAAGTACGTGACCGCCGTTGGGCCGGAGCCGTGGACCCCGCGCTGGGAAATCACTCGTCCGCCTCACTCGCTCTCGGCCAGCTGGCACGTGCTGAGCTTCGACGCGGTACGGCCTTCGGCGGCGGCGATCGGTCTCTTCGGCACGATCTGGTTCCGGTTCCGCTTCGATCTCGAGGCGCTGGCGCCGAAGGGAGGGCTCCTCGCGCTCGACTCGGTCAGGGGCGCGCGCGGGCTGGCGGCGCACCGGCATCGCGGGGAGTGGCGCTATCGGGCGGCGCCGCGCTGGGGCTGGAATCGGTAGCAGTGAGTCACTGCGACTGCAGCGCGCGCCGGACGACGCGCTTGACGCTCTCCACCGTGAACGGCTTCTCGAGCTGCGGAGCGCCTGTGCGCGTCAGGAACGCGCGCGTCCTCGGATTGAGGATGTCTCCGGTGACGAACACGAAGCGCCGCGTCAGGTGTGGCTCGCGCCGCTCGACCTCGCGATAGAGCTCGCGGCCGCCGAGCACGGGCATCCCGCTATCGCTGATGATCAGGTCGTAGCTGCGCGCGCCGAGCATCCGGAGCGCGATCGCGCCGTTCGCCGCCACGTCGACCTTGTAGCCGTCACGCGACAGCGCCTCGGCCAGGAGCGCGGCGACCGCAGGCTCGTCGTCGACCACCAGGATCGTCTTCCCGGCGACGGGAAGCGCGGCGTCGCCCGAGTCCGGCTCGTCGGTCGCGTCCGGCGGCGTGCCGAACGGAAGCTCGATGACGAAGCGTGCGCCCTCGCCCGGACGGCTCTCGACCTGGATGATTCCCCCGTGGCCTTCCACGATCCCACGTACCAGCGCGAGGCCGAGCCCCGTGCCCTCGCCCTCGGGCTTGGTGGTGAAGAACGGATCGAAGACTCGGCCCACGATCTCTGGCGCAATCCCCGGCCCATTGTCGGCGACCTCGATGCGCACGACGCGGCTCGCGGCGTCGGAGCGCGTCACGAGACCCAACCGGCGCGGCCTTGGAGCATCCTGCACCGCCTGCCGAGCGTTCGTGACGAGGTTCACCACGACCTGCTTGAGCTGATGTCCGTCGGCCCAGACCAGCGGCAACCCCTTTTCGAGATCGTACTCGAGCTCGACGTTGGCGATCCGTAGCTCGAAGGACAGGAGCTCGACAGCCTCGCGCAAGAGATGATTCACCGATACGTGGCCGCGCTCGGGCGGATGGCGCCGGGCCATCGTCAGGAAGCTCCGGACGATCCGCACGCAGCGCTCCGCGGCCTCTCCGATGTCCTTGATCCGCGCGTGGGCGACCGGATCGACGTCGCTGGTCCCGAAGAGCCCGACCTGGCCCAGAATCACCGACAGCGGGCTGTTGAGCTCGTGCGCGACGCCTGCCAACAAGTTACCCATCGTCGCCAGCTTCTCGGCTTCGAGCAGCTGATGCGAGCGCTCCTGGATCTGATCCTCCAGGTTCTGGTTCTGGCGCCGGAGGTCACGGTGCAGGAAGCGCATCTCGATCAGGTTGCGCACGCGCAGCAAGAGCTCGGTCTGCTCGAAGGGCTTGGTGACGAAATCGCTGGCCCCAGCCTCGAGCGCCCCACGCTTGCTCTCACGCGACACGTCCGCCGTCAGCACCAGCACCGGTAGATAGAGCTCGGCCCGCCGCTGCTTGAGCCGCCTGAGCACCTCGACGCCGTCGACCATCGGCATGCGCAGGTCGAGCAGGATCAGATCCGGGCGGAAGTCGTCGCAGCGCTCCTCGACCGTGCGCGAGTCCGTGATACACAGGAGCGTGCCGTAGCCGGCGTGCGACAAGAGCTGCTCGAGCAGCCGGACCATCGCCGGTTCATCGTCCACGATCATGATCCGGGCATTACAGAACGGCTGCGGCACCATGCCCTCTCCCCCGGTGTTCCGAGACGGTTACCGATCGACTCCGACGCCCGCGGGCCAGCATTGATAATGCCAGCGTCTCGACCGGCGCACGTCCGGAGGCGACAACGTGTGGAAATTGCGCTTGATCGCTGGTCGGAGAGCGCCCGGCGTGTTCCGCGGAACAGAAAGCCGACCCCCGGGGACGAGTCGGCAGCCGGACAGTGCGATTCGCGAATCTGACATTGGCCCTACCCCGCGCTAGCGCCGCACGAGCGCCCAGCCGCGCGTTTGCAGGTCGAAGCTGATGTCCTGACGGCGCCGGGCGGCGTGTCGCCGCCCGCCCTCGCTCGGCCCCGAACGGCGGCGCTCGCCGAGGCGGCGGTCGACGATCACCTCGGTCCCGTCTCCGGCGAACATCCGTCTGAGACTCTCGACACGCCCGCGCTCCTCGCGCGACACGATCACCAGGCAGCCGCCGGCCGAGGGTGCATCGATCGCCTCGGGCTCACTCGACAGGTTGATGTCGAGCATCGGCGGCAGCCCGGGCGTGCCCCCCATCAGCTCGACGCGCGTCACGCGCTGCATGCGCGCGACGATCGCCCGGATCCGGTCGATGGCTTCGAGGATCTCCATGAGCCGCTGGCGGGACTGGCCCGTGATCTCGTCGACCAGGAGTTGGGCCTGGCCCATCACGACCGCCAGCGGATTGTTGATCTCGTGCGCGGCGCCGGCCGCCAGGCTCGCGACCGATCGCAAGGTGTCGCGCTCGCGGCGGGTCACCTCGATCTGGCGGCGATGCGTGATGTCGCGGGCGATCGACGAGGCCCCGATGACCCGACCGCGCGGGTCGCGCACCGGCGAGACGGTGACCGAGACGTCGATCCGCCGGCCGCTCTTGGCCACCCGGGTCGTCTCGAAGTGGTCGATCCGCACGCCGCGCCGCAGCCGCTCGAGGATCGACGGCAGCTCGTCGCGAAGCTCCGGCGGAATGATCAGCGAGATCGGCCGCCCGATCACCTCTGAGGACGTGTAGCCGTAGAGCCGCTGCGCCCCTTCGTTCCAGGTCGTGATGATGCCGTCCAGGCGCTTGCCGATGATCGCGTCGTCGGAGAAGGCGACGATGGCGGCGTTCTGCGCCAGCGCTGCCTCGCTCCGCGCGTGCTCGCGCACGACGGCGGCCAGCGGCAGGGTGACGATGGTCAACGTCATCATGAAGGCCTGGAGCAGCAGGAGCGATTCGTTCTGCGAGGCGCGCGCGAACGGCCCGTGACCGCCGAGCGTTCCGACGATCGCCAGCCCCGCGAGCAGCGCCACGCACGTGGCCGCCTCGCGCTGACCGAACCGGAACGCGGCGTAGACGAGCGGCGGGATGCAGAGGAACTCGAGGGGATAGTTGGCGAGGTTCGACGGGCCCAGCCCGTCGAACACGATCCCGCCGGCCACGACCACGGAGGCGATCACCAGCCCGAGCTCGATCATCTGGGCGCGCGTGGGCCGCCGCCCGGGGTCTTTCGCCCACAGAAACAGCATCGGCGCGACGACGACCGCGCCGGCCATGTCGCCGAGCCACCAGGTGAGCCAGATTTCGCCGAAGCGCCCCCAGTTCGCCAGCTCGCCCAGGGTGAGGCTGATCACGCCGACGGTCGCGCTGACCGCCGTGCTCACCAGGCCCGCCAGCGCCGCATACATGAAAATGGTGCGCGCCCGATCAAACGCATCGAGGCCGCCCGCGAATCGCCTGACCAGCCACACGCCCAGGATCGCCTCGAGCGTGTTGCCGGCCGCGATGCCGAGCGACGACGGCACCGACCCGGTGGTCGTCACGTTGACGAGGAACGCCCCGATGAAGATCGCGGGGCTCAAGTGATAGCCATACAGCAGGAGCGCGGCGAGCGCGATCCCGGTCGGGGGCCACACCGCGGTGGCGCTCGCGTGGACGAACGCGAGGAGGAGTCCGAGTTTGCCGGCGAGGAAGTAGACGAGGGTGAGCGCGGCCAGTGCCGACCACACGTAGGGAAGCGAGGGCCACGCCACCCAGCGCGCCGCGGCGACGGACATCACCGATCCACCTGGCCGGCCGGCTGCTCTCCCCATCGGGACGGATGCGCCCCCGGTGGCTCGAATCGCGAGGGCGCCCCCTTTCTACGCTACGAGTCGGTGACGTCGCGCCTCAATCGGGGAAATCCCCAGCTCCACAACGGAAACCCCCCGATCCGATCAGCCGGGAGATCGCGTGACCAGTCGGCTCTCGCCGCACTCCGAGCACACGTTGTATTCCCTCACGAATCCGCCGGCACGCGCGATGCGCGTCGCCGCACGGTGTCCGGTCGAGGGATCGATGCCGACCGCGCGCGCCACACAGCGCTCGCAGTAGTAACGTCCCTTGTGAGCCAGAAGGAACGTCGCGACCTTCTCTCTGGCGATCATCATGTAATGGCCGGGACGGGTGCACCACCACCCGCCTCGCCGGGTGACCCCGGCCTACCGGCGCTTGTCCGATGCCTGACCGACGGCGGCTTGCAGCACGCCGTCGTCGACACCCACGTCCTTTCCGTCGAGGCTCGCGCGGCGATACGGGCTGCCGTCCGTCAAGCGCAGCCGGCCTCGCGTGAGGTCCTCGAACTTGAGCTTGTCCCAGGATCCGACGACGAAGTTGTCCATCACGGGATTCACACCTGGGCCGCCGCCCGTGAGGCTCGGACGGTATCGCGGCGGCGCGATGCCAGATCGCACAGGATCGGTCCGAGCTTGTCGGGATTGTGACGAACCACTGGCCCGAGCTCGAGGAGGTCGGCCCGGACGATCACCGGCGACGGGTCGGGCAGCCGCGCATCGCGATCGACCGGCAGCGCACCCTCGGACGCGTAGCGGCCGAGCACCTTGGACGGGATCGGCGTCGTGGGCGCGACGACGTAGTGGAGCTTGCCGAGCGGCAGCCCGTGCTCGGCGAGGGCCTGCAGGTGCTCGGTGATCCCGTAGCCGTCGGTCTCGCCGGGCTCGGTCATCGCGTTGCAGACGAAAATGCGGACGGCCGACGACTCGACCACCGCGTCGGCCACGCCGGGAACGACCAGGGTGGCGAGCACGCTCGTGTAGAGGCTGCCGGGGCCGAGGATCATCGCGTCGGCCTCTCGCAGGGCTTCCAGCACGAGCGGCGCCGCCACCGCGGTCTCGGGGTCGATGCGGACGCGCTTGATCGGCGCGCCGCTTCGTGGAATCGCCGACTCGCCGTGGACCGAGCGGCCGTCGGCGAGGTCGCCGACAAGGTGCACCCGTTCGGTGGTCGAGGGCAGCACGAGATCGTCGACGCCAAGGAGCTCGGCGGCGAGCCGGATCGCCGTGAGCCCATCGCTCGCGACCATGTCGAGCGCGGCGAGCAGGAGGTTGCCGACTGGGTGCTGGCCCACGCCGCCGTCGAAGCGGTATTGCAGGGCGGCCGAGACCTCCGGCGCTACGCGCGCGAGCGCCAGAAGACAGTTCCGGATGTCGCCCGGCGGGATCACGCCGTACTCCTTGCGCAACACCCCCGAGCTCCCGCCGTCGTCGGCCGCGGTCACCACGGCGGTGATCCGGTCGCCGGCCGCGAGATGACGGCGCAGCGCGGTGAGCACGACTGGAAGTCCCGTCCCGCCGCCGATGGCGACAACCTTCACGAGCTCTCTCCTTTGCGAAGCCGCGAGCGCGAGGCGCCGTGCCCGAGGCCGTTCGCGTAGTACGGCGTGGGAAGCGCGGGATGGGCGTTGAACACGAAGCCCACCGCCTTGTCCGGCTCCATGGCCTTGAGGGTCTCGGCGAGGAGGCCGCGCTGCGTGCGATTCGAGGCGACCACGATCACGAACCCGTCGACGTTCTTCGCGATCAGCCGGCAGTCGGGAACCGGGACGAACGGCGCGGTGTCGATGACGACGTAGTCGTACGCCTGCCGCGCCTCGGCCAGCAGTGCTTCGAGCTTCGGCGAACGGAGCAACTCGTAGGGCGCCGCGATCGACACCGGCGCGCGAAGCACCGAGAGGTTGAAGCGGGGCACCGCTAGGACCGCGTCCTTCAGCGTGAGACCCGTGGCGCCCAGAGCGTCCGCCAGCGTCGGCCCGCCCTCGCTGAGCGTCAGATAGCGGGCAATCGCCGGGCGGCGCAGGTCCATATCGGCCAGCAGCACGCGCGCGTCCTCGGATTGCGCGAGTGCACCCGCCAGGTTAATGGCCGTCACGCTCTTGCCGTCGCCGATGCCCGGGCTCGTGACCGCGATTATCTGGAGATTGGCCCGCTTGCGCAGGGTCTCCACCAGATGACGAAGCACCCGGTACTGCTCGGCCGCGGCGGTGGAGGGCGCCTGCAGACTTACCAAATGCTCGTCCAGCAGCGCTGACGCGGTGCGCGGCGACTCGGCCACCGGCTGGGGCGGCGTGAAAACCGGCCGCGGCGCTTCGGGGATCGGCCGCGGCGGATCGAGGACCGGACACGGCAACTCGAAGACCGATCGTGACGCCTCGACCGGAGTCTCGGTCGTCGCAGGCGGCCCAGCCACCGGCGGCGAGGCGCGCGGCGGGGGCGCCGCCGTAAGGTCGGACGCACGCTGATTCACCACCTCGACCGGAGCCCGGGCGACCTGCTCTGCGTTGTCGCGCTCGGCCCGTTCGAGCGCCTTGAAGAACTTGCTCATGACATCACCGCCCGTCGGAGCGACTCGAAGAGATTCATTACGCTGTGGTCATAGCGGAGGCGAAGCCCATCGCGGCGACGGCGAGCGCCAGCATCCATGTCTTCGCGAACCAGCGCGAGCGCCGGCGGGGGTTGAGCCGGGCGCCGAGCGACAGCACCTTGCGCTCAGTCGGCATGCCCTGCTCCAGGTACTTGATCGCCTCGTTGACCGCTGGCCGCTCGATCCGCCGGGTCTGGTCGGCGTAGCCGAAGAGCAGGCAATGGTCGCCGAGCATGTTGAGGACTCTTGGGATGCCGCCCGAGTACTCGGTCATCCGCTCGATCGCCGCCTCCGAGAAGATGCCGAGATCGCGCGCGCCGGCAATGCGCAGGCGGTTGCGGACGTACTGGTGCGCCTCGTCGACCGTGAGCGGCGGGATCTGGCAGCGCAGACCGACCCGCTGCTTGAGCTGCCTGAGCTCGGGCAGATCGAGCTTGGCCTTGAGCTCGGGCTGGCCGACCAGCAGGATCTGGAGGAGCTTGGTCGTCGCCGTCTCGAAGTTGGAGAGCAGCCGGACCTGCTCCATTGTCTCGGTCGAGAGATTCTGCGCCTCGTCGATGAGGAGGACCGTGTTCTGGCGGGCGCGCTCGCGCTCGATCAGGAAGTGGTTGAGGGCCATGATGCGCTGCGCCCGCGACTCCTCGCGCTTGGCGATGCCCAGGTCGGCCAAGACGTACTCGAGCAGGTCGTCGAACGGCAGTGTCGAGTTGAAGATGAACGAAACCGCCGTCTGGCTGTCGAGCCGTTGCCGGAGCGCGTGGAGCAAGGTCGTCTTGCCCGTGCCGACCTTGCCGGTCAGCACGATGAAGCCTTTGCGCTCCTGCGTCCCGTAGTGGAGCTGGGCCAGCGCTTCGCGATGACCGGGGCTCAGGTAGAGGAACCGTGGGTCCGGCGTCGAGTTGAACGGCTTCTCGAGGAGTCCGAAGAACTTCAAGTACATAGCGATGGCCCTCAGGATCCTCAGGATCCGGTCCGCGTCAGTAAAGCCACCAGGAGTTCGTTGCGCGCACCCACGTAGGCGATGCCCACGATCAGGAACAGGCCGACCACGCCGGCGCCCGTCGCGAGCCACATGCGCCTCCGCCGACGAGTACGGTCCGCCCGGGTCCTGATCTCGGGAATCGTGACCAGCACCGGCAGCGTGCTGAACGCGCGCAGATCGTCGACGCTGTGGAACGAGGTGTCGAGCTGCTCGGCCAGCATCACCGCCGCGGCGGTGACCGCGCAGGCGAAGACCACGCCGAGCAGGATCAGCTTGGCGCGATTGGGCGCCGACGGCTCACGCGCCGGGACCGCGCGTTCCAGGATCTGGAACTCCTCGCCGACGCGGCGCCGCTCGACGTCGACCGCCCCCCGTGCGTCGTGGTACCGCTTGAGGATGGCGTCGTACATCTCGCGGGTCGCGCGATAGTCACGGGAGAGCGCCTGCAGCTCCTGCCCGCGCTCGGCCGCCATCTCGACGCGGCTCTGATAGGCGATGATCATGCGGCGCAGGCGCTCGTCCTCGGCCTCGAGCGCGGCCACGTCGGTGTCGACGCGATCCCGGGACACCTGGTCCGCCTTCCGCGCGCTGGGCTCGGGCTGGCTCGGACCGAGCTCGGCCAGCTGGCGCTTGGTGAGCTCGATCTCGTACTTGGTGCTGATGACGTCCGGGTACTTGTCGCTGTACTGACGCTGGAGCTCGGCCAGCTCGGTGTTCAGCTGGTTGAGACGAGCCTGCAGCGCGTCTTGGCGCGAGATAGCCGCCGGCACATTGTCGCTGCTGCTCCTGTGGAAGGCCGTGCGGCGCTCCATCGCGACGACCTTGTTGTGATTGTTGAGCGTACGCTGGGCGTTGAGTTGCTCGATCATCGCCAGGTTCGCGGCCACCTGCTCGGGCAGCTGACCCATATTGCGACGCTTGAAGTCGTTGGTGCGCTTGTCCTGCTCGTCCAGGCGCTTCTTCGCGTCGTCGACCTCGCGCTCGATGTCCTGCAATACCTCGGCGGCGCGCCGCTCACGGATCGTGGAGTTCTCCGCCACGTAGTAGGAGGCCAGCTCGCTGGTGACGTCGGCCACCATCCGGGGATCGCGGCCGCGGAAGGTCACCGCGAACGTGACCGTCGAGCCGCGCCCCTGCGTGCCGAAGTCGACGGCCCTCGTCTCCACCTTGATGTCGCGGCGCAGGCGTGTGAGGGTCGCCTCGAGGTCCGCCTTGGCGGTGGGGCCGTAGACGTCGAACTTGTCCACGAGCGCCTCGAGCCGCGAGCGGCTCAAGATCTCCTCGCGGATCCGATCCAGACGGGCCTCGCGCTCGCCGGTCAGCGGCGCGCGCGGCGTCGGCGCCGCCAGCTCCGCCGGTGCTACGAGCACGGTCGAGGTGGAGGAATAGACGCTCGGGGTGGCCAGCGCCACCGTGAGGGTGGCCGCCAGGGTCGCGGTCAGGACGCCGAGCGCCAGGTACTTCCGACGAGCCCAGACCGCGGGGAGCGTCGCCAGGTTCACGGCACGACCGCGATGTCGCCCGGCTGGAGGAGGATCTTGTCGTCTTCCGCGAGCATCTCACGCACGCTGACCGAGACCTCCCCGAGCATGTCCTCGGGCTGCTTCGATACGAGCGCGGCCCGCAGCTGGGGCGGCGTCAGGCCGACCGTCTGCACCTCGTTGAGGCCGATGCCGTTTTTGTAGTTTGCGGAGACGATGCGCTTACGCACGATCACGGTGCCTCGTCCCTTTCCTGGGTTCGAGAGCGCTCTGTGATTTCCTGAGACTTCGCGCTCTTCCGCGAACCGTGCTACGCATGCGACGTCACGATCTATCCCTCTAGACGGTACGGTTCGCGACCTACCCGCTCAATTCGCCGAGCCCCCAATAGCGCATGCGGAAATTCCCGGACCGGGCGATCCGGATTTCCATTCGGCCGAGCGTCCTGGGGATCTGGCGCGCGCGTGACAGCGAGGTTCGAGCGCAGTGCATCGTCGGATCGAGCATGACGGAGCGAGCCGCGCGTGAGATGAACGGACGCGCGGGCAGCGGACTATTACACCTGGATCAGACCCTGACGGATTGCGTAGCGGACGACGCCGGCGGTGTTCGACGTGTCGAGCTTCTGCATGATGTGCGTGCGGTGCGACTCGGCGGTCTTCACGCTGATCCCGAGCAGCTCGGCGACTTCCTTCGTGGTCTTGCCGGCCGCGACGAGCTGGAGTACCTCGCGCTCGCGCGGCGTGAGCGGATCGGGCGGCAGCTCCGACTTGGCCAGGTACGCCTGCACGACCGTGCGCGAGACGCGCGGGCTCAGGTACATCATACCGTTGAGCACCTCGTGGATCGCGCGCACCAGATCGGTCGGCGCCTGGCTCTTCACCACGTAGCCCTTCACGCCCAGGCGGACGGCCTCGAGCACGTAGCGGTCGTCGGCGTGCATGGTCAGGAGAATCAGCTTGGCGCGCGGGCAGGCGGTCATGATCTCCCGGGCGGCGGCGAGGCCGTTCATGAGGGGCATGCCGTAGTCGAGGACGACCACGTCCGGCATGGTCTCCGTGGCCAGGCGCACCGCCTCGGCGCCATTGGCGGCCTCTCCCACCACCTCGAACCCTTCGCGCTGTAGCAGCACGCGCAGACCCTGTCGCACGATCGTGTGGTCGTCCGCCAGCAATACGCGAGTGGCCATACAGCGAGAGTGTAGAGATGCGCGGGCGGTCAGAAATAAGGCAACCGCCCGAAATGCGCTCCGGTAATTCCCCGGCCAGGGCCGGCCGGCGGCACAGCTCAGCCGGTCGGGCGGGTCAGGGCTGGATCAAGCCGCGGCGAACCGCGTAGCGCACCAGGCCGGCGGTCTCGTGGATGTCCGTCTTCTTCATGATGCGCGTGCGGTGCGACTCGGCCGTCTTGAAGCTGATGCCGAGCAGCCGCGCGATCTCCTTCGTCGACTTGCCCTCGGCGACCAGCTGCAGCACCTCACGCTCGCGCGAGGTCAAGGGATCGGGCGGCATGTCCGACTTGGCCAGATAGGCCTCGACCACCGCGTGCGAGATGCCGGGGCTCAGGTACATCATGCCGCGTAGCACCTCGTTGATGGCGCGCACCAGATCGGCCGAGGCCTGCGTCTTGACGACGTAGCCCTTGATACCCGCCCGCACCGCCTCCAGGACGTAGTGGTCGTCGGTGTGCATGGTCAGCAAGATCGCCCGCGAGCGCGGGCAGACCTTGAGGATCTCGCGCGCGGCATCGAGCCCGTTCAGCAGCGGCATCGAGAAGTCGAGTACCGCGACGTCCGGACAGCGCTCGCGCGCCTCGCGCAGCGCCTCCTGGCCGTCGCCCGCCTCCGCGACGACCGCGTACCCTTCGCGCTCCAGCAGCGCCTTGAGCCCCTGCCGGACGATCGCGTGATCGTCAGCGAGGAGAATCCGATTCGGCATTGTCGGCCTCCACCGGTACGGTGAGGATCAATTGAGTTCCGCCACGCGGGGTGGCGATGATGTCCAGGTTGCCGCCGACGGCGTGCAGCCGCTCGCGGATCCCGGTGAGCCCGAGGCCCCGTGAGCCCCGTCGCGTGAGCACGGCCGGTACGTCGAATCCGACGCCGTCATCACGGATGACGCCGCGCAGGAACCGCCGGTTGCGCATGAACTTGATGTAGACCCGCGTCGCCTGCGCGTGCTTGGTCACGTTGGTCAGCGCTTCCTGGACGATGCGATACAGTGCGGTCTCGGTCGGCGCCGGCAGCCGCTTGCCGGGCGATCCTTCCACCGTGATCGAGAGGCCCGTGCGCTTGGAGACGCCGTCGGCCAGGAACTCCAGCGCGGCCCCCAGACCGAGGTCGTCGAGGATCGTCGGCCGGAGCTCGTGCGAGAGGTGGCGCAGCTGCTCCTCGATCTTGTCCAGGAGCCCGCGCACGTCCTCCAATCGCTTGGCGGCCGGCACCGGCAGGTCGCGGGCCACGTCGGCCAGCCCGATGTGCACCGAGGCCAGGAGCTGCCCGGCCTCGTCGTGCAGGGCATGGGCGATCCGCTTGACCTCTTCCTCGAGCGCCTCGTTCAGGTGGCGCAGCGCGCGCTCGGCGCTCTTGCGGTCGGTGATGTCACGGGCGATTCCGAGGATGCCGACGATGCGGGAGCCGCGGGCCAGCGGCGTGGCGACGAACTCGCTGGGGATCATGAAGCCGGACTTGGCGCGTATGCCCAGCTCGAAGATCGGCGGGACCTGGCCCTTCAGCACGGCCTGGAAAATCTCGGCGGCGCGCGGCCGATCGTCCGGATCCACCAGCGGCAGGTAATCCTTGCCGATCCACTCTGTCCGCGACCAGCCGGTGACCGTCTCGAAGACCGGGTTCAGCGACATGATCTTGCCGTCGGCCGACAGCGTATAGATGATGTCGCGCGCAGTGTCGACCACACTGCGGTAGCGTTCCTCGGACTCGCGGAGCGCCGCGTTGATCTCCTGGCTCTTTCGATGAGACATCTCGAAGGGCAGGAGGCTCTCGACGATGAACCGGCTGGCCGTGCGCAAGGTGCTCGAGCTCTCCTCGCGCGTCCTGACGCGCATGAGCGCGCGGACCAGGGCCCGATGTTGGATCGCCGCCATATCGTGCACGCCCACGCCGTCGCTGAGCGCCTGACGGCCGAGGTCGCAGGCCTCCTGCAGCGCCGCCTCGCCGCGGCCAGCGACATACTCCTGGAGGGCCTGGGCGTACCGCTTGGCGAGAACTCGGAGCTCGGGATTCACGCGGGTCCGAGATAGCGGACGACGAGTACGAGCGCGTCATCAGTCTGGGTGCCCGAGTGCTCGAGCACGTAGTCGGCCAGCGCCTGCGGCTCGAGCGGGGGCAGCAGCGCGTCGAGGAAGTCGCTGCGCACGCCGTCGGTGGCCAGGACCAGCGTGTCGCCGCGCCCGATCGGAACAACCTCGGGCACGAGCGCCGGCAGGTGCACGCCGACGACGCCGCCGCGCAGCAGGAGCGATACGGTCCGCGGGCTGGCGGCGGACGGCGCGCGGAGCAGCCGGCCCTCGACGTCGCCGACGCCGAGCCACGTCATGGTCTCGTCGTGGACGTTGAAGACGGCGGCGCTGATGACCGCGCCGCGTGTGCCGATCAGGCTCGCGTGGCATTCCCTGAACAGTGGTACGACCGGCCGATTCGCGCCGCGCTCGAGCGCCCGCACCGCGACCTTCGCGGCGCTGGCCGCTTCGGCGCCGTGCCCGAGCCCGTCGACGACCGCGACGAGCCCGCCGTCGGTGGTCGGGAGCACGACGTAGCGGTCGCCGGACTCGCTCTGGCCCGGCTGGACCAGGCCAGCGACGGCCCACTCGATCGAGGCTGTGATCACCGCCTCCATCGCCGCACTGTTACGGTGGTGCCCTTCCCGAAGTCCGAGGTGATCTCGAAGTCATCCATCAGCCGGCGCGTGCCCGGCAGGCCCAGGCCGAGCCCACCGGAGGTCGAGTAGCCGTCCTGCATCGCCAGGCCGACATCGGGGATGCCGGGGCCGTCGTCGTTGGCGACGACCTCGATGCCCTTCTTGCCGTCGTTCTGCACCAGGCGCAGGATGATCTCGCCCCGGACGGCGTAGCGGACGATGTTCCGCGCCAGCTCGGAGATCACGGTGGCGACGACCGCCGTGTCGGTGGACGGAAATCCGCACTGCGACGCCAGCTCGCGCCCCTTCTGACGGGCTGCGACGACGTCGGAGTCACAATCTATCGCGACGCGCACCTCATCAGCGATGAGCACGAACCTCCTGATCGTGACCCTTCCCGTTCCGGTTCAGATACGCGAGCCCCTCTTCGAGATCCAGCGAGGTCGCCACGCCTTCCAGGGTGAGCCCGAGCTTGACCATCGAGAAGGCCACCTCAGGCTGGATGCCCACGATCACCGTCTCGGCTCCGCGCAGCCGGATCATGTAGGCCACGTCCCGCAAGGTCCGGGTGGCGAACGAGTCAATCACATCCAGCGCCGTGACGTCCACGATGACCCCCCGGGCGCGCACCTTGCTCACCTGGAGCACCAGGGTGTCGCGCAGCTGCCTCAGATCCTCGTCGGTCAGCGCAGACTGCACCGTCGCGATGAGATACGCCCCCTGCTTGAGGATCGGAACCTGCACGTCGTCTCCCCTCAGACGGAGTGTGCGACCACGGGCTCCTGCATCAGGACGACCTTGTAGCCGAGCAGCCGCTCGGCCTCCTCGATGCCTCCCTGGAGATCGCCGACCGTGTTCATCTTCCCGAGGTCCACCCCAATATTAACAAGGGTCTGGGCAATCTCCGGGGACAGGCCGGTGACGATGACGATGGCGCCGAGAAGCCGCGCTGCCTCGACCGTTTGCACCAGGTGATTGGCCACGGGCGAGTCGATGTAGGGCACACCCGTGATATCGAGCACGACGACCTTCGCACGATTGGTCCGGATGCCGCGCAAGAGCTGCTCGGTCAGCTGGCGCGCGCGATGCGGGTCGATGACGCCGATGATCGGCAGGATCAGCAACCGCTCGCGGACCTGGAGCACCGGGGTCGACAGCTCGCGGATCGCCTCCTGCTGCTCGCGGATGATGCGCTCACGCTCCTGGACGAAGCCGACGGCCACCGTCGCCGCGATGCGGTTGGCGGCGGGCTCGTAGGCGTCGAGGATCCGGTTGAGCTTGTTGAAGTCCTCGTGGTAGGTGGCGAACAGCGAGCGCGCGAGCACGTCGCGCAGGAGGAGCACGATCCCGACGACCTCGTGTGTCTCGACGCCCCGCGGGATGATGCGCTCGGAGAGATTGCGCGCGTACGCCTGGAGGGCTTCGTAGGTGCCGGTCTCGAGCGCTTCGACGTAGTTGTCGTACACGGACGTGGCCTCGGCGAACAGCTCTTCCCGCGTCATCGCGGTCAGCAGCTTGGCCTCGGTGATGAGGCGCGCCCACTCCTCGCGCAGCTGGGCACGCTGATGCCGTAAGTGCGCCACCAGCTCGCGCAGTCGTGAGGCCGTGGTCTCGAGGCGTGCCTGCGTCACGGTCGCCACATCCTGGCTGCCATTCATCGGGCCCTCCTGGCCGTGCCGGACACGCTCGACGAAGGTCGAGATCGCCCGTGTGTGCTGTAACGAGACGACTTTAGGAGTCATTGGCTGACGCTCCCATCGGGTGATTCCCTGACCCTCGCGCGGAAAACCCAGGACGGGCTTCGCGCGGTGCTCGGCAGGTGGACGGCTACGCGGTTTTGAGGCGATCCAGGGGCTGCGCGGCTGTGCGTGTCTCTCGAACCTCGGCCAAGAACAGACGAGCGTGCTCGTCGCAGATGCCGTGGGAGATGACCGGCCGGTCGAACGGCTCCTTCTCGCGCAGCACCGTCATCCGACCCTGGTGCTGACACCAAGCGCACACGACCGTCATGGACGCCTCCTGGTACTCGCCGTACTCGCCGATTTCTTTTCCCAATCTCGGGCCGCTATGCGGCCGTCACAATCAGGCTTTTCCCGCAGCGGGTTCCGGAAAATCCCGCCCGGGCGCCCGGGCGAAGCGGCTTGCGCCCGGCGCCTCGAGGCGCTATTGATGGGCGCCGGTGGCCTGACACCGGCCGGCTCGATCCGGCCAGACGGACCATAGAGGCGCGAAAACGATGGGAAGATTGAACGGCAAGGTCGTGGTCGTGACCGGCGCGTCGCGCGGTATCGGCGCCGAGATCGCCCGGGTGTTCGCGGCCGAAGGCGGTCGCGTGATCTGCGCGGCGCGCACCCTGCGCGAGGGCGATCATCAGCTGGCGGGCTCGCTCGAGACCACGGTGCAGGACATTCGCGCCGCGGGCGGCGAGGCCCGCGCGGTCGCCGCCAACATCGCGGAGCCGGCCGAGTGCGAGCGGCTGATCGCCGCGGCGCGGGAGAGCTACGGGCCGATCGACGTGCTCGTCAACAACGCGGCGCTGACCTACTACGTGCCGACCAAGGATTTCCCGCTCAATCGCTGGCTCCGCTCGTGGGCGGTGAACTTTCACGCGCCGTTCGTGCTGAGCCAGCTGGCGCTGGCCGAGATGATCCCGCGGCGCTCGGGCGCGATCGTCAACATCTCGTCGGGCGCCGCGATCGGCCCCGGGCGCGGTCCGTATCCAGATCCGGCAATCGGCGCGCGCGGCGGCACGTGCTACGGCGCAGAGAAGGCGGCGCTCGAGCGATTCTCGCAAGGGCTCGCCGCCGAGGTCTACCAGTACGGGGTGTCGGTCACGTGCGTGTCGCCCTCGCAGATCGTGCCGACGCCGGGCACCGTCTTTCACCGTCTCGTCAAGAGCATCGACGACCCTCGCGGCGAGCCGCCCGAGCTGATGGCGAAGGCCGCGCTGCTACTGGCGACGGAGCCGCTCGAGAAAGTCTCCGGGCGTGTGACCTACAGCCAGCAGATCCTCAAGGAGTTCGGCTGGATCTCCGAGGCGCGAGGACGCGGCGTGGAGACCCCGGGCAGCGGCTACTCGCAGATTTAGCGCCTAGGGAATGATCAGGTTGCGCGGGTAGGTCTGGCGGGCGCGCCGGACGGCCTCGAGATCGACATCGGCCGTGAGGCACGGCGAGTCGGCGCTGGTCTCCACTAGGATTTCGCCTTCCGGGTCGACGAGCCAGCTGCGGCCGGCGAACGCATCGTTGTCGTACGAGCGGCGGTTCGCGGAGGCGACGAAGCAGCCGGCCATGATCGCCGCCAGGCTCGCGGCCATCGGCCAGCGCCGATGGCCGCCGGTCGCGCGGGGCGCTGCGATGAGCTGGCCGCCGCGCTGTCCGATCTCCCATGCGGCCTGGCTGAAGAGGAGCTCCGTACACAGCTGGAATCCGACGTCGACCGAGCCGGCGCGCTGCGTGAGGAACTCGCGGTCCCCGCGATCGAACCAGCTCGCCTCCCAGCCATCGGGCTCCTCCGGCAAGTAGTACTTGGCGCGCGCCCCGCGATAGCCGTCCTCGCGTGTCCACGAGAACGCTTGATTGAACCGCCGGCCGTCGCGCTCGACGGGGCGCGAGGCGAGGACCAGGCGCGTCTCGAGCTCCGCGAGCCGCGGCATCATCGCGTCGTGCTCGGCCAGCGCCGCGCGCCACAGCGCGGGATCGACGCTCCGCTTCCGGAACATTGCCCACTCGCAGAACGGCATCTCGGGTAGCACGACGATGTCTGTCGGGCTCGCGCGCAGGGCGCGGACCAGGTCGGTCCAGGCCCGCTCCCGGCGCTCCGCCTCGTCGGGGAGCTCGCAGATCGTGATCCTCACGCGCTCATTTCCCGGTGGCCGAAGTTGTCCCTCGCGAGGGCACGACCACCGTCACACTCACTTCGTCGGCTTGCTCTCGGCTCCGACTTTCTCGCAGCGATACACGTCGGCGGTCATGTAGTCCTGGAGACCGAAGTAGCCGCCCTTCGTTTTCCGCTGCGGCGTCATCAGGGCGACGTTGCCACCCAGCCGCGCGGCTTTCTTCTGGAGATCGTCGAGCGCGTCATCGGAGACCGTCCCGAGCGCGCGGCAGCCGCGAACTCGGCTTTCGTCCTCGACGACGAGCACGCCCTCCGGTTTTGGCGGCGCCGTCGCGCACGCCCCACCGAGCGACGCCAGGAGGCACGTCGAAACGATCCATCGCTTGCTCATCACCACATCCTGTTCCTTGGTGTTGGGTCCATACGATCTATCGGCGCGAGCCGCCGAGGATTCCGCCGAGCACGCCGCGGATGATCTGACGGCCGACCTGGCTGCCGACGGTGCGCGCGGCCTGCTTGGCCATCGCTTCCACCATCCCCTGCCGGCGCTTCGTGCCCCAGAGGATCTCGCTCACCTGTGTGCCGAGATCGGATTTGTCCCTAGCGGCCGGCTGCTCCTGCTCCTGCTCCTGCCGGGGCGCGCGCTCGGATGCGGGCGCCTCGCGCGGCCGGGCCGGAGGCGCGTCGGCTGAAACGCTCCGCTTGCTCAGAATCTCGTACGCCGACTCGCGGTTGACGCGCGTGTCGTACTTGCCGCCGATCGGGCTCCGCGAGCGCACGGTCGCGCGCTCCTCCGCGGTGATCGCGCCCATCCGGCAGCGGGGTGGACAGATGATGGTGCGCTCGACCGGCATCGGCACGCCCTTGTCCTGGAGCGTCGACACGAGCGCCTCACCGACCGAGAGCTGGGCGATGACCTTGGCGACGTCGAGCTTGGGGTTGGCCACGAAGGTCTCGGCCGCGGTGCGCACCGCCTTCTGGTCACGCGGGGTGTAGGCGCGCAGCGCGTGCTGGATCCGGTTGCCAAGCTGGCCCAGAATCTCGTTCGGGACGTCATCCGGGAACTGCGAGCAGAAATACACGCCCACGCCCTTGGAACGGATGATTCGCACGACCTGCTCGACGCGCTGGCGCAGCGCCGACGGCGCATCGTCGAACAGGAGATGCGCCTCGTCGAAGAAGAACACGAGCTTGGGCTTGTCGAGGTCGCCGACCTCCGGGAGGTTCTCGAAGAGCTCGGAGAGCAGCCACAGGAGAAAGCTCGAGTAGAGCCGCGGCTTGAGGATCAGCTGGTCCGCCGCCAGGATGTTGACGATGCCGCGGCCGCTCGTGTCGGTGCGCATCAGATCTTTCAGATCGAGCGCCGGCTCGCCGAAGAGCGCCTCACCGCCTTCGCGCTCGAGCCCGAGGAGCGCGCGCTGGATCGCGGCGATCGACTGGGTGCTGATGAGCCCGTACTTCGCCGAGATCTCCTTGCGGTTGTCGGCGACGAAGGTCAGGAGCGCGCGGAGATCGTCGAGGTCGAGCAGCAGGAGCCCGCGATCGTCCGCCAGCTTGAAGGCGATCTCGAGCATCCCCTCCTGCGTATCGTTGATCTCGAGCATGCGGCCCAGCAGGCTCGGGCCGACCTCGCTCACCGTCGCGCGCACGGGATGACCGGCCTTGCCGTAGAGATCCCAGAACACGACCGGGCTCGCCTCGTTCGTATAGCCCTGGATGCCGATCTGGGTGACCCGCTCGCGGATCTTGTCGCTGATGGTGCCGGCCATTGCCAGGCCGGCGACGTCGCCCTTCACGTCGGCGATGAACACGGGAACGCTCAGGCGCGAAAAGCCCTCCGCCATCACCATCAGCGAGATGGTCTTGCCCGTGCCGGTGGCGCCGGCGACGAGGCCGTGCCTGTTTCCGTATCTGGGGAGTAGATGGACGGGCCGCTCGCCCTTGCCGATGAGAATGTCGTCCACGCCGGCCTCCCTTCGAGCCGATCGGCTCAGGTCTACATAGGTAACACAGTGCCGAGTCCGCACGAGTCTCTCGTATAATGACGGCGCCCCGGGGAGGTGCGCCGTGTCCGAAGACGCCGATCGTGACGACCGTCGCGACGTCAGGAGCTGGCTCGACGATCTGACCAAGAAGGAGGAGCAAAAGCTCATCGAGCTCCTCCGCAAGCGATTCCCGCCGCGCGGCGACGATCGCCGGCGTCCGACCGCGTAGCGGCCCCCCGGATGGACTGGCAGAAGGAGCTGGATGAGCTGAGACGCCGCGAGGAGCTCGCCTCGCAGCTGGGCGGGCCCGAGCGCGTGAAGCGCCAGCACGACGGCGGGCGCCTGACCATCCTCGAGCGCGTCGCCAAGCTCGCCGACCCCGGCAGCTTCCACGAGATCGGCAAGATCGCGGGCAGCGCGCGCTACGACGCCAAGAACGACCTGGTCGCCTTCACGCCGTCGAACTTCGTGTTCGGCCGCGCCGAGGTCGACGGCCGGCCGGTCGTGATCGGCGGCGACGACTTCACCGTGCGCGGCGGCTCGGCCGACGCGACCATCCGGGGCAAGCACAACCAGTGCGAGCGGATGGCGCACGACCTGCGCCTGCCGCTGATCCGGCTGGTCGAGGGCTCGGGCGGCGGCGGCTCGGTCAAGACGATCGAGACGACGGGCCGCGCCAACGTGCCCGGCGTCGACGGCTGGGAATGGGTGGTCGCCAACATGGCGACGATCCCGCGCGTGGCGCTCGGCCTTGGCTCGGTCGCCGGCCTCGGTGCGGCGCACCTCGCCGCCGCGCACTACTCGGTGATGGTGAAGAACCTCTCGGCGCTCTTCGTCGCGGGCCCGCCGGTGGTCGAGCGCCTGGGCCAGAAGCTCAGCAAGAACGAGCTCGGCGGCTGGGAGATCCAGCTCAAGGCCGGTGCCGTCGACGACGCCGTCGACACCGAAGAAGAAGCCTTCGAGCGCGCGCGACGCTTTCTCTCGTACTTTCCCTCGTCGATCGACGACCTGCCGCCGCGTGGTCCGCGCGGTGACGATCCGCAGCGCCGCGATCCCTGGCTCTTCGAGGCGATTCCGCACGACCCGCGCAAGCCCTACAAGATGCGGCGGATCGTCGAGGCGGTCGTCGACCAGGGTTCGTTCTTCGAGGCGGCGCCGCTCTACGGCCGCTCGGTGATCACCGGCTACGCGCGGCTCGACGGCTGGCCGGTGGCGCTGATGGCGAGCGATCCCTATTTCTACGGCGGCGCCTGGCCGGCGGACACCTGCCAGAAGGTCGAGCGCTTCCTCGACACCGCGCAGACGTTCCATCTGCCCGTGGTCTATCTGGTCGACTGCCCCGGGTTTCTCATCGGGCTCGAAGCGGAGAAGTCGGGGACGATCAAGCAGGGCGTGCGCGCGATGTCGGCGATGTGGCAGACCACCATTCCCTGGTGCGCCGTGATCGTGCGCAACTCGTTCGGTGTCGCCGGCGCCGCCCATCGAAACCAGAGCCGCTACTGCATGCGCTACGCGTGGCCCTCGGGCCGCTGGGGCTCCTTGCCGCTCGAGGGCGGCATCGAGGCGGCCTATCGCGCCGATCTCGACGCCGCGCCCGATCCGAAGGCGAAGATGGCCGAGATCGAGGAACGCCTCAACAAGCTGCGCTCGCCCTTCCGATCGGCCGAGGCGTTCTGGATCGAGGAGATCGTCGACCCGCGCGACACGCGGCCGCTGCTCTGCGAGTTCGCCAATCTCACGGCGCCGCTCAGACGTCCGGGCTCGTCGACGTTCGGCATGCGCGGCTAGCCTCGGAGGCATCATGGCGGAAGGTAAGCGCAGGCCGCACACGCTCTCCAAAGACTTCACGCGCATCCTCTGCATCTCGGCGCACCCGGACGACAACGAGTTCACGATCGCCGGAAGCGTCGCGCGCTGGGCCCGTGAGGGTCGCGACGTCGTGTTCTGCCTGGTCACGACCGGCGGCTCGGGCACCAACGAGCATACGCCGGACAATATCGGGCTGATCCCGATCCGCGAGCGCGAATCGTGGGACGCCGCCAAGGTCCTCGGCGTGAAGGACGTCGTCTTTCTCGGCTATCGGGACGGCGTCGTGGAGCCGACAATCGGCCTGCGCCGGGACCTCACGCGCGTGATCCGGCGCGTGAAGCCTCACGTCGTGTTGTGCGGCGACCCGACGGTGCGCTGGTACGGCAGCAATTACCTGAACCACCCCGACCATCGCGCGGTCGCCAGCGCGGCGCTCGACGCGGTCTTTCCGTCGTCTGAGACCCGTGTCATCTTCCAGGAGCTCCTCGCCGAGGGGCTCGAGCCGCACAAGGTGAAGGAAGTCTTCATCAGCGGCGCGGAGCCGCCGGACACCTACATCGACATCACCGATACGATCACGCTGAAGTGCCAGGCGCTCCGCGCGCACGTCTCGCAGGTGGGCAAGGGCGATTGGGTCGACAAGCTCCTGCGCGCGTGGGCCCTGGACGATGGCAAGAAATCCGGTGTGAAGTACGCCGAGAGCTTCAAGCGCATGGTGCTCTGGCGGGGCCCGAGCTAGTCGCTCTCGCCATCTAGTCGCTCGGACCGTGCACGCGCCGCCAGGGCGCCGCGTGGCCGCTGATCGTCCATTCGAGTCGGGAATACGGGAGAAACTCGATAACCGACGCCTGCGTCGCGTCGGCGGCCGGATCCGGCTGATAGATGACGACGACGCGCTCGCGCTCATCTCGTCGCATCTTGCGACGAGCCCGGACGACGCGAAGCAATTGCGCGTCGCCCCAGAGGGCAGTCGTGACGAGCACGACGCCCAGCAGCGGCACGCCGGCGGATTCACGAAGATACGCGACCGCGTGAGACGCGGCCAGCGCGTTCGCGAGCAGCGCGACCAGAACGATCTGAAGCTTGACGCGAGGTAGATATCTCCGAAGCTCGACACATTCCTCGTCCGACAGGCGCCGCTGGTGCAGGCGAAGTGTCCCGTGGTCGGTTTCCACTGGTCTCACGTACTGTGCGGCGAAACGCGCCTGGTCCGGCACTCCTACCGTGCGGCCACTCGGCGCCGTGACCCATGACTCGTGGAGTGATCCATTGACGGTCCAGACCAAACTCGACTGCATCAGGACCTCGAGCACCAGATCTCCGTCCGCGCGCGCCTGTCGACGGAGCTTCCGGAGCTCCTTCGGCTCGATCACCAGATCGGCGGCGGCGCCTTCGCAGACCAGCACCCGTGGGTCCGCGCATTGCCGCTTGAGGACCCCCGCCCGCTTGAAATGATCGTTCGCCACGACGATACAGATCGGCAGACCCAGGAGGAGGCCGGCGAACGCGACGATCGCCATCGCGGTCGTGACGAGTGAATCGCGCGGCTCCGGTAGGATCGCCGCGCCCGCGGCGAAGAGGGCGAGGCCGAGTGGAGCCCCCAGAAGCCAGGCCGACCCGCTGGCTGCGGCGAGTCGTCGCTTCCGCCGGAGCCTGCGCACCTCCGTGTCGGTGAGCGAGCGCGATCGCGCGACGCGCAATCCGGCGCGCCAGTCCTGTGCCGTGTCAGTCATGGGGGGCGTGAGATCGCACAACGACGGTAATTCCTACTGTAGAACAGACTGCCGCAAAGACCGGCGCACTCCGCGCGGGGCCGGCGACCGCCTTCTCGATTCGCTACTTCGCGTCGACGATCTTGTGGCGCTGCGTCCCGAGTCCGGTGATGCCCATCTCGACCACGTCACCCGGCTGGAGGTAACGCGGCGGCTTCGCGCCGTGGCCGACGCCCGCCGGTGTGCCCGTGGAAATCACGTCGCCCGCGCGCAGCGACATGAAGCGGCTGACGTAGGCGATCAACGCCGCAACCGAGAAGATCATCTTGCCGGTGTTGCCGTCCTGGCGGCGCTCGCCGTTGACGGTCGTCCAGAGCCCCATCGCCTGCGGGTCGCCGGCCTCGTCGGCGGTGACGAGCCAGGGGCCGGTCGGCCCAAACGTGTCGGCGCTCTTGCCCTTCGTGGTCGTCCCGCCGTGCTCCATCTGAAACGCGCGCTCGGAGACGTCGTTCACGAGGCAATAGCCGGCGACATAGCGGAGGGCTTCGGCCTCCCCGACGTAGCGGGTGTCGCGGCCGAGCACCGCGCCGAGCTCGACCTCGTAGTCGAGCTTCACGGCGCCGCGCGGTCGCACGATCGGATCGTCCGGGCCGCAGATCGCGCTCGGTGCCTTGATGAACAGAGTCGGCTCCTTCGGCAGCGCCATGCCGACCTCGGCCGCGTGATCGGTGTAGTTGAGCCCGATGCACACCATCTTGCCCATGCCGGCCAGCGGACAGCCCAGCCGCGGGCGGCCCTTCACGACCGGCAGCTTCCCGACGTTGACGGCGGAGAGCTTCTTGAGTGACGCCGGCGCGAGCACCGCCGGCGTCACGTCTTCGATCACGCGCCCGAGGTCGCGAAGCTCGCCTTCGGAATCGATGACGCCGGGACGCTCGGCGCCCGGCCTGCCGTAGCGTACGAGCTTCATCGGCGCGGCCTCATGCGTACCGGACGCCGATGATCTCGCCGACCAGCGCGGGCTTGTCCTGTCCCTCGATCTCGACGGTCATCTCGGAGCTCACCCGCACGCCGTTGCCCGCCACTTCCTCGGCACCCGTGATGCGCTGGCGAACGCGGATGCGGGCGCCCGCTGGCACCGGGGAGATGAAGCGGATCTTGTTGGACCCATAGTTGATGCCCCGGCTCCGCTTGGTGACCTCGAGCAGGGACGCGGCCATGCGCGGGACGAGCGAGAGGGTGAGATAGCCGTGGGCGATCGTCTTGCCGCCGGGCATCTCGCGCTTGGCGCGCTCGACGTCGACGTGGATCCACTGGTGGTCGCCGGTCGCCTCGGCGAACTTGTCGATCATCGCCTGGTCGACCGTCATCCACTCCGACGGGCCGAGCTCCGTGCCGACGAGCTTCAACAGATCCTTGGGGTATTCCACCTTGAGCGTGGCGGGCATCGCGGCCTCCTGGCGGTTAGGTGCCGGCGCGCGGGGGCACCGCCCAGGCCATTTCCCGAGCGTGGCGCGCCTCGAACTGCGCGATCTTCGCGTCGAAGCCGAGCGTCAATCCGATCTCGTCGCGGCCGGTCAGCAGCATCTCCTTGCCAAACGCATCGACCTCGAAGCGATGCTGGGCGCCGTCGGGCGCCGTCACCGTCTGCGTCTCGAGATCGACCGTCAGCGTCGCGCCGGGGCGCGCGTGGAGCTGCCGCCGCAGGTCCGCGACCGCGTCCGCCGGCAGGATCACCGGCAGCACACCGTTCTTGACACAGTTCTGGTGGAAGATGTCGCCGAGGCTCGGCGCGATGACCGAGCGAAAGCCGTTCGCGGCGAGCACCCACACCGCGGCCTCACGCGACGAGCCGCAACCGAAGTTCTCGGCGGCGACGACGATCCTGGCGTCGCGATACGGCGGCTGGTTGAGAATGAACTCCGGACGCTCGGCGCCGTCGGCGTCGAAGCGCACGTCGTGAAACAAGTAGCGCGCGTACCCCGGCACGCTCCGGTCCTTGCGGAGAAAGCGCGCGGGGATCACGCGATCGGTGTCGACGTTCGGCAGGTCGATCGGCAGGCCGACGGCGGTCAGGCGCGTGAACGGCTCCATCTCACGCTCCGAGCCGACGCACGTCGGTGAGCCGCCCGGTAACGGCGGCCGCGGCCGCCATCGCCGGAGACATGAGATGCGTCCGGGCGCCCTTGCCCTGGCGACCCTCGAAGTTGCGGTTCGACGTGGACGCGACGCGCTCGCCGGCAACCGCGAGATCGCCGTTCATCCCCACGCACATGGAGCAGCCGGCGTCGCGCCACTCGAAGCCCGCGTCGACGAAGACTCGGTCGAGGCCTTCCGCCTCGGCCGCGCGCTTGATCAGCCCCGAGCCCGGCACGATCCACGCCGGCACGACCGCGCGGCGCCCCTTCACGATACGCGCCGCCGCGCGCAGGTCGTCGAGGCGACTGTTGGTGCACGAGCCGATGAACACGCGATCGACCGCGATGTCGCTGAGCAATGTGCCCGGACTGAGCCCCATGTAGGCGAGCGCGCGCGACATGCTGTCGCGACGTCCGGCATCGGCCACCGACGCCGGATCGGGAACGCGTCCGGTGATCGGCAACGCATCCTGAGGACTCGTTCCCCACGTCACCGTCGGCGCGATCTCGCTCGCGCCGAGCTGCACCTCGCGGTCGAACCGCGCGCCCGCGTCGCTCGGCAGCGCCTTCCACTCGGCGAGCGCCTGCCGCCACGCCTCGCCGTGCGGAGCGAGCGGGCGTCCCTCGACGTAGGCGAACGTCGTCTTGTCGGGCGCGATCATCCCGGCGCGCGCGCCGGCCTCGATCGACATGTTGCAGACGGTCATGCGCTCGTCCATCGACATGGCGCGGATCGTCGAGCCCGCGTACTCGATCGCGTGGCGCACGCCGCCGCCGGCGCCGATCTTCGCGATGATCGCCAGGATGACGTCCTTCGCGTTCACGCCGGGGCCCAGCGCGCCGTCGACCGAGATGCGCATGGTCGACGGCTTCTTTTGCCAGAGCGTCTGCGTGGCCAGCACGTGCTCGACCTCGCTCGAGCCGATCCCGAACGCCAGCGCGCCGAACGCGCCATGGGTCGCGGTGTGCGAATCACCGCACACGAGCGTGATGCCCGGCACCGTCAGCCCTTGCTCGGGGCCGATCACATGCACGATCCCGCGGCGCGGATCGCCGACGCCGAAGTGCCGGATGCGCTGCTCGGCCGTATGGCGCCCGAGCCCTTCGACCATCGCCCGGGCCTCGGGATCTGCCGCGGGCGAGCCTGCTGAGGTGGAAACGTAGTGATCGGCCGTCGCGAAGCTGAGATCGGGACGGCGCACCGTGCGTCCGCTCCGGCCGAGCCGCGCGAACGCGGCGGTCGTGCCCTCGTGGAGCAGGTGGCGGTCAATATAGAGGAGCACGTGCCCACCCGGGCCCTCGGCCACCACGTGGCGGGCCCAGATCTTCTCGAACATCGTGCGCGGTGACGACACGCAGGCGCTCTCCCCGGCCGAAGATTACTCGGTGGCCCCGGGGCACCTCAACTACTAATTCCGCGACTAATTCCGGCGGGCGATCCGCCCCAGACAATCGAGCACGCGGCGAAACAGCGGGCGTCTGCGCCCATCGGCTCGAGCGGGAGATAGCGGTGCCGTGTCGAGCGACTCGACGAAGCTCACGATCTCGCGATTGACCCATACGGGAGCTTCCAGCGGAAGCATGTGACCGGCGCCATCGGCGATGCGCAGGCGCGAGCCGCGAATCAGCGCGCTGAGCCGCACGGCCAGCGCCGATGTCGTGAGCCGATCGCGGCTTCCCGTCAGCACGAGCGTCGGCACATCGAGCCGGCTCGCCGCACCGGTCAGGTCCATCGCGCGCGCCATGCGGACGTCGTCGGCCAAGGTCTCGGGCATGCACGCGCGAAGCTCTCGCATCGTGATCGCCACCGCGTCGGCCGATGCGTCCGGCGCGAACAGGACCTTCTTCACCAGCGAGAAGAAGAACATCCGGCGCAGCGGCCCCGGCAGCAACGCGACGAGTCGCTCACCCATGCTGTCCACGAGTGGAAGCGCCACGCAGCTCGCGATCAGCACGAGGCCGCGTACGAGATCGGGTCGCCGCGCCGCCAGCTCGATCGCGATCGATCCGCCCAGCGAGTGGCCGACGATGACCGCCGGCCGCATCGCGAGCGCGCCGATAAGCTCGGCGGCGACGGCGGCGTGGTCCGCGAGGCTCGCGGCCTGGACCGGAGCGGACTCACCGTGGCCGGGCAGATCGAGCGCGACCAGGCACAGCGAGCCGCTCAGCGCCTCGAGCTGACGGACCCAGGAGCGCGCGTTCATTCCCGAGCCGTGAATCAGCAAGGTGGATCGCGCGTCGGTGGCGCCCGCGCTCAGATAGGAGACGTGGCGCCCGCCCGGGAGCTCGATAGAGCCGCGGCGAATCTCGACTCCGCGCTAGTCGGACGCGCGCGCGACGCGCAGAATGGTGATTCTGCCCTCCTGAGCGAGCCGTCCGAGCAATGAGGTGATCGCCGCGGTTGACATCCCGGTTTTCTGACTCAGCTCTCCCGGCGTCAGTGACTCCTGACCGAGAAAGCAGTTTACGATTTCGTCGTCGAGATCGCGCCACCAATCCGTCATCGTCGCCTCCCGCGTGGGCGTTGTCACCCGACGCGATTCGAGCTCGCGCCGCCGCCGAGTCGAGCACGAGACGTGCCAGTGGCGCTGACACAGCGAGTGCGGACTCTAAATCGAGTCAGGGATGAGGATTCAGCCGGCGCATGCCCGAATGCCGCCTCGGCGATCAGCGCGACGCGTGCCGATCAAACAGGCAGATGGGCCAGCGTACAGCCGGGCAAGTCGCAAAAGTGGGCGGGCTCGGCCGGCGCGCGCCGATCATCGGAGAGCGCGGCCAGCTCGATCGCGATCTCGGTCGACGAGAGAAGATGGTCGACGCGATCCTTCGCGAT
>Ga0075425_100000359_pt1 | contig 42025 bp, 30 predicted proteins | sample SoiMethybrSBSTD4_FD_75300 | JGI IMG/M metagenome (GOLD analysis project Ga0075425, IMG submission 75300) | Bulk soil microbial communities from a Populus tree surrounding site in Tennessee, USA - Soil MetaG P. TD hybrid SBSTD4 | ecosystem: Environmental > Terrestrial > Soil > Tree plantation... | reverse complement strand
CAAGCCGCTTGAGGCTTGAGGCTTGCGGCTACGTTTGTTCGCGGCGCCGGTGTATTCTTCCCGCCAGTCGTCATTCCCAGATCCGACCGGTGTTCGCGAGGAGGTCCTTTTATGTCCCCGACGCGTCGTATTGCGGTTGCCTTCATCATGATCCTCGTCGCCGTTGCCGCAGCCGCGAGCGCGCAGACATTCCGCGGCGGGATTTCCGGCCGCATCACCGACGCCACCGGCGCCGTCCTGCCCGGCGTCAGCGTCACCGTCACCAACGACGCGACTGCGGTCTCGCGGACGACGGTCACTTCGACCACGGGCGACTTCTCCGTACCCGATCTCCAGCTGGGCACGTACACGATCGAGGCGACCCTGCAGGGGTTCCAGACCGTGCGGACGAAAGTGGAAGTGTCGGTGTCGCAGATCGCCTCGGTCGAGCTCAAGATGGGGCTGTCCACCGTCGCCGAGACGATCAACGTCACCGCCTCTGCGCTGATTCTCGACACCGTCTCCACCGCGCTCAGCAACGTCGTGCGTCCGAAGCAGGTGCAGGATCTGCCGCTGAACGGCCGCGACTTCACACGCATGCTGCAACTCGCGCCGGGCGTCGCCGGCAACTCCGTGAACGGCGTCCGCACGCGCGGCAACAACTTCCAGATCGACGGGGCAGACAACAACGACGCGTTCCAGAATGTCGCCGCGGTCAACCAGGGCGGCGTCTCCGGAATCGCCGGCACGCTGCTGCCAATCGAGGCGATCGATCAGTTTTCCGTGCAGTCTGGCGGCCAGGCCGAGATGGGACGCAACGCCGGATCGACCGTGAACCTGGTGATCAAGTCGGGCACCAACGACTTCCACGGCACCACCTTCTATTTCAACCGCAACGAGCACCTGTCGGCGAACTCGCCGGTGGCGCTGCCCGACACGGCGAAGCGCGAGATCCGCAACAACCAGTACGGCTTCTCGCTGGGCGGACCGATCGTCCACAGCAGGACGTTCTTCTTCTCGACGCTCGAGATTCAGAAGCTGACGGCCGGCAACGCGATCCCGACTACCGCCCCGTCCGACGCCTGGGTACAGCAGGCCACGCAGCTGCTCAATCAGTTCAATGTGCCGGTCAATCCGGTCTCGGTGAATATGCTCTCGCTGTGGCCGCAGAACAGCCGCACCGGCCCGGCGACGCCGCAGAATTTCGTGAGCACCGACCCGAACACCTACAGCAGCGCCAACGGGATCGCCAAGGTCGATCACACCTTCAACTCGATCCATTCGCTGTCGGCGCGCTACTTCGGCGGCGGCGGCGATCAGGTGGCGACGACCAATTCGCCGTACCTCGCCTACTTCCAGGCCGTCCCGAGCCGGATGCACAACGTCTCGCTGGTGGGTACGAGCGTGTTCACCTCGCACCTGGTCAACCAGCTGGTGGTCGGCTACAACTACTTCAAGCAGACGTTCAACTCGAACGATTTCTCGGCCGACCCGATCGCGCTCGGCTTCAACACCGGCGTCACCGATCCGGATCTCGCCGGGCCGCCGAACATGACGATCAACGGCTTCGCCGCAGTCGGCGGCACGCAGCCGCTCGGCCGCGTCGACAAGACGATCCACTTCACCGACAGCATGTCGTATGCGACCGGCGCGCATCAGATGAAGTTCGGCGGCGAAGGCCGCGCCGCCGACCTGTTCATCTTCTACGACAGCAACAAGCGCGGCACGTTCACCTACGACGGCACCGTCGGGCCGTGGGCGTCGCTGCCGACGTCGCAGGCGAGCGCGTCGCTCAAGGCGCTCGCCGACTACATGGCCGGCGCCTACGCCACCGGCATCATCGTCCGCGGCGACACGCACCACGACTACCGCCAGAACTCGTTCGATCTGTTCTTCCAGGACGCCTGGTCGGCGACGCCGTCGCTGACCTTCAACTTCGGGGCGCGCTACACGTATCCGGGAGTGCTCGGCGCGAGCGACGGGACGCTGACCAACTTCCTGCCCGACCAGGGGATGGTCTCGACCGATTCGCTCTATCCGGCGCAGAAGGATGCGATCTCGCCGCGCGTCGGCGTGACCTGGGTGCCGACCGACAGCCGCAAGACGGTGATCCGCGGCGGCTACGGGCTGTTCTACGACATGTTCGCGGTCGCCTTCTTCACCGCGAATACCGGCTTTGCGAACGGCGGCGCGCTCGGCGTCGGCAACAATCCCGGCGGCGAGACGCCGGTGTTCTCGATCACGCAGCGCCGCCAGACCGTCGTCAACGGCGTCCCGATCTTCGGCACGTCGCCGCAGCCGCCGTACGGCGCCTTCGCGGTCAGCCAGGACCTGAAGCTGCCCTACGTCGAGAACTTCAACGTCAACCTCGAACAGGCGTTCGGTTCGACGACGATCGCACAGATCGGCTACGTCGGCACGCGCGGCCACCGGCTCGCGCTGATGCGCGACATCAACGCCTCCACGCCTGGCGCGACGCTGGCCCAATCGCGGCGGCCGTACGCAGCGCGCTACCCGGACCTCGCGGCGATCAACGAGCTCGAATCGATCGGCCGATCCGAATACAACTCGCTGCAGCTGTCGCTCATCCAGAACGCATGGCATGGCCTCTCCGGCCGGCTGAACTACACGCTGTCGCACGCGATGGACAACGGCTCGGAGGCGCGCAACACGCTGCCGATGATCCAGGACAACGTGGACGCCGACTGGGGTAATGCGACGTTCGACATCCGCCACGTCTTCACCGCCGGGTTCACCTACAACCTGCCGGCGTTTGGCGGCGGACGTTTCGGCGACGGCTGGCAGCTGAATACGATCGCGACCTTCCAGAGCGGGACACCTTTCAACATCACCACCGGCACCGACGCCAGCGGTACCGGCGTCCGCTCCGACCGGCCCAATCTCGTCGGCGATCCGTATGCCGGCGTCGTGCAGCCGACCGCCGTGCCGCTGTCGCTGCAGTGGTTCAACCCGGCGGCCTTCGCCACGCCGGCGCCGGGCACCTTCGGCAACCTGCAGCGGGACGCGCTCTACGGCCCGGGGTTCAAGAGCGTCGACGTGTCAGTGTTCAAGACCACCAAGTTGAGCGGCGGCACGTCGCTGCAGGTGCGCCTGGAAATGTTCAACCTGTTCAACACGATCAACTGGGCGAATCCGGGTGCCGTCGTGACGAACTCGACGACCTTCGGCGTGATCACCAACACGCGCAACGCCAACAACGCGCCGGGCATCGGCGCCGGCGAGCCGTTCAACGTGCAGCTGGCGGCGAAGATTCTGTTCTGACGCTGGAAAGGCAGGAAGGCTGCAAGGCAGAAAAGCAGGAATTCAAGGCAGGAAGGCAGGAAGGCGGAAAGCTCCTGCCTTCTGCCCTGCGCCTTCAGCCGTCGGCTTTCCATCCTTTCGGCTCACCTGCCTTGAATTCCTGCCTTCCTGCCTTCGCTGCCTTCCTGCCTTGACGCCGGCCGGTGTAATCTTCCGCCCGATATGCGAACGCGATCTTCCCGCATCCTCATCCTCCTCCTATCGCTCGCGATTCCGCTCGGCGGAGGCGCCCTGCGGCGCCTCTCGGCGCAGGGCGTTCGCATCGATCCGGCGCTCTACGCCGGCCTGCGCTGGCGGTCGATCGGTCCGTTCCGCGGCGGCCGCGTCAACGGCGTCACCGGCGTGCCGGGACAGCCGAGCACGTTCTATTTCGGCTCCGTCGGCGGCGGCGTCTGGAAGACGACCAACGCCGGCCGCACCTGGCTGCCGATCTTCGACTCACAGCCGATCGCCTCGATCGGCGCGATCGCCGTCGCGGCCTCGAATCCCGACATCGTCTACGTCGGCAGCGGCGAAGCGGACATGCGGTCGCAGATCTCGTACGGCAACGGGATGTACAAGTCGACCGACGCCGGCAAGACGTGGCGGCATCTCGGCCTCGACGACACGCGGCAGATCGGCAAGGTCGCCGTCGACCCGCGCAACCCCGACGTCGTCCTCGTCGCCGCGCTCGGTCATGTCTACGGCGCGAATCCGGATCGCGGCGTCTACCGAACCCGCGACGGCGGTGCGACCTGGCAGAAGGTGCTTTTCAAGGGCAACGACGTCGGCGCGATCGATCTCGCGATCGATCCGGCCGATTCGCAGATCATCTATGCGTCGCTGTGGAACACGCGCCGTCCGCCGTGGAGCATCTACCCGCCGTCGTATGGCCCGGGCAGCGGCGTCTACAAGTCGACTGACGGCGGATCGAACTGGCAGCAACTCACGCGCGGCCTGCCGAGCGACGCCGTCGGCCGCATCGGTCTCGCCATCGCGCCGGCGAACCGCGCCCGCATCTACGCCATCGTCGACGCCAAGGAAGGCGGCCTGTTCCGCTCCGACGACAGCGGCGCGACGTGGAGCAAAACCTCGAGCGACAGCCGCATCTGGGGTCGTGGCTGGTACTTCGGCAAGGTGGTCGTCGATCCGAAGAACGCCGACCTCCTCTACATCTCGAACACCGGGGTCTACCGCTCGCGCGACGGCGGACGGACGTTCGGCGAACCGTTCAAGGGGTCGCCCGGCGGCGACGACTATCACCAGCTCTGGATCTATCCCGACGACGGCAACCGAATGATTCTCGGCGGCGATCAAGGCGCGGTGATCAGCGTGGACGGGCTCGCCGATCATCCGACCTGGTCGTCGTGGCTGAACCAGGCGACCGCGCAGATCTATCGGCTCGCACCCGACAACGCGTTTCCGTACTGGGTCACCGGCGCGCAGCAGGACAGCGGCGCGGTTCGCGTCCGCACGCGCGGCCGGTTCGCCGGCATCACGATGCGCGACTGGGAACCGCTGTGCGCCGGCGGCGAGTCCGGTTACACCGCGCCCGATCCGCTGAATCCGGACATCGTCTACGGCGGCACCGTCGAGAAGTGCAACGTGCAGACCGGGAAAGTCGATCGCGTCTCGCCCGAAGTGGATCTGCCGACGCCGGCCCGCCACACCTGGACGCTGCCGCTGGTCTTCTCGCCGGCCGATCAGCATGCGCTGTACTTCAGCGATCAGTATCTGTTCAAGACGACCGACGGCGGCCAGCACTGGAATCGCATCAGCGAGGACATGACGCGCGAGAACCCCGGCGTCCCGCAAAATCTCGATGCCGCCACGGCGGCTGACGCGCCGGAGTCGCAGCGTCGCGGCGTGATCTACTCGATCGCGCCGTCGCCGGTCCGGGCGCCGCTCATCTGGATCGGCACCGACGACGGCTACGTTCACGTGACCCCTGACGACGGCAAGACGTGGCAGAACGTCACGCCGCGCGAGCTGACGGCGTGGAGCAAAGTAGTGATGATCGAGGCGTCGCACTTCGATGCCAACGAAGCGTATGCCGCCGTCGATCGCCATCGTCTCGAGGACAACGAGCCGTACATCTACCGGACGAAGGACAGCGGCAGGACGTGGACGAAGATCACCAGCGGGCTGCCGCGCGGCGTCTACCTGCAGACGATCAAGGAGGATCCGAAACGGCGCGGGCTGCTGGTCGCCGGCACGGAACTGGCGCTGTTCGTGTCGTTCGACGACGGCGATAGCTGGCAGTCGCTGCAGCTGAACCTGCCGCCGACATCGATGCGCGACGTCGCGTTCCACGACAACGATCTCATCGTCGCGACCCATGGGCGCGGCATCTGGGTCCTCGACGACATCGGCGCGCTGCGCCAGGTCAACGCCGACGTCGCCGCCGCGACGGCCCACTTGTTCACGCCGGCCGACGCGATCGTGCTGCCGCCGGCGACCGACGAAGGGACGCCGACGCAGAAGGACGAGGCGATGGCCGAGAATCCGCCGATTGGCGCGATCGTCGACTACTACCTGAAGTCCGCGGCAGGCGGTCCGGTGACGATCGAGATCCTGAACGGGAGCGGCGGCGTCGTGCGCCATGTCTCGAGTGCCGATCCCGTGCCGCCGGTCGATCCGAACACGCTGGTGGTCAACGCCGTCTGGCAGCGGTCGCAGGAACCGCCGTCGGCAGCGGCCGGAATGCATCGCTACGTGTGGGATTTCCGTCCCGATCCGCCGGCGGGCGGCGGCCGCGGGCGCGGTGGTCGCGGCGGCGGTGGCGGAGGAGGAGGCGGCCGGGGCGGTCCGCCGCCGGTCGCGCCTGGAAATTACTCCGTGCGCCTGACCGTGAACGGCCAGTCGTTGACGCAACCGCTGGTCGTGAAACCGGATCCGCGCGAGCGGTGAATCGCACCGCGCATTCCGTACCGTCCGCGGCAAACGAAGATTTCTTTTGAAAAAGAGTTTATTCGTGCCTTCGTGGCAGCTCAAAACGCCGCGAGTTTCGCTGTGTCCGGCTTGAGCCGGACCGTCAGCTGTCTTCAGGCCAGTTTCAGTACCTGCTCCATCACCAGGCGCGGACCGCGATCGGGGTCCTTCTCGACGCGGCACTCGTTGTTGAACAGCATCGTGTCGCGCGATGCCGCGGAGTAGGCCGGCCACTTCGGCAGCTTCGGCGTATTTGGATCGCCGGTCCGCGCGAACGCCGCCCACGCCGCGCTCGTCTTGTCGGCGAGCGCGTACGCTTCAGGCATGGTCGAGATCTTCGGCCCTGCAATTTTGATGTTGTTGAACACGAACTGGATTTCGATGGTGTGCGGCGACCGCATGTGGCCGCCGCCTTCGGGCGTTTCCCAGTCGTAGCGATAGGCAAACGCCGGCGCGCCGTGTTGATCGGCTTTTCGCCGGGCCAGCTCGCGCGAATACGTGCCGCGCGGATGATCGGTGGCGATCAGAATCCACAGATCCCAGGGCGTCGCTTCCGGGTGCGCGTTGCGGAACGCCTCGATCACGCGCGCCGGGTTTCCGTCAACGCGCGTCGCCGCGCGCGCTTTGAGGCCGGCTTCGTCGAGCGCGAGCGTCTCGGCCGTCGGCCGATCGTAGAGCGTCTCCTCGGTGCGCGCGTAGCCGATGAGCAGCGGGATGTTCGCCGAAAGCGCCGGACCCTGTGGATCCCACGGATGACTGGGAATGACGGTGCCGTCGACCATCGGCGTATTCGGCGTCATGCCAGGCTCACGCAGCGTGATCTGCTTCTGCACCGCGGCATTCGCGGCAAGCAACCGCTCCATCTCGACGTTCTGCAGTTCGCGCGCCTGACCGCGCTTCAATCCCAGCTCGGCGAGCAGCAGGTCGGTCTGCCTCACCGCATCCTCGTGCGTCGTCAAGCGCAGCACGGCGCCGCTCTCGATCACCGCACGATGAAAGAGGCCCTTCGCGTCGGGCATCGCCATCAACGTCGCCACTTTTCGGCCGCCGCCCGACTGACCGAAGATCGTCACGAGATGCGGATCGCCGCCGAAATTCGTGATATTGTCGCGGACCCACTCGAGCGCGGCCACGATATCGAGCAGGCCGACGCTGCTCGAACGCGCGAAGTCGGCTCCCATCGCGTCGCCGAGATACGTGTAGCCGAACACATTCAGCCGGTGATTCAGCGTGACCACCACGACGTCGTGGGTGCGGGCGAGGCTGCTGCCGTCGAGAATGCGTCCCGAACCCGAGCCGCTTGAAAATCCGCCGCCGTGCAGCCACACCATCACCGGCCGCTTCTGCCCGCCGCTCGAGCCAGGCGTGAAGACGTTCAGCACGAGGCAGTCTTCGCCCTGCTGCGCGGGCGATCCGGCGGCCGTCGTCCCGGAGTTGTCGCGCGCTTGCGGTGCAGTGGGACCAAAGGCGAGCGCGTCGCGTGTGCCCGTCCACGCAGCGGCCTTGACCGGCGGCATGAACCGGTTCTTTCCGCTGGTTGAGGCGCCATAAGGAATGCCCTTGAAAACCCTGGTGCCTTCGACGACGACGCCCCGGACTTTGCCGGTCGACGTGTCGGCGATCGCACCTTCGCGATCCGAGGCGCCGAGGGCACGCAGCCACGGGGCGACCTGAGCGCCCGCGAGGAGAAGACCCGCCTGTTTTGCAAACGTTCTTCGCGTCGAGATGTACGCCATGTCAGGTTCCTCCAGGACGGCCGGAGGACACGTTCCCTCACCGGCGCGCGAATTATCGCCCGCAATCGCCTCGCGGCAGCACAAATTTCGCGGTCACGCGCGCGTATACTTGCGCGAAACGCCGACCATGTTCACACCTGCTGCGGTCAAACCCGTCGTGCCGATGTCGGCGGTCGAATCGATCGACATCCGGGTCGGCACCATTCAGGCGGTAGACGATGTCGCTTCGTCGCGAAAGCTGCTGCGGCTCACCGTCGCTTTCGGCGACCACACGCGATCGATCCTCGCCGGGATGAAACAGGAACGAGCGAACGCGCAAGAACTGGTCGGCCGGCAGGCGTTGTTCGTCGTGAACCTCGAGCCGAGGCGCATGGCCGGCGAACTGTCCGAGGGCATGCTGTTCGACATCGGCTCCGCCGACGGCGTCGTGCCGGTGCTCGCCACACCCGAGCGGCCGGTGCCTGACGGTACGCGGGCAGGCTGAGGAGAACCCGATGCCTCGCGTTGGTGCCATCGTGCTCGCCACCGCATTCATCGCCGGTCCGCTTTCCGCTCAGCCGGCGCTCGAAGTCGCGCTGAAGCACGACAGCCCGCGTGAAGCGCAGACGAAAGAACAGCTGCAGCGGTTGTTGCGCGTCTACGACGTGTCGCGCTGGCTCTTCACGAAATCGATCATCGTCGACGAGCAGGCGATTCCGCACAGCCATCCGACCTTGACGCTGAGCGCGCGACATGTCCACGACGACGAACTCCTGCTGTCGACGTTGGTCCACGAAGAGCTGCACTGGTTCGTCGCCGACCGTAAACAGTCGGACGACGCGATCAAGGAGCTGCGACGGCTGTTCCCGACGGTGCCGACGCAGGGTCCGGCAGGCGCCAACGGCGAGGAGTCAACCTACCTGCACCTGATCGTCTGCTTTCTCGAATATCAAGCAGACCAGCAGCTCCTCGGCGAGCTCAAGGCGCGGCAGGTGATGGAGTTCTGGGCAACCGACCACTACACGTGGGTCTACAAGACCGTGGTCGAGCGCGAGCGCGACCTCGCGGGTGTCCTGGCGAAGCACAAGTTGATCCCGCCGTCGATGTAGCGCGAAGGCTTCAGCCGAGCGGACGCGGTGCCAGGTGATCGCTCGGCTACAGCCTTCGCGCTCCGTTCAGTCGTGCGACTTGCGCGAGCGGTGCGCGCCGACTTCGACGCCCTGCAGGTAGACCGTCGAGATCTTGCGCGTGTTGCCGATCGCCTCGAGCGGGTTGGCGTCGAGGATGAGGAAGTCGGCCGATTTCCCCGGTGCGATCGTGCCGAGCTCGGTACGCCCGAGAATCTCCGCCGTCGTCTTCGTGCCGGCGGTGATCGCCTGCGCCGGCGTCAGGCCCGCTTTCACCATCAGCTCGAGCTCGACATGCGACGCCAGGCCGAACGCACCGCCGCCGGTCACGCCGCCGGTGTCCGTGCCGAGGCCAAGCGTGACGCCGGCCTTGTGCAGCGCGGCGACGTTGCGCAGCAGCCGATCGGCGTCTTCCATCGACCGCAGCAAGGTCGCCGGCGCCGCGGCCGGCAGAAAGCCGCTGCGCAGCTGCTCGCTCTCCGCCGCTGACAGCGTCTCGCGCACGATCGGATCGCCGAGCCAGGGCGGCAGGCCGCCATAAATCGCATTGCGCTCGCCCCACATCGTTTCGAGGAAGAAGACCTTGGGCCGCGCCTTCAGCAGCGCCAGCAGTTCGACGTCGACGTCGCGGTCGCGGACGCAGTGGGCGAACCCGTCGACGCCGGCGCGCAGCAGATCCTTCGCGTCGTCGAGCGCGGCGATGTGCGCCATCACGCGAATGCCGTGCGTGTGCGCCTCGTCGATGATCGCGCGATACAGGTTCGGTTTCAGCTTCTCGACGGTGCCGTTGCGGTCGTCGACCCAGATTTTGATCAAGTCGGGTTTGTGCGCGGCGAGCTCGCGCACTTTGTCGCGCGCGTCCGCTTCGCCGCTGACGCCGTAAGCGGCGTCACGCATCGGCACGCCCGGCCCCGCATTCGGCATCGCGAAGCCGCGGCCCGCGGTGAGGTAGCGGGTGCCCGGCCGCTGCTCGTCGCGGACCTGGAATGGAAGGTCGCCGCGGCCGGTGCCGGCCTCGAGCACCGCCGCGACGCCGTAGTAGGCCAATCGATCGAAGGTGGCGAGGAGCGTGTCGCGCGTGTAATTGTCGGCGGTAAACGTGGTGCCTTTGCGGTAGCCGAGGTGCACGTGTGCGTCGACGAGCGCCGGCATCACTGTTTTGCCGGTGAGATCGACGTGCCGCGCGCCGGCAGCCTCGAGCGCGCCCTTCCTGCCGACCTGCGTGATGCGAGCGCCCGAGACGATGAACGCGGCGTTCTCGATGGGTGGACTGTTGTCGCCGGCAATCAGCCGTGCGCCTTCGTAGATCGTCGCCGGCCCGGCCTCGGTTGCCGGCGCCGCCTGCCCATCGAGCGGCTCGAGCTTCACGATCGAGGCGCCGTGGTTGTTGCCGACCCAGAAGGTGACCGGCGTCGTCGAGTTGTCGACGAAGACGCGGCGAACGTTGGTCGCGCGCGGCAGCACGTATTCGGTGAACCGTCCGCTCGCCGGATCGAGGCGGAGAATCCGATCGTTGTACTCGCCGCCGCTCCACACGTTGCCGTTCTTGTCGGCGGTGACGTCGTAGGGGTACGCGCCCGGGGTCGGCACCGGCCATTCCTTGAACTGCTGCGTGCGGGTGTCGAACATGCCGATGCGATCGCCGTTGTTCTCGCCGAACCACAGGCGATCCTCGGCGTCCATCATGCCGCGGCGCGGCCCCGAGCGCGGCGTCGGCGTCTTGAAGATGGTGATGTCGCCGGTCTTGGCGTCGATGCGCCCGACGTCGGCGGCGCCGAGGACGAGGAAGAAGCCGTTGTTCTTCGAGTCGGGGATCACGTCGTAGACGTTCGGCCGCGGAATCTTGTACGGCTCGAACACGTCGAATTTGCCCGCCTTCGGATCGAGCCGCAGCACCGTGTAGGTGCCGGCGTCCTGCAGCCACACCTTGCCGTCGACGTGGGCGCGATCGGGACTCACCTGGTTGATCTGGACGTGCGGCCCGTTCAGATCCGGCGGCAGGCTCCAGGTCTCGAAGGTTTCGGTCTTGCGGTCGAACTTCGCGATGCCGCCCTGGAACTGCATCCCGAGCCACAGGTTCTCATCGCGATCGAAGCGGACACCAAGAATGCCGGTCGGCGCCGACTCCTTGAGCAGCGGGACCTGGTACTCGATCACCTGGCCGGTGCGGGGGTCGAGCTTGCCGAGGATCTGTTCGCCGAAGCTCGCGTACCACGCGGTGCCGGTGGAATCGACGATCACGTCGTGTGGCTGCCGGGTGCGCTGCGGCAGGTCGTACTCGGTGTAGATCACCTGCGTCCCCTTGCCGGTTGGCCGCGGCAGGATCGTGAATGGATACCGCCACTGCGGTCCCGCGCTCAGGTTGATCGTCGCCAGATACTCAGCCTGGCGGCGCCACGCCGCCTGCTGCTGTTCCGGCGAGACTGGTCCGCCGCCGATGCGCGGCGCGACCAGCTTCTGAATCTTCATCGGGAACGACAGCTGCGGATAGGTGGACATCCGCTCGATCACCGCCATGAACTGGTCGGCGGTGTACTTCGTACGCGCGATCCGCTCGAGCGTGTGGCAGTGCGTGCAGCCGCGAATCGAGGCCTTCTGCTCGTCGGTGCCGGGAAAACTGGCGAGCCACTCTGCGTTCGACAGTTGCGCGGCGACGTCGCGCGCTTTGCGCAGCTTCAGATCGACGGTCGCGGTTTTGGCCGCGGCGACCACGGCAGTGGCAGCCGGGTCGAGGTCGTAGCCGGGTGCTTTGATTCGGATAGCGTACTGCCCGGGCTCGATCCGCGACCGCGGGAAGCGGTAGCGGCCGGTCGCGTCGGTCACGACCGTGGTCGTGATCGTCGAGCTGTTCTTTTTCGCGCTGACCAGGACCCCTTCGAGCGGACCCTCGTCGAGCGCGGTGACGAGTCCGATGAGGGCGTTGTCGGCCGGTTGGGCATGGAGGGAACCGGAGGGCGGTGGCCACAGCGCGAAATGCCCGAAGACGACCAGCGCGACGACCAGGAGCCGTGATCGCATGACGACCTCCGCGCGCATTCTGCCACGAAGAGAAGAGGGTTCGGCGTTCGGCGTTCGGCGTTCCGGGTTCTCGGGTTCTCGGGTTCTCGGGTTCTCGGGTTCTCGGGTTCTCGGGTTCTCGGGTTCTCGGGTTCTCGGGTTCTCGGGTTTTCGGGTTTTTGGGTTCTCGGGTTCTGAGGTTCTGGGGTGTGGTTCTGACCCGAGAACCTAGAACCTATAACCCGAAAACCGCGAACGAGAACGCCGAACGCCGAACGCCGAACGCGTTTCGTCCCGATTTCGGACGGTCGCGTGCCACGGACGGTCGTTGTTCGCCGCCGCCCCCTGATTTGTCGGCCGGATCGCGGGGCATGCGGGTTGCGTTCAGCGCCAGCCGGAAACGACACCCTGGCGTCTTACCCGACACATTTATGACCGACTTCAGACACGCGCTGCGCGCGCTCGTCAAACCCCGGGGTTTTCAACTGGTCGCGACGCTCACGATCGCCGTCGGGATCGGCGCGAACACGGCGCTGTTCTCCGTGTACGACCGGCTGGTGCTGAACCCGGTGACGATCTCCAGGCCCGCGTCGCTGGTGGCGCTCTGGATCAACAATCCGCAGCTCAATTTCAACGCGCCGGCGATGTCGTGGCCGAAATACGAAGACGTGCGGCGCACACGCGACGTCGTTCGAGACGTTCGGTATTTCGGCGTTCGACAACTTCACGCTGACCGGCAACGGCGATCCCGAACAATTGAACGGCCAGCGGGTGAATGCCTCGTTCTTGCCAACGCTCGGCGTCGTGCCGGCGCTCGGACGTAATTTCACGCCGGACGAGGATCTGCCGAACGGACCGGCCGTCTGCATCCTCAGCCACGAGTTGTGGCAGACGCGTTTCGGCGGCCGCGCCGCAATCGTCGGCTCGATGATCACACTGAACGGACAGCCCTGGCACGTCGTCGGCGTGCTGCCGCCGCGGCTGACGCCGCCGTTCGCGCAAGTGCAGGTGATGGCGCCGCGCGTCTTCGAGGTCGGCGGCCTGCAAGGAACGCTTTCCAACCCGCCTCGACGCGAACAACATCGTCGAGACGCGGTCGTTCGTCGCCGCGCTTGTTGGCAACCTGCAGCCGACGTTTTACACGCTGCTCGGCGCGGTCGCGTTCGTGCTGCTGATTGCCTGCGCGAACGTCGCGTCGCTGTTCCTCGGCCGCCTGACCGCGCGCGTGCGCGAGGTCGCGGTGCGCCAGGCGCTCGGCGCCACGCGGCCGCAGGTCGTCCGGCAGTTTCTCGTCGAGAGCCTTGTCTTCTCGACGGTTGCGGGTACGCTCGGCGTCCTGCTCGCCGTCTGGGCGCTCGACGCGATTCAGTCGGTGGTCAGCAGCCAGCTGCCGCCGGCGACGACGCTGACCTTGAATTGGCGGGCGCTGGTCTTCACCGGAGCGGCAACGGCGATTACGGCGTTGACCTGCCCGACCTGCCCGACCTGCCCGACCCGCCTGACCTCTTGACCCGCCCGACCTGCCCGACCCTGTCCAGTTCTGTCGTACGATAGGTTTCGCGTTGTCACCGTTCATCGGACGTTACGCTCATCCGTGGAGGAGATTCATGGTTTCACGCCGTGCACTCATCGTGGTCCTCGCCGCGCTCACCGTCGCGCCGCTCGTCGCGCAGGCGCCAAAGGGCTGGAAGCTGCGCGTCGACCGCAGCACCAGCGCGTCCGATCCCGACGCCGCCGGTTCGATCAAGTTCATGCAGATGGGATCGATGATGCATGCGGTCAACCCGCAGGCCGCGGTCTACTGGAATCCATCGAACACCGCGTCGGGGAACTACACGCTGAAGGGAACCTTCACGCTGATGAAACCGAGTGGCCACACGAACTATTACGGGCTCGTGTTCGGCGGCAGCAACCTCGAAGGCGCCAACCAGAGCTACACCTATTTCCTGGTCGCGCAGGACGGCACTTGGCTGGTGAAGAAGCGCGACGGCGAGGCCGCCAGCGACGTGCTGCCGAAGACGCCGAACGCGGCGGTGAAGAAGCCGGATGCCAGCGGCAAGTCGGTGAACGCGCTCGAAGTGCGCGTCGGCGCCGACAAGATCGACTATGTCGTCAACGGCACGGTGGTGCAGTCGTCGCCGAAAGCGGGCGTGAAGACCGACGGCATCTACGGGTTCCGCGTCAACCACTTGCTCGAGGTCGGCATCGAAGGGCTCGCCGTCAGCAAGTAACTGCCGCCGCGTTCCGCCGTGCGGCGGATGTGCTCGAGGACGCGGCGATGGACGCGGTGCACGAACGCGTCCGCGATCATCTGCCAGTAGCCCTCGGGGGCCATCTCGAGTTCGTACCACGAGTGGCCCTCGAGGCGCGTGCGGCCGCCTTCGAGGGCGATGAGATCGAACTCGCCGCGCCTCGATCGGAAGTACCCGTCGAGGTGCGGCGGATGAACGTTCGCGTACGGCGTCAGCTCGCGTAGCGGCGGCGCCGAGGACAGGACGTCGAACGTCAGCCGCCGTGCCGGCTCCCATCTGGTGATTCGCTCCGCGAACACTCCGGTCGAGAACACACACGCGCGTGGTGCGCCGATCCCTTCGCCGGTCGTGCGCGCGTACAGCGGATACGCGATCCCGAGCCTGAACCACGGATCGTCAGGTTCCGGCAGCGCGTCGAATGAGACGACCTGCGGCCAGATGCGGTCGGGCGGCGCGTTGATCACCACCGCCGTCGTCACCTCGTGGAGCAGCCGTCCGCTCGTGTGCGCCGGTTCGATCACAACCGCCAGCGGCAGCGCGATCAGCGTGATCAACGCCGGCGCGGCGCCTCCACGGCGCGCGCGCGCCAGCGAGCGGCCGAGCGCCGCGCCGAGCAGTCCGACGCTGGCGACGAGCGGCATCGCCAGCACGATGCAGATCACGCCTTCGCGGCGCAGCGCCAGCGCCAGGATCGCCGCGAGGAAGAAGGCCGCGAGCGTCACCTGACCGGTCCGCGCCGTCGGCACCTCGGCGTCGTAGTTCACGAGGAATGCGCCGACAGCGCCGATCACGAAGGGGACCGTGAAGAAGATCGCGATCCCGTAGCGCTGGACGAGGTCGACGCTGATCACCATCATCAGGAGTCCCGCGACAGTGCTGGTGGCGATCGCGATTGCCGCTGCCGGAATCGTCGTCGTGCGCCGCGAGACTTCCGCCGCGGCGCCCTGGTGCGCCGCGCCGTCTTCGACGCGACTCGGCACCAGGCACAGCACCGCGACGACGACGTAGTAGATGTATGGCAGCAGGCACGATACTGCCACCCACGGCGACAGACCGGCATCGTCGGCGCGCAGCGCCGACATCGTTACGACAATCCAGACAAACGGAAATGTCCAGAGCGTGAGCGCTGGCAGCAGCCAGGTGGGACCACTTTGCCAGGCGAGGTTCCAGAGCGGTCCGAGCGGATCGAAAAAATGCGCGGGCGTCCACCACGTTCGAGTGGCAGCCCCGATCAACAGCACATCGCCGGCATACTTGATCGCGACGAGCGCCAGGCCGCGGCGCAGGTAGCGCCGACGTGTCATGTCGAGCAGGAACCCCGGGCCGGCGCGTTCTATTCCGTGCACGCGCTACACTCATTTGATGCCGCCCGCCGTCGCCCCTGGTCCGAAACCGAAGCTCCTCGATTCGCTCATCTACCGCCCCGGACGCGACCCGCTCGTGTTCTTCACGCAGCTCGAGCGCCAGTACGGCGACGTCGTGCAGTACCGGATGGCCGGCGAGCGGATTTTCCTCGTCAGCGAGCCGCAATACATCAAGGACGTCCTCGTCACCCAGAGCCGCAACTTCACCAAGAGCCGCGGCCTCGAGCGCACCAAGCGGATTCTCGGCAACGGGCTGCTGACGAGTGAAGGCGCCGTGCACCTGCGGCAGCGCCGCCTGCTGCAGCCCGCCTTCCATCGCGAGCGGATCGCCGGCTACGGCCGGACGATGGTCGAGTACGCCGAGCGGATGCGCGCGCAGTGGCAGGACGGCGCAACGCTCGACATCGCGCGCGAGATGAACCGGCTCACGCTGTCGGTCGTCGGCAAGACGCTGTTCGACGCCGACGTCGAATCGCAGGCGGCGGCGGTCGGCGAAGCGCTCACCGGCGTGATGGAAACGTTCTGGATGATGCTGTTGCCGTTCGCGGACGTCATCGAACGGCTCCCGGTCCCCCGGCTGCGCCGCGCGCGGATGGCGCGGGCGCGCCTCGACAACATGATTTACCGGATGATCGCCGACCGCCGCTCCAGCGGCCGTGACTGCGGCGATCTCCTGTCGATGCTCCTCACTGCCCAGGACGAGGACGACGGCGGGGTGATGACCGATCAGCAGGTGCGCGACGAGGCGATGACCATCTTTCTCGCCGGTCACGAAACGACGGCGAACGCGTTGACGTGGACCTGGTACCTGCTCAGCGAGAACACCGAGAGCGCGCGGCGCGTGCACGACGAAGTCGATCGCGTGCTGCAGGGCCGGCTGCCGACGGTCGAGGATCTGCCGAAGCTGTCCTACATCGAACGAGTCGTCACCGAGGCGATGCGGCTCTATCCGCCGGCGTGGCTGATCGGCCGCCGCGCGATCAGCGCGTATGCGTTCGGGCCGTATGTCGCGCCGCCGCGCGCGATTTTGATCATGAGCCCGTTCATCGTCCAGCGCGATGCACGGTTCTACCGCGAACCCGAACGCTTCGACCCCGATCGCTGGACGCCGGAGTTCAAGGCGGCGCTGCCGCCGTTTGCGTACTTTCCATTCGGCGGCGGACCGCGGCGCTGCATTGGCGAGTCGTTCGCCTGGATGGAATTGATGCTGATCGTCGCGACGATTGCACAGCGGTGGGAACTGCGACTCGTGCCCGGTCATCCGGTCGCGCCGCAGCCCTTGATCACGCTGCGCGCCAAGCACGGCATGCGGATGACGGTCGCTGCCCGCGCCTCGTCGCCGGCGACGATGTATTCTTCTTGATGATGCGCGTGCGGCGGATTCTCGAGACAGCGCTCGATTGCGACGACTTGCCGCGCACCGCGGCGTTCTACACGTCGCTGCTCGACGTCGCGCCGATGCTCGACAGCGAACGGCTGGTCGCGATCGACGCCGGCGAAGGCACGGTGTTGCTGCTGTTCCAGCGCGGCGCGGCCGGCGATCTCGAGACGCCCGGCGGGATCATTCCGGGACACGACTCGGGCGGCCCCGGCCATCTGGCCTTCGCGATCGACCGACAGGCGCTGGCAGATTGGGAATCACGGCTTGGCACGCTCGGCATTGCAATCGAGAGCCGCGTCACGTGGGAACGCGGCGGCGTCAGCCTGTATTTTCGCGATCCGGATAATCGCTCCGTAGAAATCGTGACGCCGGGAATCTGGCCTTGCTACTGACGCAGTTGGGGCTCGGGGCTGGGGGCTAGCTGTCAGAGACGGAGAGGGACTCGAGGCGCGGGCTTGCTGTCAAGGCAGCTAGCCGCCAGCCCCCAGCCCCAACTCCGCTCCCAGCGCGAGGAACGATGAAACACATTGTGATTACCGGAGCGAGCGGAGGGATTGGCGCTGCGCTCGCGATTCAACTTGGCGCGGCGGGACATCGGGTCGCGCTCGCGGCGCGGCGCGAGACGGAACTGCACGCCGTCGCCTCACGCGCCGGCAGCCGCGCCATTGTCATTCCGACCGACGTCACCCGCCGCGGCGACGTCGAGCGGCTGCGCGACCGCGCGATTGCCGAGTTCGGGCACGTCGACGTCTGGGTGAACAACGCTGGACGCGGCATCACGAAACCGGTCCTCGAGCTCACCGACGAGGAGCTCGATCAGATGATCACGATCAACGTGAAGTCGGCGCTCTACGGCATGCAGGCGATCGCCCCGCACTTCATCACCCGCGGCCAGGGCCAGATCGTCAACGTGTCGTCGTTTCTGAGCCGCGTTCCGTTCGCGACGTTTCGCTCGGCGTACAACGCCGCCAAGGCGGCGCTCAACGCACTCACCGCGAACGCACGCGTCGATCTGGCGCGCACGCACCCGGACATTCACGTCACGCTGGTGATGCCGGGGCTCGTCAGCACCGCGTTCCAGCAGAATGCCGTAGGCGGCACGCCGCCGCTGCCGCCGTCGACCCCTTCGCAGACGCCGGAAGAGGTCGCGGCGGCGATCGCCGCCGCGATCGAGCATCCGGTCGCCGAGATCTACACCAACCCGCAGCAGGCCGCGGTGGCGCTCGAGTACTTCAAGGACGTCGGCGCGTTCGAGCGGCAGGCGGCGGCCCGGCGATGATCGAGCTCACCTCGCGCGGCGACATCGCGCTGCTGCGGCTGCAGCATGGCAAGGCCAACACGCTCGATCTCGAGCTGTGTCAGGCGCTGACGAAGGAGCTCGAGGCGTTTCGCCAATCGGCGTCGAAAGCGCTCGTCGTCACCGGCAGCGGCCGGATCTTTTCCGCCGGCGTCGATCTGCGGCGTGTCGTCGACGAAGGGGCGCCCTACGTCCGCACGTTCCTGCCAGCGATGAGCGCGTCGTTCGAGACGCTCTTCTCGCTGCTCAAGCCGGTGGTCGCGGCGGTGAACGGCCACGCGATTGCCGGCGGCTGCATCCTTGCGGCCGCCGCCGACCACCGACTGATGGCGCGCGCGAGCGGCCGCATCGGCATTCCCGAACTGCTGGTCGGCGTGCCGTTCCCCGTGGTGCCGCTCGAGATCATGCGTTTTGCCGCCGCGCGGCACCTGTCGTCGCTCGTCTACACGGGCGCGACTCATACCGCCGACGAAGCGCAGCGCGACGGGCTGATCGACGCCGTTGTCGATGGCGAACGGCTCGTCGACGAGGCGATCGCCGCCGCCGAGACGCTCGCCGCCATCCCGCCAATGGCGTTCGCGCTCACCAAGCGGCAACTGCGCGAGCCGGTGATCGAACGGATCCACGTCGGTTCGGCGATCGACGCGCTCGTGCAGAACGCCTGGGCGTCGGACGACACGCTGGCCGCCATCCGCGGCTACGTCGAGCGCACGCTGAAGCGGACGTGACGATCGCGATCGTCCCCTACGACCCCGCGTGGCCGCGAGAGTTCGAGCGCGAGCGCGAGCGGCTGCAGGCAGCCCTCGGCGCACTGGCGCTGCGCATCGAACACAACGGGTCGACCGCCGTGCCGGGACTGGCGGCCAAGCCGGTGATCGACATCCAGATCTCGGTCGCCCATCTGCTGCCGCTCGCCGCGTACGCCGTGCCGCTCGCGCGCCTCGGCTACACGCACGTCGTCGGCGCGGACGACGACCGCTGTCCGTTCTTTCATCGGCCGGCTGATTGGCCGCACACCCACCACGTGCATGTCGTCGAGGCCGGCGGCGACGAGGAGCGGCAGACGCTCGCGTTCCGCGACTACCTTCGCGCCAATCCAGACGCCGCGCGCGAGTACGAGGCGCTCAAGCGCGCGCTTGCGGCGGCCTTCGGCGGCGCTGATGCGTCGGCGCGTGAAGCCTATGCCACCGCCAAGAGCGAGTTCGTGATGCGGATCGCCGCGCTGACGCGCACAGCTGGACCGCGGCAGGCGTGACCGCATCGCCGCGGTTGTATGATGCTCGTCTGAGGCTGCCGGCGATTCCGGGAATCGTCGCGGCGTCTCCGCGCGTACACTTCGATGCCGATCCTAGGACTCCATCACGTCACCGCCACCGTCGACGATGCGCAGGACGACCTTGACTTCTGCCTGAGTGGGCTCGGGCTTCGCCTGGTCAAGAAGACGGTCAATTTCGATAACCACTCGGTCTACCACTTCTATTACGGCGACGAGCGCGGCACGCCGGGTACGATCTGGACGACGTTTCCGTACAAGGGACACGGCGTGCGCGTCGGCACCAAGGGCGCGGGGCAGGTGACCGTCACCTCGTGGTCGGTGCCGACCGGGGCGCTCGGGTTCTGGCGGCAGCGGCTCACCGATCGGGCGATTGCGGTCACCGATTTGCCGGCGCGATTCGCCGATCCGGTGATCCGCTTCGCCGATCGCTCCGGCCTCACCTTCGAGTTGATCGCCAGCGACCACGATGCGCGCCAGCCCTGGGTCGGCCCCGGCTTCAGCAGCGACGAGGCGATTCGCGGTCTGCACAGCGTCACGCTGGTGGTCCGCGATGCCGCGCCGACGGTCGACCTGATGACGCGGCTGCTTGGCTACACGGTGATCGACCGCGCCGAGGTTCGTTTCCGCCTCGCTGTCAACGGCGGCGGGCCGGGCCGGATGATCGACGTCACCGAACACCCGGAAGCGGATCTCGCGGTCAACGGGCTCGGCACGGTGCATCACGTCGCGATGGCGATCACCACCGCCGAGGAGCAACTGGATCTGCGCGCGGCCTTGATCCGCTACGGCTGCAAAGTGACCGAGGTCCGGGACCGCTGTTATTTTCAGTCGATCTACTTCCGCGAACCCGGCGGCGTACTGTTCGAGGTGGCGACCATTGTTCCGGGGTTCACGGTCGACGAAGAGTTGTCGTCGCTCGGCCGCGGGCTCAAGCTGCCGCCATGGGAAGAACCGAATCGCGCTCGCATCGAGCCGAAGCTGCCGATGGTGACCTATTGATGCAGTTCTTTGCTCTCACCTACGACGTGGTGCCGGGTTTTGCGGAGCGGCGGATGCCGTTTCGCGACGCGCACCTGCGATTGGTCCGCGACGCGCACGAGCGCGGCCTGCTGCTCTTCGCCGGCGCGCTCGGCGACCCGCCGAGCGGTGCGCTGCTGATCTTCCGCGCCGACGGACCGGCCGTGGTCGAGGACTTCGCCCGCGCCGATCCGTACGTCCGTGAAGGGCTGGCCACGGCGTGGCAGGTTCGGCCGTGGCACGTCGTCATCGGCGCGGAGCTGGCGGCACCGCCGCGGGCGCTCTGATGATCGAACGGGTCTGGCTGGCGCGGACGACGCGAGACGGCGCCACGAAGTACGCCGAACATTTCCGCCGCGTGGTGATGCCGGAACTGGCGGCCATCGCCGGCTACCGCGGCGCGCGCCTCCTCGAGCGCGAGTTGAACGGCGGCATCGAGATCGTCGTCGTCACACACTGGCAGACGATCGACGCGATCCGCGCCTTCGCCGGCGAGGAAATCGATCGGGCGGTGGTCCATGACGAGGCCGCCGTGCTGTTCAGCGACTACGATCGCAAGGTGAAACACTACCGCGTCGTCGACGACTACTCTGGCGGGATTACCGCGATCGCGTCCGTGAGCGGTCCCTCGATCTCTTCGTAGACGCGGTGCAGGTACCAGTCGACGAGCTGCTGCTTGAATGCTGCATTCACCGACGGAACATCGCCGGTGATTGAGACCATCAGGTCGTGCAGGCCTGGAAAGATCGCGTCCTTCGCCTGATCGGCGGTCAAGCCTTTCTCTTTCGCCGCCTTCCCTTCGCGCAGCAGCGCCCGGAAGACCTCCATCGTCGCGTGCAGCAGCCGCTTGTCGTGCAGCGGCGCGCCGTGGCCGGTGACGATCGTGTCGACGTCGAGAGCGTCGACGCGCTCGAGCACGCGCAGCCATTCGGTTGGATAGCCACTCAGCGCGAAGGTCACCGGGTTGACGATCAGATCGCCAATCAGCAGCACTTTTTCCTTCGGCAGGTACGCGATCGCGTCACCCGGCGTCACGCCGCGGCCGTAATTCAGGACTTCCACGTGACGGTCGCCAAGCTCGATCGCAAGCCGATCGGTGAAGGTCAGGTTTGGAAACGTGTGGTGGACGTGGGACTTCTGGTCGAGGAAGAAGCGATCCTCGTCGAGCGTCGCCTTGAGGGCCGGGTTGGTCAAGGCGCGCTGCTCGAGGTTGTTCAAATAGTTCGGCAGCTGCGTCTCGATGCCGGGTCGATTGAACTCCAGCGCCGGACCGATCATCAACGCGCGCGTCTTCTCGTGCGCGACGATGCGGACATCGGGAAAGGCGCGTTGATAGGTTTCGGTGCCATACCAGTGATCCCAGTGCCAGTGCGAGTTGACGATCCACCGGACCTGTTTGTCGGTGCGCTGACGAATCTCCGCGAGCACCGTCGTCGACGCGGTGGGTGTGCCGTTGGTGTCGAACAGTAGCACGCCGTCGTGCGACAGCACCGCGATCGAATTCCCGTCGAGCCCGACGTCGCCATAGTTCGGCGTCGTGAACACGATCACGCCTGGCGCGACTTCCAGCGCCGACGGCGCCGGTCGATTCTGGGCAGTGAGCGAAACCGAACACAGGACAAGCGTCACGAGCAGGCATCTCGGCATCGCTGACTTTGACGCGCGATCGCCGCGAGAAGTTTTAGCAGTCCCAAGTCGCAAGTCGGCAGTCGCAAGTCAGTCGCACGTCGGCAGTCGCAAGTCGGGGTCGCAAGCCAGCGCTTACGACCTGTGACCGACTTGCGACCTGTGACTGACTTGCGACTTGCGACGTGTGACTGACTAGCGACTCTCGACTTGTGACTTGGAACTCGTGGTCCACTGAATCGCCGCCGCGAGTTGACGGCGGAACCAGGGATCGTTCCAGGTTGCGTCGAAGTGGCCGAGCGCGTTGTAGTAGGCGCGGCCGCGGCCGATGGTCTGCGTCCAGGCGAGCGGGAAGTCGCCGTCGGCGTCCACCGACTTCGGATCCAGCGAGAGCAGGACGTGGACGGAGCCGCGCGGATTCCGCTGGAACGTGTAGAACTCCTCGAGCAGCCGGAACGGCGACTCGGCGCCGGCGACGGCGGGATGGCCCTGATCCTCGACGATCACCGACGCGGTTTTCGTCCACGGATGTTCCTTGAAGTACGTGCCAACCAGTTGGCCGTACTCCGGCCATTGATAGAGGGTGTCGGCGGCGCTGTGGATCCCGATGAAGCCGCCGCCGGCGGCGACGAACCCGGCAATCGCCGTCTTCTGATCCGCGTCGAACGCAAGTTCGCCGGTCGTCAATGCGAACATCAGCACGTCGGTTGAGGCGAGACGCGAGGCGGTCACGTCGTGGAGGTCCTCGGTCGCCGTCACGGTGAACGCACCGCTTTGCGCCGCCAGCGACGAGACGACTGCGCGCGCGGCCGGGATCGAATCGTGACGGAAACCAGCCGTCGCCGTCAGCATCAACACGCGCACGCGTGAGCCCACCGGCAGCGGTGCTGGGGAGCTCGGCAGGGGAGTTGGCTGTGACGCCGGCGAGCCGCCGCAGGCGCCGACGAGAGTCAGGACGAGGAGCGGGAGGACACGCCGCGTCATCGCGCCTTTGCTAAAGTTTCCGGATGCGACCGAACCGCTCAGTACCACCCTGCACCATAATCCCGGTGCTCGTCTACCCCGACCCTGGCGCCGCAGCTGATTGGCTGTCAAAGGCCTTCGGCTTCACGGTCCGCTTGCGCATCGCCAATCACCGTATTCAGATGAAGGCCGGAGACGGCTGTCTGACGCTCGCCGAAGGCAATATCGCGCCGAACAACTCACATATCGTTCAGGTCCGGATCGTCGATGCCGATGGTCATTGCGCCCGCGCGCGCCAGAACGGAGCCATCATCCTGACCGAGCCGACGGACCACCCCTACGGGGAGCGCCAGTACAATGCGCAGGACTTTTTCGGCCACCGCTGGGACTTCACGGAAACGCTCGCCGACATCGCGCCGGAGGAATGGAGCGGCGGTGCGTTCCGTCTCGAGTAGGCCGCGGTAGCCGGACACTACGGACCCGGATCGTCAGGCCCGTAGTGTCCCAGCAATCAGCAATCAGCAATTCTTCCTACCACTTCACATCGACGCCGATCCGGATGAGACGGCCCTGCAGAATCACGCTGGGCTGCAGATACGTCGCCGCGCCGTACTGTGTGCTCGCCACCGCCGTGTAGTCGTCGGAGTTCAGCGCGTTGAACAGATCGAGCTTCGGCGTAAACGAGATGTTGCTCACCCTGAAGTTCCTGCTGACGCCGAAATCGACCTGGTTGGTCCGCGGCGTGAACTCGGTGCCCGGCGCCACCAGCGGAATGTTGGCGGATGCGACCGTCAGCCCCGGCACGACCAGCGCGCGCGGTGTGCAGTTGCCGGGACAGTTCGCGGCATAGGTCGTCGTGCGCTGCACCAGGTAGTTGGTGCTCAACCCGTTCGGCGTGTTGAAGCCGGTGCCGGCGGTGAACACCCCGTACTGCAGCGGCGCCGTGCCCAGCACCTGGCCGGCCAGCGCCTGAAACGCGCCGCTGACGGTGATGCCGTACCACGGCAGCGGGTAGGTGCCGAAGATCTTCACCGACGTCTGCCACGGGATGTTGTTCTGGGCGCCATCACAGAAGAGCAGCAGGTTCGGATCGGTCGCCGCCGCGCTGCAGCTGTTGGTAATGATCCGTTCGGTCGACGAGCCGCCCGACAGGCGGATGCCGTGCGGCAGCCGCGCGTTGACGTTCAGCTCGATGCCGTTGTAGTAGCGCTTCAGGTTCGCGTCGGTGCTGTCGACGTTCTGCACTGCGCCGGCCTTGGCCGCGCTGACGTTGTAATAGGTGATCGGGCTGCCGTCGATCGGGCTGTAGACGGTGACCGGCGTATAGTCGGCCGCCGTCCGCGCGACGTTGTTGCGCGCGATCAGGTTCTTGAAGTCGCTGCGGAACCACTCGGCGCTCACCGACGTCCCGCGCGCGATCTCGTGCGTCACGCCGACGTTGTAGGCGAGCTGATACGGCCGTTCGAGATTCGCGTCGAACACCGACAGTGCGCGCACGCCGAAGTTCGCCGGCAGCGTGCTGAAGTCGATTTCGCAGCCAGCTGTCCGGTAGACGCAGCCGCGCTCGCCCTGGGCGATGTCGTCGCCGTTGATATCGGTCCAGGCGAGGGTCTGCGTGGTCAGCGCGGTCGGGTTGTAGATCTGCGCGAAGCCGGTGGTGACCGCGGTCTCGTAGCGGTTGAAGCCGACGCGCAGCGCCGTCTTGCCGGTGCCGAACAGGTCGTAGACGAGCGCGAGCCGCGGCGACACGCTGGTCCAGTTGGGCAGATAGATGTCGTCGTACGCGACCGAATTCTCGAAGCGGCCGGTCTGCGCCGGTTCGCCGATCACGTGCTGGCGCACGTAGTCCCACCGCAGGCCGAGGTTCAGCGTGAAGCGATTGACGCGCCATGAATCCTGCGCGTACAGGCCGAGGTTGGCATCGAGATACTCGCCCGTCTGCAGCGGCGTGTTCAACACCGTCACGGTCGCCGGCACGCCGCTGTTGTACACCTGATACAGGTCGGCGTTCGCCGTGTTCCAGCGCAGGTACGGCCCCCAGGCATCCTGCAACCCGACCTTCACGCTGTGCGACCCGGTGATGTAGGAGACGGCCGCCATCGCGTTGTACTTGTCCGGGTAGTTGCCAAGCTGCGCGCTCGACGCGTTCCAGAGGATGCCCGTGCTGTTGTCGCTCTTGCGCGCGCCGGCGTACCACTCCGGCGTGAGCCGCTCCTTGTTGAGGCCGTCCTGGTAGACGTTGTCGTAGCGCTCGCGGTTGTACGAGAAGCCGGTCTCGACGAGCAGCTTCGACGATACGGTCGAGGTCCATTTCGCCGACCCGGTCGAGAAGGTCGGCGTGTGCCACACCACCGATGCGGTCGCCGGATCGGTGAGGCTGGCCATGGCGTGCCCGCGCAGACGCAGCGCCCGATCCATGTAGGCGGAGAACTTGTTGCGCGGCGAGATCTGCCAGGTGACGCGCGCCACCGGGTTGTCCATCTTCTCGTCGGAGATGCCCTGGTCGCACGACAGCGTGCCGGCAAGGCATTTCGAGAAGGCCGCCGGCGTCGAGAGGCCCGTGCCCGCCGGGACGTAGAACGTGTTCGCGATCGGCTTGTCGTAGTGGGCGCGGCGGAACGCCCCGAAGAACCACACCGTGTCCTTGACGATCGGTCCGCCTTCTTCGACGTTGAACTCGTAGAAGTTGTCGATCTTGTCGACGGCGCTGACGCCGAGCGCGCGCAGCTCAGGGGTGAGGTTGTCGCCCTGCCACTGCTTGGGCGACTTTCCGTATTTCATGGCGCCGGCGAACCGGTTGCCACCGTCCTTCGGCACCAGGTTCATGTTGACGCCGCCGGTGATCGTCTCGGCGGTGCCGCCGGCCGTCTGGTAGACCATTTCCTGGACCATCGCCTCGTTGTGGTACGCCATCACCGCGCCGTCGCCCATGAGGCCGTTGGTGACCAGGCCGTCGACCGTGACCATCGACCCGGAGGCGCCGACGCCGTGCACTGCGAAGTAGGTCTGCTGCATCGCGCGCGAGCCGCCGACGTCGGGAGATGAGAGCTGCACGCCGGTAATAAGCTGACCGAGACTCTGGATCGTTTTCGCGCTCGGCACGGCGTCGAGGACGTCGCGCGAGAGCACCTGGGTCTTCTGGTTCGACTGCACGTCCACCACCGGCGATGCGCCGGTGACGGTGAGCGCTTCCTGCAGCGCGCCGACCTTGAGCTCGGCGTTGACGGTCATCGTGAAGTTCGACGGCAGCTCCAGCCCTTCGCGCTTGACCGTGCTGAAGCCTTCGAGCGAGAACGTCACCACGTAGGCGCCCGGACGGAGATCGACGATCTTGTAGTTGCCTTCGGCGTCGGACACCACCGTTTTGGTTTTTTCGATCAGCACCGGGCTGGCCGCTTCGACGGTGACGCCCGGCAGCACGGCGCCGGTTGCGTCTTTCACCGTCCCGCCGATCGCGCTCTGCGCGTGCGCGAGCGTTGGCAGCGCCGCCACGCATACAAGCGCAGCGAACAGCTGCCGCAAACCTCTCCCTATCATGAAGACACTCCTTCTACGTCCGGTTGTGACGTTGTCGTCGAAATGATACGAGCCGCCAATTGTAAGGAGGCGGCTGCGGGTTCGGGCGGGAAAGACGGGGCGGCCGGGCCGTCCGCCCCGTAAATGTTTGTACCCTACGGAACTTTGAATGCGACCAACTCGCCTGAGTAGCCGGCGCCGCTGATCGCCAGGACGAGGTACTGCTTGCCGTTGTAAAAATATGTCATCGGCGAGCCGGTCTGCGGCGCAGGCATATACACCGCGCCGGCATCAGCGCCCGTCGCCTTGTCGTAGGCGCGGAGCAGCGCGCCGCGTTGTCCGTTCGCTTGCGTCGCAAACCCGCCTTCTCCGGCAATCACCAGCGTCTTGGTGACGAGCACGCCGATGCGTCCCTGCCGTCCAGTGCGCGGGATCGTCACGCCCTTGAGCGCCGGATGGTTCTTGATATTGTCGGGCGTGTCGCCGTGGGCGATCTGCCAGGCCAGCGTGCCCTTGTTCATGTCGAGCGCCGTGATGCGGCCGTACGGCGGCTTGATCAACGGCAAGCCCTGGACGGTCGGGCCGCCGCCGCCTTCGCCACCACCGCCGCCGCCCGCTCCACGTCCGCCGCCCGCTTGCGCAGGCAGCGGCGACCCGGCGTCAGACAACGCCGGGCTGCTGCGCCCGCCGCTGCCGCTCGATGCATTCGCCGGTGGCGCACCGCGTCCGTCGCCGCGGCCGCCGGCGCTCGGCACCGCATTCGGATCGCGCGCCGTGCCCTGCACCCAATCGAAATCCGATCGGTTCGGATCCGGCTTGACGAGGCCGAGCGGCGTCGGCGACGTGTTGGTGAAGATGTAGAACATCTTCGTCTCGGGATCGAACGCGCCGCCTTGCCAGTTGGCGCCACCCGTAGCGTTCGGGAGCATCAGCGTCGCCAGCGGAGTCGGCCACGTGCTGACGACCGGCGGCGTGAAGATCGGTCCCAGCTTGTAGCGCGACGCCACCTTGAGCGCTTCCTCGCGCAGCGCCGGCGTGAAATCGATCAGGTCGTCGGTCGACACACCCTGCCGTTCGAACGGCGGCGGCTTGGTGACGAACGGCTGCGTCGGCGAGTACCACTCGCCAGGAACCGTGCCCTTCTCGACCGGCCGCTCTTCGATTGGCCAGACCGGCTTCCCGGTGTTGCGATCGAAGGTGTAGATCCAGCCCTGCTTGGTTGGCTGGCCGATCGCTTTGATCGGGCGCCCGTCGACCACGAGGTCCATCAGGATCGGCGCGCATGGGATGTCCATATCCCAGATGCCGTGGTGCACGAGCTGGTAGTGCCACTTCCGTTTGCCGGTTTTCAGATCGACCGCAACGACGCTCTCCCCGAACAGCCCGGCGCCGGGTCGATGTCCGCCGTAGTAGTCGCCGGTCGGCAGTTCGACCGGCAGGAACACCGTGTCGGCTTCCTCATCGACCGTCATATTCGCCCAGACGCCGGCGTTGCCGGTGTAGGACCACGAGTCCTTCTCCCAGCTGTCGTTGCCGAATTCACCGGCGAGCGGAATGGTGTGGAAGATCCACAGTCGTTTGCCGGTTTTCGCGTCGTAGCCGCGGACGAAGCCCTTCTCGTGGATGCGGCTCTTTGGCGCGCCGCCGGGCAGGTGCGCGGCGCCGACAACGATCACGTCCTTCGCCACCATCGGCACGGCGTGCAACCCCATCTCGCCCTTCTCGAGATCGATCGGCTGATCGTCTTCCTCCTTCAGATCGACGATGCCGCTCTTGCCGAAGCCCGCTGCCGGGACCCCGGTCTTCGCGTCGAGCGACACGAGCTGATAGCCGGGCGTGACGTAGACGATCCGCGGCCGCTCGCCGTTGCTGCCGGGCCAGTAGGACAGCCCGCGTCCCGACAGTTGGCGAGGCGCCGCTTCACCGCGCTTGCCCTCGTTCTCGCTGTGCATCCACAGCATTTCGCCGGTCGCGGCGTCGAGGGCGACGACGGCGCGGCGCGTACCGGCCGTCGAGTAGACGATGCCGTCGACCATCAACGGCGTGCCTTGAAAATTGAACTCCGGCCGCGGGCCGAGCGCGTCGGTCTTGAAGCGCCACGCGACTTCGAGCTTGTTGAAGTTATCTTTGTTGATCTGGTCCAGCGGCGAATACCGGGTGCTGGCCAGGTCGCCGCCGTACGTCGTCCACTCGGCGCCTTTCGGCTTCGCGGCCTGCTGACCGTGGAGGGCGACAACGGTGGAGAGACACGCGGAGACAAGGAGCACGAGAGGCAGTCTTCGCATAATGCGCGACATAATATCGCGGTTCGCTCCGGCGCCAACCGGCTTCCTGCACCTCGGTCACGTCGTCAACGCCGCCTATGTGTGGCGTGAAACGCGGGCTCGTGGCGGCCGCGTCCTGCTGCGGATCGAGGATCACGATCGGCAGCGCAGCCGGCGCGAATACGAAGCCGAAATCCTCGACGATCTCGCCTGGCTTGGTTTCACCGCCGATGAACCGCCGGTCCGGCAGAGCGAGCGCCGCGATATCTACAACGACGCGCTCACCGGCCTGCGGCGGCAGGGACTTGTCTACGCATGCAACTGCTCGCGCGCGGACGTGTTGCGGAACGTCCGCCCTGACGTAGGGGCACCCTTTCAGGGTGCCCGCGCCGGGCGGCCTGAAAGGCCGCCCCTACGACCAGGCGATAACGATGAACTCCGCTATCCAGGAACCTGTCGCGATCGCGGGCTGAGCGAGAGCCCCGGCCTCGGCATCCGCGTGCGGCTCGACGACACCGTGGAACGATTCGTCGATCTCCGTCACGGTCCGCAAGCGCAGCAGCCATCCGCGCAGTGTGGCGATCTCCTCGTGAAGGATCGCGACGGTAACTGGACGTATCAGTTCGCCGCGACGGTCGACGACTTCGTGCAAGGTGTCACGCTCGTCGTCCGCGGCGACGATCTGCTCGCCTCGACCGGCCGGCAGATCCAGCTGGCGCGGCTGCTCGGCCGCGGCGAGCCGCCGCAGTTTCTCCACCATCCGCTGATCATGAAGTCGGCGGGGCAGAAGCTCAGTAAGTCGGACCGCGACAGCGGAATCTGCGAGCTGCGGGCCGCCGGGTGGAGTCCGCGGCAAGTGATCCAGCACGCGATGCTTTTGATCGGAGAGGGGAGCCGCGGCTAATCAGCCGCGAGCCTCAAGCCTCGAGCAAGCCCCAAGTCCGAGCCCCTGCTTGAGGCTGGTTTGCGGCTTGAGGCTTGAGGCTGACGTGGCGCGGCGTATGATGCGCAGATGACGCGATATTTATTTGCCGCAGTCCTGCTCGGCGCCGCGGCTGTCCCCGCGCGTGCCGCCGATCATGCCGAGTGCTCGCACCTCGTGATGCTGAAGCTCCCCGATGTGAAGGTCACCGAGGCGACCGCCGTGCCGGCGGCGCCGGGCGGCGCGATCCGCGTCGCGCACTGCCGGGTCAACGGCGTCGTCGGCAGCGAGATTCATTTCACGCTGCTGCTGCCCGACGACTGGAACCGCAAGTTCGTGATGGGCGGCGGCGGCGGGTTCGTCGGACAGGTTCAGAATCAGGCGGGAACCTCCGTCAACGACGGCTACGCGACGGTCGGCACCGACACCGGCCATCAGGGCGGGATCACACAAGCCGACTGGGCGCTGAACAATCTCGAGCGCCAGATCAATTTCGGGTACCTCGCAGTGCACCGCACCGCGGAAGCAGCGAAGGCAATCGTCCGCAGCTATTACAACGCCGCTGAAACGAAGTCGTACTTTTCCGGCTGCTCGAACGGCGGGCGGCAGGCATTGATGGAAGCGCAGCGCTATCCGGCCGACTTCGACGGGATCATCGCCGGCGCGCCTGCCTACGACTTCACCGGAATCGGCGCGCAGTTCATCAAGGACATGCAGGCGGTGTTTCCGGATCCGCGCAACCTGTCGGCGCGCGTCTTCACGCCGGAGGCGATGAAGGCGATCGAGGCGCAGATCGTGGCGAAATGCGACGCGCTCGACGGCGTGAAAGACGGGTTGATCGAGGACCCGCGCGCGTGCAAGGTGGACGTCGGGTCGCTCACCGGCCTGAGCGAGGCACAGAAGGCCGTGCTCAAAACCATCTACGCGGAGACACGGAACAAGGACGGCGTGATCTATCCGGCGCAGCCGGTCGGCGGCGAAGGGGAAACCGGCAATGGCTGGCTGCAGTGGATCGTCGGCGGCGCGGCACCGCTCCCGGGCCAAACCGCGCCGAGTGCGCGCTTCGCGTTCGGCACCGAGATGTTCAAGTACCTGGTTTTCAACGACGCGTCGTTCGACTACTCGCGCTACGAGTTCTCCAACTACAAAAAGGACACCTCGCTCGCGGCGACGTTTCTCAACGCGACGAACCCCGACCTCGACGCCTTCAAGGCGCGCGGCGGGAAGCTGATCCTGTGGCACGGGTGGTCGGATCCGGCGCTGACGGCGCTCGGCAGCATCCGCTATTTCGAGCAGGTGCAGGCGCACGACGCGAAGTCCGACGAGTACTTCCGGATGTTTCTGATGCCCGGCGTCCTGCACTGCGCCGGCGGCCCAGGTCCCGACACCGCGGACTGGACGGCGGCGATGGCCGACTGGGTGGAGAACGGTAAGGCGCCCGAGCGCGTGGTCGCGCGGAAGATGGCGTCGGGCACCGTCACGCGGACGCGTCCGCTTTGCAAGTATCCGCAGAAAGCGGTCTATAACGGATCCGGCAATATCGACGACGCGGCGAGCTTCAGCTGCCGCTGAGTCACGATCAGGCAATAAATCAGCAATTAGCAATTAGCATCTAGCAATGGACAGGGACCGAATGATGAACCGAGTCATCAGCTTCGCGATTGCCGCCATCCTCGCTGCCGCTGTTGCGTCGCACACTGGGCGCGCCGCCGGCGCGCCCGCTTGCGACGCGGATAATGGTGGTATCAAGCTGCCAACAGGCTTCTGCGCCGCGGTGGTCGCCGACAACGTCGGCCACGCGCGCCATCTGCTCGTCGCGCCGAACGGCGACGTGTTTGTCGCCACCCAGACCGGCCGCGGCGGCGTCGGCGGCGGCATCGTCGCGCTGCGCGACGCCGACGGCGACGGCAAGCTCGAGACCAAGGAGCAGTTCGGGCAGGGCAGCGCGACCGGCATCGGTCTGCGCAACGGCTACCTCTATTACGCGACGCCGACGCAGATCATCCGCTACAAGCTGGCGACAGGGCAGTTGAAGCCGGCTGGCGACGCGGAGATCGTCGCGACCGACCTGCCCGAGCGCCGGCAGCACGCCGACAAAGGGCTCGCGTTCGACGGCAGGGGCGGCGTGTACGTGAACTTCGGATCGCCGTCGAATGCGTGTCAGCAGCCCGATCGCCAGCCGAACGTCGTCGGCCAGGATCCGTGTCCGTTGCTCGATACCTACGCCGGTATCTTTCGCTTCGACGAAAACAAGCTGGGACAGAAGCCTGCCGATGGCAAGCGCATCGTCACCGGCTTGCGGCAGGAAGTCGGCCTCACGTGGCACGACAACTCGCTCTGGTTCGTGATGCACAACCGCGACGGCCTGGACACGATGTGGCCGGGCAAGTTCACGGCCGAGCAGAACGCCGAGTGGCCGGCGGAGTACCTCGGCAAAGGGACCGAGGGGGCGAACTTCGGCTGGCCGTACTGCTTTTACAACAACGCCGAAGGCAAGCTGGTCAACAACCCGGAATACGGCGGCGACGGGAAGAAAGCCGACCGCTGCGGATCGTTCACCGCGCCGGCAGTGGCATTTCCCGGGCACTGGGCGCCGAACGACGTCATGTTCTACACCGGCACGCAGTTCCCGGCGCCGTATCGCAACGCCGCTTTTGTGGCGTTCCACGGATCGTGGAATCGCGCGCCGCTACCGCAGGCGGGCTACAACGTGACCTTCGTACCGTTCTCCGGCGGCAAGGCGGGCAAGTACGAGGTGTTCGCCGACGGCTTCGCCGGCAAGACACCGCTCGCCAACCCGGGCGATGCGGTGGCGCGGCCCGGCGGGCTCGCGATGGGCCCCGATGGATCCCTGTACATCACCGAGGACATGAAAGGCCGCGTCTGGCGCGTGATGTACACGGGCAAGTAAGCGCGCGCGAGATTCGACGGCGTAGCGATTTGCGTCGGTACTTTCGTACTGCCGCTTACGCGCCACCATTCCGCGCGGTTTCGATGTAGGCTACGGCCGCCGCGCGCCGTGCGGCGCGACGCGCGGCGGTTCGCGGCACGACTATTCATCAATGGCCGCGACGGTGCCCGAGACACCGACGATCGCACGCCTGGTTGCTGTCTCCGGTCCGCTCGGCGGCGAAGTGCTGCCGCTCGCGCCCACACGCACCACCATCGGTCGCGACACCGCGAACGACATCTGCGTGCCCGACATCGCCCTGTCGCGATCACACTGCGCGATTGCGCTGGCCGATGGCGAATGGCGCATCGAGGATTACGGGAGCTCCAACGGCACGTTCGTCAACGGCACGCGCGTCTCGGCGCAGCCGCTGCGCCACCGCGACCGCATCGATCTCGGCGAGTCGACATTCATCTTCATCGGCAGCGACGCGGCCGCGCACGTGCCGCCGGTCGACGATCGGCCGTCGAGCGTGATCGCGCGAGCGGACGTTGGCGACACGGCGTTTCTGCGCCCGGATCTCGGACGCGGCGCAGCAGGCGACGCCGAACGGCACCTCCGCGCGCTGCTGACCCTCAGCGCGCTGGCGGCATCGCTCGCCAGCGAAGATCTTCTCTACGACCGCATCCTCGAAACGCTCGTCTCGACGTTGTCGCCGCAACAGGTCGCGGTGGTGACGATCGACGCCGGCGGCGAACCGCGTGTCGCGGCGGTGCAGCAGGTGAACGCCTCGGCGGCGGCAGCGGTGAGCCGCGATGTGGTTCTGCAGGCGATGCAGGGGAAGGTCGGCCTGTTGAGCCGCGACGCCGCTGGCGCCCTGTCGGCGCCGTCGGTGCTGTGTGTGCCGATCGTCGTTCGCGGCCAATCGCTCGCGGTCATCTACGTCACGACGGCTGCGATCACGCCGTTCGATGCATCCCACCTCGCCTTTGCCACCGCGCTGGCGAGCGTCGCCGCGGCCGCGCTCGACACGATCCGCCACGTTGCGTGGCTGCGGGAGGAGCGCACGCGTCTGCAGCGCGAGCTGAAGCGCGACCAGCACCTGGTCGGCCACAGCGCGGCGATGGAGCGGGTGTACGAGATCGTCGCGCGGGTGGCGCGATCCGACGCGACCGTCCTGATCACTGGCGAGACTGGCACTGGCAAAGAGCTCGTCGCGCGCGCAGTGCACGGCAACAGTCCCCGTGCGCAGCGGCCGTTTGTCGCCGTCAACTGCGCGGCGCTGACCGACACCTTGCTCGAGAGCGAGCTGTTCGGCCACGAGCGCGGCGCGTTTACCGGCGCCCACGTCCAGAAGAAAGGCAAGCTCGAAGCGGCGGACGGCGGAACCGTGTTCCTCGACGAGATCGGCGAGCTGCCGCTGCTCCTGCAGAGTAAGCTGCTGCGCGCGCTGCAGCTGCGCGAGTTCGATCGGGTCGGCGGCACGCGGCCGGTCCGCGTCGACATCCGCGTGATTGCGGCGTCCAACCGCGATCTCGCGGCGGAGGTGAGCGCGGGCCGATTTCGCAGCGATCTCTATCACCGCCTGCACGTCGTCGACATCCACGTGCCGCCGCTGCGCGAACGCCGCGACGACATCGCGGCGCTGGCGGCGCATTTCGTCGAGCGCTTCTCGCGCGCTGCGGCGCGTCCGGTGCGCGGCATCGCGCCAGAGGCGCTGCACTACCTGCTGAACTACGACTGGCCAGGCAACGTGCGTGAGCTCGAGAACACGATCGAACGGGCGATCGTCCTCGGCTCGTCCGACCACGTCGTGCCCGACGACCTGCCCGACGCGCTGCTCGATGGACCGTCGCCGGCCAGCGCCGACGCGGCTCGGTTTCACGAAGTGGTCCGGGAGGCGAAGACGCGCGCGATCTTGCAAGCGTTTCGTGACGCGCGCGGCAGCTATACGGAGACCGCACGCCTGCTCGGGTTGAATGCGAATTACCTCCACCGGCTCATCAAGAACCTGCGCCTCAAGCCGATGCTCGAGCGGGAGCACTGAGTGACCTTGACGCCCGGCACGCGTCTCGGGCCGTACGAAGTGCTCGGGTTCGTCGCAGCCGGCGGCATGGGCGAGGTCTACCGCGGGCGCGACACACGGCTCGGCCGCACGGTCGCGATCAAGATCGTGGCTTCGACGGTGATGCACCGGCCGGAATCGCGGCGGCGCTTCGAAGAGGAGGCGCGGCTCGCGGCGCAGCTCGATCATCCGCGCATCGGCGCGGTTTACGACGTCGGCGAAGCCGGCGACATTGCCTACTTCGTGATGGAGTTCATCGAAGGGCCGTCGCTCGCGCAGCGCCTTGCCGCCGGGCCGATGCCGTTCGGCGAGCTGATCGGCGTCGCCATCGAAATCGCCGCCGGGCTGGCCTTTGCCCACTGCCGCGGCGTCGTGCATCGCGATCTGAAACCGAGCAACATCCTGCTGACCAGCAAGGGCGTCAAAGTGATCGACTTTGGCATCGGCACGCTGCAGGCCGGCGCCGCGCCCGCCGATGACCTGGCCAAAGCCGAAACGGCGGTGCTGCCGAACACCGACATGCACCTGGTGCCGGGAACCGCCGGGTTCGTGCCGCCCGAACGGCTTCAGGGGCTCCCATCCGATCATCGCGCCGACGTGTTCGCCTTCGGCGCGTTGCTTTACGAGATGGCGTCGGGCCGGCGCGCCTTCGACGGCCGGTCGCCGGCCGACGTCATCGCCGCGATTCTCACCGGCGAACCGCCGCCGCTTACGGTCACCTCGCCGGAGATGGCAGACATCGAATGGGTAGTGCGACGATCGCTCAAGAAGGCGCCGGACGATCGCTGGCAGTCGATGGCCGACGTCGAAGCGGTGCTGCGGCGAATCGCGCGCGCCAGGTTGCAGCCGGCAACGCTCACGCCTGCGGCGCGCGCCACGGATCGCCGCGGCTGGTACGCCGCCGCCATCGCGGCGGCGATCGCAGTGGCGCTGGCAGGCGCCCTGGCCTGGCGTGCCAATCTGGCCGTCGCCTCGCCGCCGATCGTCGCGCTGACAATCGCGCCGCCAGCGGGCCCGGGCTTCACGCCGACGGAGGGATCGGTGAAGGCGCCGCAGTTTGCCGTGTCGCCCGACGGGCGGCTGCTGGCGTTCGTCGCACAAGATGGCGGCGGCGTGGCGGAGATCTGGATTCGCCCCCTCGATTCGACCGAGGCGCGCCCGATTCCCGGGACGGCGCGCGCGACCTACCCGTTCTGGGCGCCGACGAGCCGTTCGATCGGGTTCTTTGCCGACGGCGCGCTGCGGCGGATCGATCTCGACGGCACGCCGCCGCGCAAGCTTGCGCCAGCGCTCAATGGGCGCGGCGGCACGTGGAACGCCGACAACATCATCCTCTTCGTCGCCGATATTGCCGATCCGATCCAACGCATGAGCGCCGACGGAAGCGTCGTGCCGCAGACGGCATTGTCGCAGGAGCGGCACGAAACCTCGCACCGATTTCCCGTGTTCCTTCCCGACGGCCGGCATTTCATCTACTTCGCACGCGGCCTGAACGACGAGGGGACGATCCATCTCACCTCGATCGAGGGCGGCGATGACCATGTGATTGTCGTGTCGCCACGCGCTGCCATCTACGCGGCCGGCCACCTGCTGTATGTCGAGGACGACGCATTGCTGGCGGCGCCGCTCGATGTATCGCGCGGACGGCTGAACGGCGACCCGATTGCGGTCGTCGATCACATCGCGACGTCCAGCAACTTCTACGGCGGGTTCTCGGCGAGCGAAGCGGGCGTGCTTGTCACCGCCAGCAAGGCTGCGGAGGTCGAGCTGACGTGGATGAGCCGCGACGGCCGTCACCTCGGTAACATCGCACACGGACCGTTCGTCGACTTCCGGCTGTCGCCCGACCTGCATCATCTTGCCGTCGCCGAAGTCGAACCGCGGTCGGGACGGTCGGATTTGCGCCTGCTCGATTTCGTTCGCGGTGACAACGTGCGCCTGACCACGTCACCGGCAACCGACGCGTCGCCGGTCTTCTCGCCTGACGGCGGGCGGATCGTGTTTCGATCGAACCGCGACCGCGTTCACGACTTGTACATGCACCCGGTCGGCGGCCAGGATGCGCTGCTTCTGAAAACGCCGCGGTCCAAGTACCCGACCTCGTGGAGCCCTGACGGAACGCTCATCGTGTATCACGCCAAGGACGCCGGCACGAACTTCGACATCTGGGCGGCACCAGTCGATCGACCGCAGGACGCGCGTCCGATGGTGCAGACGGAGTTCGAGGAGATCCAGGGGCAGGTGTCGCCACACGGTCGCTGGCTCGCGTATGTGTCGGACGAATCGTCGCGATACGAGGTGTACGTGCAGCCGCTGCACGGTCCCGGCCGCCGCTGGCAGATTTCCACCGGCGGTGGAAGCGATCCGAAATGGCGGGCCGACGAACGGGAAATTTTCTACATCAGCGCCGACGGCCAGCTGATGTCGGTGGCGCTCGGCGACCATGACCTCGATCCCGGCACCCCGCGGCCGCTGTTTGCAGTGCGCGATGTCGCCGCCCGGCCGCCGTTTCCAAGCGTGTTCGACGTCCAGCCCGATGGCCAGCGCTTTCTCGTACGCGAACCGATCGAGCACGTGGAGACGCTGCCGCTGACCGTCCTCGTCAACTGGTCGCCGCAGCGCCGCGTGCCGGCCGCCTCGCGCTGATTCACGCCCGCCGCTCACTCTCCGATCGGAGAGTCGATCCCACCGCACGGAGAGTCTCGGCGCCGCCGGCGCCGAGAGATCGCGCGAAAACCGGCCTGTTTCCGCCCGGTTCGGTGGTGTGCCTTCGCGTCGCCATGCGGTTCGCCGATTGCTCTTCGCATCCGCATCCACGCGACGGAGACCCTGATGACGAACGACTTCGACCTGACCCCGCGCGAGCGAGACGTGCTCGCTGGCGTGATCGCCGGTCGGAAAAACCGGGAAATCGCACGCGCGCTTGGCCTCTCGGAGCAGACCGTGAAGAACGTGCTGACGACGGTCTTCGAGAAGTGCCACGTCCGCAATCGGCTCGAACTGGCGCTGTTCGCCGTCCGGAACCTCGGCGGGCGATCGGATCCGGAGTAAAGACAACGTAAGGTCGAGGACCATCGTCACTAGGGCGATCGCGAGGCGCACGCTACTGTGTTCGTGCGCCGCAGATCGCGGCGCTCCGCTCAACAATCGCAAATACGCTCATCCGTTCCTTAACTCAGGAGTATCTGCATGACTCGCCGTGTCCTTTTGTCGGCGCTCACTCTCGCTGCGTTCGCGACGATTCCGGTTCTGCATGGAACCGCCAAGGAGGATCGCGCCGCCGATCGGTTGTCGCGCATCAAGCACATCGTCGTCGTCTACGAAGAGAATCACAGCTTCGATAACCTCTATGGCTCCTGGGAAGGCGTCAACGGCCTCGACAACGCGTCCGCCGAAGCGCGCACCCAGGTGACCCAGGCCGGCGTGCCGTTCAACTGTCTGAAGCAAGTCGATCCAAGCCTGACGACGGATCCGAAGGTGACGAACCCGCCGCTGTCGGCGATCTGCTCCGACACCACTGTTCCGGACAAGGCGTTCACGAGTCATTTTTTCAACCAGCCGTTCACGCTCGACGACTTCATCCAGCCGACGTCGTTGACGTGTCCAGACGGGAAGCCGAACGGCGCCCCCGGTGGGTGCACGAAAGATCTCGTACACCGGTTCTACCAGGAGCAATATCAACTCAACGGCGGCAAGCAGAACCGCTACGTTACCGGCAGCGACTCAGTCGGCCTGACGATGGGCACCTACGCGACGCAGCAGCTGCCGATCTATCGATACCTGCATCAACCGGATCACCCGCACTACGCGATCAACGACGCGTTTTTCCAAGCGGCGTTCGGCGGTTCGTTCCTTAATCATCAGTGGCTGATCGCCGCTGCGTCTCCGGTTTGGGGGAATGGCGGGAAGGACGTCGACGGGACCGATCTGCACTCCTTCGTCGACGCGAACGGGATGCCGGTGAGCTATCCACTCTATACGCCGCCGGTCGGCAGCGTCCTCAAGGACGCGCAGCTCACGGTGTCGTGCAGTTCGCCGGCAACGCCTCGCGACGTGGTCTGCGGCGATTTCGCCGTCAACACCTCGCAGCCCACTTATCAGCCGACCACGCCGAACAAGGCACCGCGGATGCCGCCGGTTGACCACGTCACGATCGGCGATCGCTTGAACGCCGCCGGCGTCGACTGGGCGTGGTATTCCGGCGGCTGGTCGAACGCGAACGGCGACGTCAACGGGCCAGGGTGGACGAACGGCGGCGGGCCGCTGTGCGCCGACCCGAACGCATTCGGTGCCGCGCGGTTCCCCAACTGCCCCGACAAGCTGTTCCAGTTTCACCACCAGCCCTTCAACTACTTCAAATCGTTCGCGCCGGGCACTGCTGCGCGCGCCGCGCACCTGCGCGACGAGGAAGAATTCCTGCAGCTCGCGCAGTCGTCGAAAACCAGCTGCAACCTGAAGCCGGTCAGCTTCATCAAGCCGGTCGGCGCCGAGAACGAACACCCGGGGTATGCGAGCGAGAGCAATGGCAGCGATCACCTCGTCGAGCTGTTGACGTCGATCGAGGAGAGCAGCTGTGCGAAAGACACGCTGGTGATCGTCGCGTATGACGAGAACGGCGGAACCTGGGATCACGTATCGCCGCCCGGACTCGGCGGACCGGACAGTGCGCACGACATCTGGGGACCGGGGACGCGGATCCCGTCGCTCATCATCTCGCCGTTCCTGCGCGGCGACTTCGTGGTCGATCACACGGCGCACGACACCACGTCGATCCTCGCGACGATCGAACACCGCTTCAAGCTGGCGCCGCTGAGCACGCGCGACGCGCAGGTCCGCGATCTGTCGTCGGTCTATCTGGCAAAGAGCCCGTTCGACACCGACGATCGCGACGAGGATCAGCGCGACCGCTAGCGGCGAGAGCTCCTGAGCGCCACTCTCAGTACCGTGCCGTCTCCACCAGTGGGCGGCACGGTACAGTCTCCTGCCTTCTTACCTTCCCTTCCCACCTTCCTACCTTCCTGCCTTGAATTCCTGCCGTCCTGCCTTTCCGCCTTCCTGCCTTCCGTGAGCGCCGTTCATCTTCTGATGAGGAATATGCGTTACCCGTACAGCTCGGCTGAACTTATCCTCGGCGTATGTTCCAGCTTCGTCAGGCCTGGCGCAGCCTGGTGCGCCGGCCGGCTTACGCCGCGGCCAGCATCGGTACGCTCGCGCTCGTCATCGGCGTCAACGCGGCGCTGTTTGCCGCGATCAACGCGACGCTGTTCCGGCCGATTCCGCTGAAGAGCGGCGAGCGCACGGTCAACATCTACCTCATGCCGCCCGGCGTGAGCGACCCGGCGCAACGCAATCCGCTGCACCCGATCGACCTGGTGCGCTTCCGCGAGCGGAGCCGGACGCTCACCCACATCGCGGCCTTCACTACCGCCGAACGCGTGCTCGGCGCCGGCGCGGAACCGGCGGTCGTCAGCACGGCGCAGGCGAACGCCTCGCTGCTGCGTCTTTCGACTGAGTCGCCGCTCCTCGGCAGGATTTTCAGCGACGAAGAAGAGACGCGCGGCGAACGCCTCGTCGTTCTGAGTCACGGCGCCTGGGTGCGGCGCTTCGGCGCCGATCCCGCGGTCGTCGGCCGGGTGGTTCAGCTCGACGGCGAACCGCACACCGTCGTTGGCGTGATGCCGGCGAACTTCCCGCCGCAGTTCCTCGAGGCCGAGCTCTGGACGCCGCTCGGCATCACGACCAGCGCGTCGCTGGAGCAAACGAGAACCAACGTCGTGACGATCGGCGCGCTCGCCGACGGCGTCAGCTTCGATCAGGCGAATGCCGAGATCCGCGAGGTATTCGCCGGCATTGCGCGCGAGCTCCCCCGAACCCATCAGGCATGGAGCGCCGGCCTGCTCACCTTTCGCGAGTGGCAGTACGGCACGGTCCGCGCGCCGCTCGCGGTCCTGTTCGGCGCCGTCCTCGTGCTGCTGCTGATCGCCTCCTGCAACATCGGCAGCCTGACGCTCGCGCACGTCACGGCGCGCAGCGGCGAGCTGGCGCTCCGCCGCGCGATTGGCGCGTCACGCTGGTCGGTCGCCCGCCTGGTGCTCCTCGAGATCGCCATCGTCAACGTGGTTGGCGGCGCGCTGGCGCTGGCATTCGGCAGCGAGCTCTTGCCGGTGCTGCTCGCGATCGCGCCGGCGTCCACGCGGCTGCTCGGCGACGTGACGCTCGACTGGCGGGTGGCAGCCTTCGCCGCTGGATGCGTGCTTGTCTCGTCGCTGGCCGCCGGCCTGGTGCCGGCATTCAGCGCCGCTGACGCCTCGCAGTCGTTCACGGTGTCCTCGCTGCGGTCGATTGGCACGCGCGATCGGCAGCGGTGGCGGACCGCGCTGCTGATCGCGCAGACGGCGCTGTGCGTCGCCATGCTCGTGTGCGGCGGGCTGCTGATGCGCGCCTACCTGCAGACGTCGCACCTGTCGGTCGGATACGACCCGTCCGGCGTCCTCACCGCGCAGCTCCAGCTGCCGGCCTCGCGCTACGCGAACGGGCCGGAGCGCGTCGCGGCGATGGAGCGCATCTTCAACCGCCTCGCGGCCGTTCCCGGCGTCATCCATTCCGGCGCGACGATGAACCGCTTCACGCCGGGCTTCGCCTACGTCACGCTCGTGGAAATCGAAAACCAGCCGACCGCCGACGGCTCCGCGCACACGGTCCAGTTCCGCAGGGTGAGCGCCAGCTACTTCGAGACAATGCGAATTCGGCTCAGGCGCGGACGGGTCTTCACGGCGAGCGACTCCCTGTCGTCGCCGCTCGTCGCCGTCGTAAGCCAGTCGTTCGCCGATCGGTTCTGGCCCGGGCTCGATCCGATCGGCCGCCGCCTCAAACGTGGACCCGCGGCGATGACGGTGGTCGGCGTCGCCGACGATGTGAGCGACGTCGATCTGCTGCAGCCGCCGGCGCCGACGGTCTACGCGGCGTGGACGCAGACGGCGAACGTGGCGTTTCCCATGGGCCTCGTCCTGCGCACGGCCGGCAAGCCGGAGGCGCTCGCTCAACCGCTGCGCGACGCCATCCGTGCAGAGGATCCGCTGCTCGCGCTCGATCGCATTCAGTCGATGGACACGTTCCTCGCCGACTCGCTGGCGCCGCAGACGT
>Ga0075425_100000358_pt1 | contig 42059 bp, 41 predicted proteins | sample SoiMethybrSBSTD4_FD_75300 | JGI IMG/M metagenome (GOLD analysis project Ga0075425, IMG submission 75300) | Bulk soil microbial communities from a Populus tree surrounding site in Tennessee, USA - Soil MetaG P. TD hybrid SBSTD4 | ecosystem: Environmental > Terrestrial > Soil > Tree plantation... | reverse complement strand
AAAAAGGACAGCTCACAGGAGCCCATGAATGGACAAGGAACACGTGAAGGGCGCCTACGACAAAGCGAAAGGCGCTGTAAAGGAGAGCGTTGGCAAAGTGACCGGCAACAAAAAGCGGCAGGCAGAGGGCAAGCTGGATAAGGCTAAGGGAGAGGCCCATCGCGTCGCCGGCAACGTGAAAGACGCCGCGCGCGATGCTACCAAAGAAGATTGACTGTTGAAGACGCGGATTTTTTCACCGACGCTTTTTGCAGTCACCGACTCGTGACGTCGACTTTTGCGGACACGATTTTTGCAACGGGGAGCTGGTGATCATCCAATTGGGGCCGCTTTCCTGCGGCCCCAATTCATGGGACCAATTCGTGAGCCCAATTCTTGGGACTAATTCTTGGCACTGATTCTTGTCACTGATTCTTGTCACTGATTCTTGTCACCGGGCGCACCGAGTGATGGCGACCGAACATCTAATCGAGGACCAATTTATCCAAGAACCAACCGCGATCATGCGCTTATCACGCGACCTCCTGGACCTCGGCTCGAGCCGCCTCCAATCGCGGCAGGACTTCCCGGGCGAACAGTTTGATGCCCTTGACTGCCTCTCTATGGGTGAGAAAACCAGAGCGGCCGATGATATTGAGATTGCCGAAGGGGCCCGCCTTGCGTTGGAAGTCAATGATTTGCCGGAACACGGTATCGGGGTTGCCCGCAAACAGGATGCCTTGTGCGATGGCCTGCTCTGCCGTGATCGACATGAGCGCGGCGGCATTCTGGGAGGCGGATTTCGTCACCTCCTGATCTCCCTGAGGCAGCTCTGACGACGCCTTCTTGGCATCACCAGTTTCGCCATCCCTTGGCTTGCCGCGGTAAATCTGCGGTGCGGCCTCGGGTGGGACGGTGCCTGGAAGAAACTTGGACATTTGCGGTGCCGTCTTGAGGCTCGTGTTGAGGAACCACAGGATTTTGCTGCCGATGCGCATTCCCTCCTCATCGGTTTCACCGACGTAGACCATGGCCGCGTAGCCGAACATGTCGCGCGTGGCCGGTGGTAAGCCCGCCTCCCGTCGCGCCCGCTTATAGGCATCCCAGGCCTTCCTGGTGCCCTCAGGCCCGCGCAGCACGAGCGTGTTGACGATGCCGCGCCGACCGCATTCGGCGGCCGAGCGTGGATCGCCGGTCGCCGCCCACAGCCTCGGCATCGGCTGCTGATACGGACCCGGCCAGATGTTGACGTGACGATGGGTGAAGTATTTGCCCTCCCAGCTGAAGGGGCCGTCGCGCTGGGTCAGAGCCTTGGAGATGAGGTCGATTCCCTCCCACAATCGGTCCTCGTTTTGCATGGGATTGCCATTGTTGGAGGCCATCTCGCTACCACCGGATTTGACAAGGCCAATCTCGAGGCGGCCGCGGGAGATGACATCGATCATGGCGTACTCCTCGGCGATCCGCACGGGGTCGCTGCGCAAAGAGATGAGCGTACCAAGGCTCAAGATGCGCGCCTTTCGCGTCTGTCGCGCTATGATGCCGACAAACGTGGGATTAGAGCCGATCAGGCTGTTGATTCCCGCGTGATGCTCGGTGGCCATGACGTCGAGGCCGACGTCATCAGCGACAAGATACTCGTCCAACGTTTCATGATAGAGATCGGCGGCGATCTTTGGGTCGCAGTATTTGTTGGGCAGGCTTGCACGCACGGAATCGGCGGCATCGAGCACCTGCGGTGCGACGAAGGGATAAGTTACCTCGCAACCGTAAAAGGCTCGCATGGTCGGCTCTCCTGCGATCGGCACGGCGCAGCATCAGTCGCCGCGCATGAACTCGACAACCTGGGCCACAAAATTGACGGGCTGCTCGATTTCGGGTTGGTGACCCGCATTTTCGATCAGTGTGAAACGGGCATTGGGGATCAGACGGGCGTAGGCGCGGCCATAGTCGGGTACAACGACGCGGTCAGCCGCCCCCCACACCACCAGCGTCGGAGAAGAGATACGGCGCAGCCACCCCTTGAGCTGCGGATTATAGAGCAGCGGGTTCCACGTGTAGAGGCACAGTGCATCGCGGTTTCTTGCGTAGGTGATGAGCTCGTCATCACTCAATGCATTGAAGTCGGGCGCGAAGCGATCAGGATCGAAAAAGGTTTTGGTGCGGACGACATCCGGATGGACATTGAAGATATCCAGAACGTCTCGTGTTTCGCGATCGGAGATCCGAATGCCGACTGGATCGACCAGGATCAGCCGAGCAAGCTTGGCTGGGCGCGTCACCGCCGCCTCGGCCGCAAGCCAGCCGCCAAAGGAAAAGCCGATCAGCGTAACGCTGTCGCCAGGTACGGCATCGATGAGATCAAGCGTATGGCGGACGAGGTCATAGATGGTGTCGAAGTTCTCGGGCCGCTCGCTAGCACCAAAGCCCGGCAGCGAAGGAGCAAGATAGCTGCAATGCTTGGCGAGCTCCGACAGAAACGGGGCCTTCTGGCCGATTGTCTGAAAGCCGTGCAGCAGCAGGGCGGGTTTGCCCACTCCCCCCTGCAGGATCTCGACACTGATGCCGCCGATCGTCGCCAGCAGTTTCTCGCCCACTGCGGTCATCGCCCCTACCGCCTACTTGGGCAATTGTTCGTCCCGAGTCTCGCGACCGATGAGGACCGCTAGTAGGCTCAGCACAGCGAAGCAGGTCATGACACCGCAGGCGAGGTTGAAGTCGCCACCGAATGCTCCTGCGAGCAGCCCTGCCACGAGTGGGGCAAAACTCGTGATGATGCGACCTGTACCATTGCAGAAGGACAGGGAAGTCGCCCGCACATAGGTTGGGAATAGTTCCGGCAGCCAAATGGCGTGGCCCGAGAACACCCCGAAGATGAAGAAGCCGAAGATTGGCAACACGTAAGGGTAGTGATCCCAGTTCGGTAAGACCAGATAGAGATAGAGAGCTGAGGCGATAGCCCCGACATTGTAAAAAGCGATCGTTGGCCTGCGACCGAACCAGTCGGCTAGGTAACCGAAGCAGAGGTATCCCAGAATGCCGCCGATGCCCCACAATTTAGTGCCCCAACCGAGCGCTTGGATGGCTTCGGCACCGGTGATACCGCTGGCCTTGATCATGTTTGCTTGTACCGTCGGCAGCCAGATTTGGCTGGTCCAGATCGAGAGCAACGTACCGATGCAGAACAATAGGCCAACCATGGTCGCATAGATGTGCCGGCTGCTGAACAGTTGCAGCATGCCGACGCGCAACTTGGCACGATCATCATCGCTGGCCGCCGCGGCTTGCCTGATCTGAGCGCGCTCAACCTGCAATTCCTTGAAATACTCGGGTTCGCCCATCGTGCGACGGATGCAGAATAGCACCAGGGCGGGCATTACACCGGCATAGAACACTGCGCGCCAGCCGAATGGAGCGAGCCAATTGTAAATCTCACCGCCTATGAGGGAGCCGAACGCGCCCCCGGTCATCATGAAGCCCAATACCTTGGCACGGGCTGCCTTGTCAGCGAACGCCTCCGCGAGCAAGGGAATGCCAATGATGAGCTCGGCGCCTGTACCAACACCAGAGAGGAAACGGCAAATACCGAACTGCAGGATGTTCTGTGAAAGGCCCTGCGCCGCGGTGAATACGGCAACCAAAATGATGCTGACGATCAGCGTGCGAACTCGTCCGATGGTGTCGGCGATCACGCCAAAGATCATGCCTCCCAGCGCCCACCCCAAGAGGCCGACCATCGCCAGCAGTCCACCCCACTTGCCAATGTCGGCCGGCGAAGGCGAGCCCCCCAGAATCTCGGTGACCGCCGGTTTGAGCACCAGCGAAAACAGGTTGAAATCGGTCGCATCGAGGGCCCACCCCGCCCAGACCACAAAGAATACAAGCCATTGGTAGCGCGTAATGCCGAACAAACCCTGCCGCCTCGAAACATCCATCGTCTCTGCCATGTGTTCCTCCCGAGCCGTTCGAGGCATCTTGTCGGGCGCCAATCGCCTTTGCTTTGTTGCCTAAGTTAATGCCGGCACATGAAGAGTCCCCACGTTGGGCAATGGGATTGGATCGGACCTTTCAGTGTCGGCAAGCGCTAGAAGACGCCGCCTTCGACACTAACACTATCAGGTGTCCGTTGGCAGCGCATGGCGAATGTGGCGCTCACTTGGTCTTGGGGCAGGCCCCGGTTCTCGCGGGGTGTGGAAGGCATCTGCGGTTGTCCATCAACGCCGTTCAGAACTTGGCCTCGCCCTATAGGCCTGCCAATCTCGATTAGGTCCGGCCACTTACTCGGCGCCGCCGGATCCATGCAATCGCCAACATCCCCAGAGAGATTGCTGCTCCGCAAGAGCGCCCTTGTGGCGCTGACCAGCGGCGCACACAACGGCCCAGACAGCTAAGCGTTCATTGTCCGCAAAATTGACAAATGTCTTTTTTCACGCAGACGGGTGTGCTCACCGGTGCATAAGGTACCGGGCATGCCGCTCAGCTGCTGGCGAACCAAATCGCGGTTACCGGATCACGATTGCTGGCGCCGACACCCACGCGTCTCGAGGCGATTTCCAGCAGCGCCTGCAGCACGCAGACGGCGATAGTTGCCGACCCGATCCGATGCCGCTAGATCTTGGTGTGGGTATGCTGCGCACGGGCTCCCCCGCGCACCTTCCGGGTCACTCGTGTCATGGTAGTGCTCTCAGATGGAGTTCATCGCCCCTGCGCAACCGAAACTCGGCACTTTGCCACCGGTGGCTAGGGCTTCTATTGCTCACTTTGATGTTGGCGGCGGCAACGACCGCGCACGCCGAAAAACGCGTCGCGTTGCTGATCGGAAACGAAGGCTATGCTCGCGACGTCGGCCAGCTCACGAACCCACACAACGATGTTGCGCTATTGGAGCAGACCCTCAAGGGCCTTGGCTTTGATGTCGTAACCGTCCGCGATACAGGCCTCGGCGTTCTCCACCAGGCGTTGAATGGCTACGCGCGGCGCGTACAAGTCGCTGGCGGGAACGCTGTCGCATTCTTCTACTATTCCGGCCATGGTGCTTTCCGATGGCGGTACCAATTATCTCATCCCCGTTGATGTCAAGACGACCGAAACCGGCGAACTCTGGGATCAATCGCTGCGGCTGACGGAGATCACGCGCAAACTCAAGACCGAAGCAGGAAACGCTACGCACTTTGTTGTGTTCGATGCCTGCCGCAACACCCTGAAACTTAGGCAGGCCGATTCGCGTGCACTCGTGCAATCCAAGGGCTTTGTTCCTGTTGCACAAGAGAACGGCATGCTCGTCGCCTACGCAACGGCGGAAGGCGAGCTCGCGACAGATGTGGGCGTGGGCGCTGGTCCCTATGCGATGGCGCTTGCCGAAGAGATCATCAAACCAGGGATCGAGGCCGTCGTCATGTTCCGCGCGGTGCAACGGCGTGTGCGTGCGGCCATTCGCCAAGAACCCTATCTTGGCTTCAACGCGTTGGGAGACGTGTACTTTGCCGGCAAGACCGAACTACCTGTCTCGACAACCGAGGCCGAGCGCGCCTGGGCAGCTGTGAAGGATACGAAGAGCACCGATGTGCTTCAATCGTTCGCCGAACGCTACAAGGACACCATCTATGCCGAGCTTGCTCGCGTGCGAAAGCGCGACTTGGAAGCGCAACAGAAGATGGCCACTATCGCCATGGAAATGGAAGTCAAGCGCCTTGCAGCCTTGGAGCAGCAGGCGGAGGAAAGAAGACGCGCCGGGGAGTTGCAGAAGCAGCAGGCGGGGGCGGTTCAGCCACCACCGAAGCCGCCATTGCTGCCTAGTTTGATCGATAAGTCGGTTGGCATCATCCTGCCCCCAGTCGCAGGCAATTGCGATGGCGTCGCAATCGACGCCGGCGCGGGTGACCGGCGGTGCTTCAAGCCGGGTGCGGGGAAGACCGAGTGGTTCAAGGACTGCGCCGATTGTCCAGAGATGGTCATTGTGCCGGCCGGCGAGTTCCTCATGGGGTCGCCGGCGCAAGACGGTAGGGCGTCCGCGAACGAACTTCCGCAACACCAAGTCAAGATACCCAGACATTTTGCCATTGGCAGATTTGAAGTCACACGCAAACAATTCGAGGCTTTCTTGCTGGCCACTGGCCGCGACCGGATCGGAGGGTGCTGGGTTTGGACGGCCTATGGACACCGGTGGCAGAGCGAACGCGGATACAGGAGCCCTTCCTTCTCACAAGAGGACGATCATCCCGTCGTTTGCGTGTCATGGGATGATGCGCAGGCGTACGGGGCTTGGCTGTCACGAACGACGTTGCGTGCATACCGCGTACCGACGGAGGCAGAGTGGGAATACGCGGCGCGGGCTGGCTCGAGCACTGCCTACTACTTTGGCGAAGACAGTCGCAGCTTATGCGATCACGCCAACGGGGCCGACCAGATCACGGCATTTCAGTGGGGCAATCTAACGTGTAGTGATGGGGTTGGCGTACAGACCGCCAGGGTGGGGCGCTATCAGCCCAATGCGTTTGGACTCTATGACGTCCTGGGCAATGTTTCAGAATGGGTTCAAGATTGCGTGAATGAAACCTACACGTCCGCCCCTCCGACGGCTCGGCATGGACCACAGGTAATTGCAGTCATCGCATAATTCGCGGCGGAGCCTGGGACAATGGACCAAAGGACCTGCGCACAGCGGTCCGGGGAGCGGCCAACAAACAGGGGCGGGATACCGTCGGGTTCCGCGTTGCACGATCGCTTGAGGACGTGCCGCGGTAGTCTTGGTCATGGCGGTTGTCCCGGCCCTCAGGCCCACGAACGCCTCTGAACTTGCCCCTTGGCTACCTCAATGCCTCAGGCTTGCCCAGGATTGCGCCGCTTTTTCGATCTTGGATGGCTGAACACGCTTTTGAAATGGTTCGCAGGTGCAACCCTTGCGCGTGGCGCGCGATGTTGGAGAGACGAGGACATGGACCGAAGGCATTGCGCTGCAACAGACAGGGCGCGCGGTCCTTTGTGGCGTCGATCCAGATGATGGGGAGCCGGCGTTCTAGCGCGCATTGCAAGATCTCCGGAGTACCCCCGCGTCCCTGGGCAGGTGCGCCGTCCCATATGGTCACCACAACGTCCGAACGATTGAGAGTTTCCAACCCGACTGCAACGTAGCCCGCATTCGCGTCCCGGAGGGAACCGGACAGGATCACTCGCTCATCCGCCTTTCGCAAGAGATCGCGAAAGACCGCCTTGTGCGCAAAGTTTGAGAATGTGGTCTCATAATCCTTGGGTCTGAAGGGGACCAAAGCGGTCAAGCGGCAACCCGCCATCAGTGCCGCGCGGGCTGCAATTTCGTCTGCCCCTTCGGCAAGCGCGGAGACAATCCTGATGGACCCGGCCGATCTGAGCTTGCCAGCGCGCCGAAGTAGCTCGATGACGTCGAGGATCCTTTGCACGAGAGCATCATCCGGCACGCGCAATCTATGGCGTCGATGGCCGGTAATCCCCACCCACAATCCGGCCGGAAGCTCGGGCGCCGTGTGCCGCGTGGCTGCCTTAGACTGAAATGGCATCGATCTTGAAGTCATCGGGAAGATGATCTCTTTGAACTTGATTGCGTGCCGCCTCGCTGCCTATCTCGTATAGCTTACGCGCGTTGCGAGGATTGGTGAAATCTCGCAAGCTGTCCAACTCGCCCGACGAAAACTCGCGCTTTAAGTGGTCCCTGAGCCAATCGGCTTCGAGAGGCGCATCGTAGCGCCGAAACCGCAGCAAGGGCTTCATCAGGCCCTGCTTCTGTCCCAGATAGTTTTCCGATAAGTCGCCGATTTCGCTGTTGATCTTCCAAGCATTGCGAGAGGCCGACATCCACTGCAGCAGCGTCAAAGTGAGCGCCTCCCCGTCCCCGATTACCCCTGAGAGAGCCGTCACTGCCTGCTCTGCCGATATGCCACGACCATCAGAGCGCAGGCGATAGCTACCGGTGCCGATGGACACGATGAAGAGGTTGTCCTCACCCAGCGACCAATCAAGACCGTATCCGCCGATGCCTGCCAGCATGAGCATCTGCAGGGCCGGGTTGTTGTATGGAGATACGGCTCCATCGACAAAGAGGCCCAGCTTCTCCGTCTTGTCGACAGCGATCCGGATCTTATGCGGTTTGAAAAAATGAGGTGCTGCCGCACTGGCGCGAACAACGTCGGCCAGAAGATATTCCTTGTTGGCAACCACGCGCTCGGTATTTCCAAACCAGAATTTCGAGCGCGGATTGTTCGTGAGCACCCAAGGGCTGCCCGTATCCACCCTCTTGGTCACGATGCAAAGCCCCGTCTTGAGGTCTGGAGAGCCAAGTCGCAGGTCGCCGAGCTTCTGCTTGAGCATCTTTTCCAGATGTCGCGCGTCGAAGCGTGGGACCAACAGCTGACCGATGACGGGGATTCGTCCCTGTGGCTGGCGCCAGAAGGCTGGACGTCTAAACACGGCTGGACACCAGTCGGAGAAGAGGTTTCTGACGCTCTCAACTGTCTCGCCCAGTGCAAGTTGCGTAGCCAAAATCGCACCGACGGACGTGCCGCCGATCATGTCAAAGTAGTCGGACAAGACGAGTTTGGGGTTGCTGTGTTGCTCGCGTAGCTCGTCTTCCAACCGCTCTAGAAACCCGATTGTGAGCATCCCCCTTACGCCGCCGCCATCGAGAGACAGAATGCGTTTCTTTCCCGGATGCAGGAGCTTGAGGGCTCCGGGCCCGCGAATATCGTAGGTACGATGGAATATGGACTTCTCGATGCCATAGATCTCCTCGCCATTCCGGACGAGAAATCCAGTCTTGCCCTTTTGCCGGTTCTTCCACGGGGCAAGGATGTCGAAGCTGCCGGGAAGCTCAATCGCCGAAACGGTGCCCTTCGCACTGAACAGTGCCCCAAATTCGGATTGCCGACCTGCGGCCTCGTAGAGCCGCCCGAAGGCATCCGCCGTTATGACGTAGGTATTGAGCCGACCACTGGAATCGCGCAGTGCGACGCCGTGCGGGGTCATGTTCGTCACAATCCAATCGCCGACGTTTGCGGTGTTCGTCGTCTCATGACCCTCAGAACGTGTCTCCACTCTCACAACCGCCTCTGCCTGGCGCGCGGCGACGAATCCGATTTTCTGGGCGAGCAACGGATCCACAGAAAGTTGTTTGGCGAGCGCGGCAAAGTCAGATGCGGTCAGAATATCGTCCGAAGCGAGATGCCAAGTTTTGCGCAAGAAACCCCGGCGTGCGAGTTTGTACATCGTGCTTCAACCCTCTATCGGATGCGCTGGGGCGGCGATGGCCGGGGCCGCACCAGGCGTCAACTTCACTTAGCGCGATCTGCACCGCGGTGAGCAACAATCGCGTGGTCGGCGGCGATGGTGGTTGCCGACGGGATCACTGGCGCCGGATGCCATAGACGCGCGCGCGTTTCAGTCACGCCCACCGAAATTGTGCTCCGCAGTCCTGGCCACCGTGGCAAGGTGCCCCTGCAGTGTTCCAGCCACGGCTTCTGCACGCTCGCCAGCAGCTAGCCGCTGCATCGCGTCCTCGCGCTGTTGCACGTTCTGCTGCAATTCTAAGGCAATTTTCGCCCCATACCCCGTGGGGGCCTTGCTATCATATTTTCCCGTTTGACGATGTGCAGGCACCCGTCTTCGCCTGCACTCGAGCTCGCGATGAAGTCACGACCGATCGGCGTACCAAGGTCAAGAGGGGTGTCGAATACCTTCGCAAGTGCGCCGGGCACCTGCAAGCGAGTTCTAGAACTTGGCTTCGGGCAGCGGCGGAGCCTCCTCGAGGAATTGTTGCACTGTCCGCAATAGCAGCATCCGATTCTTCTCCATGAGGATGCTGTGGGTTGCCTCGCTCAGCATGGTCAATCGGCGCCACTTAGCGTTGACCAGTAGCGGGAATAGGCTCTGTGCCATGTAAGGTGGTGTATCCTGGTCCCACTCACCTACGACCAGCAGCACAGGCGCCGTGATCTTGGCCGGATCGAAGGTCGCCTTGCCAGCCGACCAGTACTCTTTGCCATCAAGAACGACGCCATTTGGCGCCCGCACCGTCTCGCCCGCACCGTTCGGATCCGTCGCAAACGTCGCATCTGCCCAGGCGTCGAACCAGGCTTTCGGCATGAGCTCGAGGGCTTTATCTTCGGACAGACCAGCCCGCCGGCGCTTTTCAGCCGCTTCCCGACTGACCACGCGATAGGCACCTAGCTTCCCCTCCACCTGCACAAGCGATGGCGTCGTGCGGATCCACACTGGGGCATAGAGCGCCAACCGCTCGACTTTCGATGGGTTCTCGGCAGCGTACGTGGCCGTGATGGCCGTGCCCCAAGACCATCCAATCAGATCTATCCGCTCGACGCCACGCCGCTTGCCCACGAAGTCCACGACAGTCCCTAAAGCCTTGACCGCATCCGCGGTGCGCAGGAATGGAGGATTGTCCTCGGCGGGCTGCTCCATGATTGCGGGGCGTGTCGAACGGCCATAGCCGGGCAAATCGAGGGCATAGACGTCGAAACCCCGCTCTGCCAAATAATCCATCCAGGATTTGCCAGCGAGCCCGAGATCGAACGAGTTGCCCGGATAGGTCGCACCGTGCACCAGGACGGCGATCCGATCGGAGGCGAACGTTTGGATCCCTTCCGGTCGCTTGTTGCGTACATAAATCTCAATCCCACCCTCATGCGGAACCCGGAATTCCTCGACTACAATCTTCGCCTCAGGATGCGAAGTACTAGGCAGCGCCAGGCACGCCAATGTCATTGCCCATAGCAATCGCATGTTTGCTCCTCCCATTGGCCCAAAGGACGTTCAGACCGCGCCGATTGAAGCGCCTCTCTACCAGTGTTGGCCCAATGAGCTTGTGCCTGCTGGGCCGTCGCCAACGACCGGATTGAAGACCCCTCCGCTACGGCAATCAGAAGCGAGGTCAGCGCCCCTTGAGAATTCCTTCCGCGATGCAAGTCACGAAGCACATCAAACCAGTCGTTGGAGACTACAGTGCCCCCCTTATCGCCGCTACTCTCATTCGGAATGTGATCGTTGCGCCGCTCGCATTTGCCCGCCATCCGCGATGGTCATGCGGTATTTCTGGGTGGGGCCGCGACAGAAACTGCGATCAAGGGCGTGAGCAGTGATGGCGTTTTAGCCCGCGCGTGTTGATGGGATGCCACGACCTTCGAGGCCGCCATGATCGAGCCGCCATGATCGACATGATCAGCGAAGCTGGCGGGACGGCGCATCCTTCATATTGGGCGCCGTTTGCGCTCATCGGTGGAGCGAGGGGTAAAAGTGCAGTCTACCAGCCCATCGGCGGTCAAGCGCGCACGAGCTGGGGCAAGCCACGACTTCGAGCGCAGGAGCAGCACTGCCTCGCAGAGCCGTGTCGCCTTCTTTGAAGGCAAGGCAGCGACGATACCGCTCTTCGGGGCAATGCTGCGTAGCGCTCGCATGGTGTGCACCAAATCCGCCGCGGGTGTAACCGCAAATCGCGTCGCGCCGACCCATATCCCTCCGTGCGCGTAAGCGTCGCTGAAGGTCGCACGAGGCCAAGGTCCTTGCGGTCTTGAGATTGACACCAGCTGTCAGGATACTTGCCGGAACCACCACGAATAGTGTCGACTTCTCAACATGCTGTTGGTCTATGGGCTCTCCGGAGATGTTAGCGCGGATGAGAGCATGGCGCGCTGAGCGGCGGCGTAAAGAGGCCGCGATCCGGCGCGCTCTTCAGGAATTCCGCGACAAGCGCGGTTTCACGCCGATGGGGGCCCACGTGCTCCGTCTAGATCCCGAAGAGACCATCGTGCGCGTGATGTATTTGACCAATCACATACCTCCCGATCGCGCCTGGTTCGCGATATCGAATACGACCGGAGCCGTGCCGAGCTTGCGTTCCATGACGTTGCAAATTTGGAATCGCCCTGGCGTTAGATACCAGTGAAGGAGGAGCGATCCGATCCGCGAACCCTGAGCCGTACCCGTGAGGGTACCGGCGCAGCGTCGGGATCCGTAGTGCACCTTCACCACCTACTCCTTGCCGATTCCGCCGGCGCACTCTCTTGCTACTTCGGACGCTCTGGTGCGCACTTGCCAGTCCCGGCCAAGCAGATGCACGCGCTCACCGGCGCGTATACGAGCTCGGTCGATAGCGACCAATGCCATCAGGGCGTGGGGATAAGCGCGCTGCCAACCTCTCTCATTCACCAAAATACTTCAGTGCTATTTGAATCCCCTCGTCGTACATCTTCTGGAAGTTTTCGCGGTGCTCCTCTCCTCGCTTGGTGCTCCGTGAGAAGAACTCGATGATGTGAGCGATTGGCGTACGGCGCTCGATCGCTTCGATCCGGGTCGTCGACCCGACGTCGATGAGGCCGTCGAGGTCATAATCGACCATGTAGTAGAACAGGGCATCGATATAGACCCCGCGCGAAGGTTCATTGCGGATGCGCAGCATCTCAGCACGATTGCCAATCGGCGGGATGTGCTCATAGCACCAACGCCGCTCCTCCAGTCGAATGCAGCCGACGGTTGCACCCTCACGATCCAGCCACACGCGCTCGGTTCTTGCTCGGTTTCGGGCGAGATTTTCGGGATACGGCATCTTCACGGAAGTCACGAGGTTGATGGCTTTTCGTACGTCCTCGCGTTCCGCTGCCTTGGAGGGAGCGAGCATGGCGCCGAGCAGCAGGCCGGCAATGATGACACGCTGAGCTGACTGGAACATTTTTGATATCCCCCGAGAGAGAAACGTGCGGCGCGAACAAGGTGGGCTTAGCCCTGGGCCGTAGCAGAGCTCACGGTTGAACTCCAGACGGCGCGCGTGGTTCGCCGTGCGCCGAAAAAAATTTGCCCCGTTGCGGGGGGCCATTGCCGCAGGCGCTGCCTCGAACTGAAAAAAACGCTATTCTCCCAAGTACTTGAGCGCCACCTGGATCCCCTCATCGTAGAGTTTCTGATAGTCAGCACGAAACTGGTCGCCGCGGCTGGTCGCGCGATAGAAGAATTGAGTCACCTTGCCAACCGGGGCGTGTGGCTCTCCTTCGAGTTTGGTTGTGCTGCCGATGTCGATGGAGCCATCAAGATCAAAGTCGTCAACGTACTGAAAAATCTGGCCGACCAACAATCCCGGGACAGGCTCGTTGCGAATACGCAAAATCTCGGCGCGCGCACCGACTGGAGCTATGTGCTCGTAACACCAGCGAATTTTGTCATCGAGCCGTAGGCAGGCAACCGTTGCGCCGTTGGTGTCGAGCTGCACCCTTTCGGTGCGGGACAGATTGTTGCGAAGGTTCTCCGGGAACGGCATTTTCACGCCAGCAATCAGATTGATGACCATGCGTACCTGCTCGCGTTCAGCAGCTAGGCCAGCTCCGATCTGTCCACTGACTGCGAGCAGTATCGAGAGCCCGAGCGTCCTGATCGTTTGGGGCATGGCAAACTCCTTGTTGCGAAGGAACCGAAAGGCTGTGGGAATTACGGTGCCGCTCACGTTCTTGAGCGCAACAGCAACTGTTCGGCTGGCTCCGGGTTCCGGCTACGCCCAAGGTAAGCAATTTGTGGTGCATTAAAGACACAGCACGCAGCAGCGAACGACGCCGGACTGCCCTTCGCGCTCGGGCGCTCAGCGACCGAGATGCAGGTCAAACAGGTGGCAAGCTCTGCGAGGCCGCGGGCGTGTTTGAGGTTGGTCTATCAAACTGTCGGCTCAATCCGAAGTAACCAAGGGCAATGCCGCGTCCGATCACCGGCGTCGAGATTCACGATCTGTTCGTTCTCGCAGTGCGCCACTCATCTTCGTGTCGAGGCAAGCCTCCGAGCCCATGGGTCAGCAATTGTGGCGTCGAGCCCGCTTTCCGTGAAAGTATTTCGGCTTAGCTCAACCAATTGGGCATCCACATGCAGATCACAGCCGCAGTCGTGCGTGAGCGGTCCGCGCCATTCGTGATCGAGACCCTGGAATTGTCAGACCCGCGTCCCGAGGAAGTGAGGGTCCGCATCGTGGCGGCCGGCATGTGCCACACGGATTTGCACGGCCGCGATGGTTATTTTCCAACCATGCCCTACCCGGCGGTATTCGGGCACGAGGGTGCCGGCGTGGTCGAGGCGGTCGGATCAGAGGTGCCCAACGTTTCCATCGGCGACCATGTCATCATCTCCTTCCCCTGGTGCGGCCGCTGTCCCAATTGTCGTCGGCACATGCCGTCGCATTGCCTGGACTCGGCCAAGCTGAAGAGGAGTGGCACACGGCCGGACGGTTCGATGCTCATGGCTAAGGGTGACAAGCCAATCTATGGCGCATTCTTCCAGCAATCCTCCTTCGCAACGCATGCCATTGCCAACGCGCGCTTCGTCGTGAAAATCAGGCGCGATGCGCCCCTCGACCGGTTGGGCCCGTTCGCCTGCAGCATCCAAACCGGTGCTGGTGCGGTGTTGAATGCAATGCAACCGAGACGGGGGGACAGCTTGGCCGTGTTCGGCGTCGGCGGCGTCGGACTCTCCGCACTGATGGCGGCAAAGCTATCGGGTTGCGATCCGATCGTCGCGATTGATGTCCATGATCATCGGCTAGCGCTGGCGCGCGAGCTCGGTGCCACACACACACTCAACCGCTCGTCGTGTGTCGACGTGGTCGCAGAAGTGCAAAACATCACCAAATACGGAGCGCAGTTCTCGGTGGAGACTTCGGCTCTACCGGCGGTGCTGCAAGAGGCAGTGCAAGTGCTGATGCCGCTTGGTACCTGCGTGCTGCTCGGGAGCGCGCGCAGCGGTACGCAGGCAAGGTTCGAGATGCCGTTTCTCCAGAATGGCAGGACCGTGCGCGGTGTGATCCAGGGCTGGAGCCAGCCGGAAGTATTCTTGCCGCAACTGGTGGACCTCATGATGGAGGGCAAACTGCCGGTTGAGCGGATGATGACAGTCTACGACCTGGCCGACATCAACCGCGCCGCTGCGGACGCGGCTGCCGGCAGGACTATCAAGCCGGTGCTGCGCATGCCGCATTAAGCGGTCTTGGATGTATGTCGACAAGCGACACTCTTCCCGCTGCGCCCGCATTCTTGCGTGCGTTGAGTTGGGAGGAAGGTCGGTCCTGGTGCTTCGCCCCGCACTGGCTGCGGGACCGATCTCCAGAGGTCGGCGCCGGGGTACCGACACCCGTGGGTCGCTTGGCTCGAAGTGCGCTGGCGGACCCGCTGGTGCAGCGTTGCGCTTGTGACGGCCCTCGCGCAGGCGCAGGCGCCCCAATCATGGGCGAGGTGCGAGCGCCTACCGCGCCATGCCTCTTTATGGGATGACAGACGGCATACCTGCTTGCGATCCTAGCAACTGGCGGGGACAGCAAGGGGCAAGCTATTGCTATGATTGTGCTCTTCACGGACTTCGGATTGCACGGCCCCTATACAGGCCAGATGAAGGCAGTGCTGCACCAGATGGCACCCGGCACGCCCATAGTTGACCTCCTGGCCGACGCGCCAATCGGCAACGTCAAGGCTTCGGCCTACCTGCTCGCTGCCTATTCGCTTTGGTTTCCCCAAGGGACTATTTTTCTCTCCGTAGTTGATCCGGGTGTCGGCGGGACGCGACCGGCGTTGATAGTGAAGGCCGATGGTCGCTGGTACGTGGGGCCAGGCAATGGTCTCTTCGAGCTCGTCCGGCGCCGTTGCGAAGATGTGTTGAGCTGGGACATTGACTGGAAGCCAGAGCATCTATCGGCGAGTTTTCATGGACGCGACTTGTTCGCACCGGTGGCCGCTACGCTGGCTCGCGGTGATCCGCCGCCCGGGCAGCCGCGCGCTGACGCAATGGATCACCATCCAGATTGGCCCGACGATCTCGCCGAGATCATCTACATCGATCACTTTGGCAACGCGCTGACTGGGCTCAGAGCTTCCACCCTCACGCCCAACAACCGGCTTGCTGTGGGCGATCGCTTTTTCCAGCGTGCGCGCACCTTTGGTGATCTGCCGCCAGGTACAGGCTTCTGGTATGCAAACTCAAACGGGCTCGCCGAAATCGCCGTCAACCAGGGCCGGGCAAACCTCGACCTCGATCTTACGATCGGAACTCGGATCCAGGTTGTCCCTTGAACAGGGACAAGCGCGAACACACCAATCGGCGATCAGGCGCGCCAGCCTCCCTGCCTCTTGCCCGCAGTATTCCCTACGTGTTTCCTATGGCGTGTTCGTCGTTGGTCGATGCGGGTCGGACCTTGAGCGTCAAGAAGCGGTCAATCCTCTTCAAACGTGCTGACGACGGTCCCTACTGCCAACCTCCAAGAACTTTTCTATGTGCGATGGGCTCCGCGTTGGCGATAGCGGCAGGGAACGCGCGTGTCGCGGCCGGTTCTGACTTGCGCACACCGCGCAGGCCAACACTCTTGGCAAAAGATGGACGTTCGCCAAGACGCGAAACTGCTTACGCGGGCGTCAATTCAAGCAAGCTGTCTGGTATGCTCATCGAAATGATGCGGACGAGCCGCAGGCCGGCCCGCTTGATCATCGCTTCAAACTCCTGGGCGGTACGCTCCCGACCACCCGCCGTCCACAACATCATCGTGAGGTCGAGCATGGCGTGGCTTTGGGTCATCGGGCCGGGTTGAATTTGCTCCGGTACAACCCGATCGAGAATGAGCAACCTGGCATCAGGGGCCATGGCGCGCCGGCAAGATCGCAGGATCTCGGTTGCACGTAAGTCATCTCAATCGTGAATGACGCGGGAAAGAAGATAGAGGTCTCCGCCGGCCGACACGGAAGTAAAGACATCGCCTCCCACCACTTTGCAACGGTCCGCAATACCTTCCTGGGCAAGAAATTGCGACGCACCATTGGCCACCCGGGGCAAATCATAGAGCGTGCCGTGAAGGTGGGGGTGCGTTTTCAAGATCGATGCAAGCATCTTGCCCTGACCACCAGCAACGTCGAGCAGGCGCTTAATGCTTCGAAAATCGTAAGCCCTGGCCACCGCGTCCGGTGAGCCCGGATCTCCCACTCATGGCGCCGTCAAAGACGTGCGCCAACTCTTGATGTTTTTCCAGATAGTCGAAGATGTCTTCCATGCCGTGGAGAAGTTGGAATGCGTTCTTGCCCGTTCGGACACACTCGCCGAGGCTCGCTGCCGTTCGCGAAAAGATATCGCCGCCGTACATGAGGACGAGTGGGCGTACCGAATTTGGAGCATCGCTGCGAAGGAAGTCTCCGGATGGTGTGAGCTCGAATTCTCCGTCGCCAAGATCCCTCACGACCTCGAACGCCGCCAGCGCGCGAAGTAGTCGGTGCATTTTGTCTGGTTGGGTTCCCGTCTCCTGTGCGAGGTCGTTACTCCTTCTCGCGCGTCCGGCAAGAAGGTCGGGGATGCCGAGCTTGACGGCGACGCTCAGGGCCTGGGAAGCCTGATACGCTGTAGCCAACCCCAACATCATGGCCGGTGAAGGCGAATCCGCCTGCTCGCTCTCTCGATGAAGCATGGAACCGCTCCTCTGCGATCGCGTCGACGGGCAATGTGGGGCTCGCCCTGACGTGCCATCGCCGTGGCGAGCAACCATGTTATGGCAGATCGAGCCCCGAAGGCGCCGTGAAATCGACGAGCTGGCATCCGCGCCGTCACAGGCTGCTCTTCATCCTCGTTGAAACATCCTCGTTGAAAGATGCATCCCGAGAGCTCGCGCGACCGGTGTAACCGCGCACGATGACGTTGTGGGGATAGGTGGCCGCGTCCCCCTGTTCCTCATGATACTGCGCTAGCCTTCCATTTCCTGTGAACTCGAGCAACGCAATTGCACCGATCGGTGTAGTTCCTTGTCGTGGAGATGGGATCATGAGCATCGAGACGTTTCTGACGTCTGCTCTATTCAAAAGAGATCAGGCGGGCCGCACGATTGTGTACCCCAACGGCGTAGCGGGCTGTGGGTACTTCGTGCCGGACGCCGAAACGGAACAGCGAATGCGACGGACCATGATGTGGGCAGTCCTTGCCTCTGCAGTGTTCGGCGGCGCCGGAATGGTTGCGTTGATGACCGTCTACGGGCAAATCTTCGATTGGACCGCAGAGCCGTGGATCATCGCCGTCGCCGCTCTAATGGCCTTCAATTTCGGCTACCGCGGCTGGGCCAAACGCCTCATGCGTGGAATGGCCACGGCAACGGAGCGAATGCGGCTAGTGGAGGCCTGGAAACGGCAGGCAGAAGCTATGCCCCGCTGGTATCTCTGGTTCAACGCCATCGCCGGACCGCTTCTGCTCGTGGGCATGGTCTACAACATCGCCGTGACGGCATCGGCCATGATGGCCGTCATTAGTGTCGTCTGCATACCACTCTTTGCGGTTGCCAGCATGCAAGCTCTCTACGGACTACGCCGGACCCAAGCGCCCGGTTAGGTGTCGGGTATCCTTAGATGGACGCCGCGCCTGTCTGCCACGGCGTAACGTGCGCCGTCAGAGCGGCCGGCACCTGCCATTGATATCAGCGGCTCACACCGATGCGGTCATCTACGATGAAGCAAACAGCCTCGTACCAAGACGTACCGGTCGCGGGGTTGCAAGTCAGTGAAGTTCATGCATTGAGTTTGAGCCCTGGTGCCCTCTTCGGACGGGTTGGCCGGTATCTTTGGAGCAACCGTCTCATGCAGACCGACGCGTTCCAAGGTCTCCTTCTCAAGGGCGAGAAAATCATCTGGTGGGGGCAGCCTGCCCAAGGTCTCCTGCTCACGAGCAGGGATTGGTTCTTGGTGCCATTTAGTCTGCTGTTTGCCGGATTCGCCATCTTTTGGGAATCCAGCGTCCTCAATGCCACGAACTCCCCGGCATTCATGAAACTATGGGGATTGCCGTTCCTGCTTGCCGGCCTATATCTCGTGATTGGCCGCTTTCTGGCGGACGCCTGGGCCCGACGCGGCATCACCTACGCGGTGACCGATAGGCGCATTCTCATCCGTCGCTCGGCCCCATTCGCCAAGTTCACTGCGTTGACCTTCGAGCAGTTGCCGTCCGTGAACTTGATCGAGCGGAGTAGCGGGCGTGGCACCATCCGGTTTGGGCAAGACCAGCCGGCGTGGTCAAACCATGGGTTTTCGGGGTGGTCGCCGGCATTCGACCCAACGCCACAGTTTCTTGCTATTGAGGACGCCAGAAGGGTGTTCGATCACATCCAGACAACACTATCCAAGCGCAATTGAAGTGTCGATGAGACGCCAAAGCGCCGCTAAGGTGCCAGCATGTTAGCTCGGCCGGCACCGGCCGGCCCGGCAAAAGAGCTCGACAACGCAGCCCCAGCGAACCTGAGACAAACGCACCAACACCAGGACCCGCTCGCGGCGCCGTCGCCTTGCTCAACCCATGGGGTCGCCGACCGAAGCGGTCCAGGGATCTCACGTGATTGGCACGCTGCGGGACCGCGTTGGCCTTCAGGGGAGGCTGCCGATCGTGCCGGACGCGCGGTCCGCGAAGGACCATGGAACCGCTACGCCGCAAAACCCGCGCAGATGGGCATTGCGTGCGCGACTCGCACGGTCTCGCACCTGATGTTTCGGGTTGGCCAAAACCTTGATGAGCAAGGTTTGCGCGATGCTCTATAATCGAGCCCGAAGCCCAGAAGATTGGACCACGTTCTCAACGCAGCCCGCAGGACACGCTAGTCATGACCAAGACCGCCATCATCGTCGGTGCCGGCTCCGGCATCTCTGCCTCGTTTGCCCGCCAGCTGGCGCGCAATGGCTACACAGTTGCACTTGCTGCTCGTAATACGGGCAAACTTGCAGCACTGGCCACTGAGATCGGCGCCTCTGCGCACGTCTGCGATGCGGCCGACCCTACCAGTGTCGATCGCCTGTTCACCGAGGTTGACCGGGCATTTCCAAAGCTCGACGTGTGCCTCTTCAACGCGTCGGCTCGCGCGCCCGGACCAATCGTCGACGTCGACCGCGAGCAGGCGCGCAGCGCCCTGCTGATCTCTTCCTACGCCGGCTTGCTGGTGGTTCAGGCCGCAGCCAAGCGCATGCTGCCGCATGGTGCCGGCACCATCTTGCTGACCGGTGCATCGGCAAGCGTGAAGGGTTATCCGCACTCCGCCGTTTTCGCCATGGGCAAGTTTGCGCTGCGTGGTCTGGCCCAATCGATGGCGCGCGAGTTGGCGCCGAAGGGCATCCACGTCGCACACTTCGTCATTGACGGCGGCGTGCGCAATGCCGGGCGGGGCCGAACCGAGGGAGCCGATGCGACGCCCGACACCTACCTCGATCCGGACGCCATCGCGCAGAGCTACATGCATGTTGTCAACCAGCCACGCAGCGCCTGGACGTGGGAGCTGGAACTGAGGCCTTGGGTTGAGCGCTTCTGATCTGTCGAACTCCTGCTGATAGCGCATGGAAACGAGGCCCCCAACGAATTGCTGAGGTCAAGGGGGGAGGGCTCGAACGTTGGTGGCCACTCGGCATCGGTGGGCTGAGGCAGCCCTAGTCGTCCAATCGGATTCCAGCGCTGGATGATCGGCCGTTGATCATGCCCGTGGCGCCAAGGACCTCACTGCGTCCTCGGCGCTGTGGAATAAATTACCCCTTCCCAGTGCAGCCAGTGCGCCAAGGCGCTCAAGAGCTCGCTGGGCCCGTACCGACTCGAGTCTGGCGAGGGCAAACTGGATTTGCGCAGCGTGACAGTGCTCGATCACCTGTTTGAGCGCCGCCGCCGCGGTGAAGTCGATGTCGGCGATCCCGCTCGCTTCAAGGACGACGAGGCGTAGGGGCTGCTCATGCTCGTCGATCATGGAGATCATGGCACGTTTGAAGGCGTCCGCGTTGGCAAACAGCAGTGGCGCTTGAAATGCGATGACGGCGACGCCTTCCTGCCGCTCGCCACGGGCGACGGTCTCCGGCGGCCACCACACCGTCGAGCCGGGAAGACGGCGCAGCTCGACGGGTTGGGTTCGTATGCACATTGCTACGCCCTGCACCAGGGACAATGCAATTCCTATTGCAACGCCGGTCTGGATCGGCAGGACAATGATTGCAGCTGCCGTCAGCAGGATGAGAAGGCTTTCGATCGGCGCCTGCCGGGCAATTTCCACGATGGTGTCCACGCGTATAATCCGGTAGGCCACGAAGAGGAGAACGCCGGCGAGCGCCGCTTCAGGTATGCCAGCGAGAAGCGCGGCGCCCCAAAGCATGAGGGCAAGGACGAGTCCCGCCGCCACAAGCGCCGCGAGCTGCGATTTGCTGCCAGCCTCCGCCACCACCGCGGTGCGCGGGGGGCTAGCGTTGACGGGGAAGCTCGCAAACATGGCAGCTACCATGTTGCCTACGCCGATACCGACGAAGTCTCGGTCGATGTCCGGATCCGAGCCCGCCGCATCGTGGAAAGACTTTGCCACGGTCGCGGTCTGCATCATGATCACCAGCGTAACGATGAGCGCCAATGGCACGAGCTGGCGCAGATGGTCGACCATTGGAGCGGCTGCGCTTGGGAGGCCAGTGGGCAATCTTCCGATGACAGTGACGCCGTGAGATTCGAGATCAACAACCAGCACAATCAGCGTCGCCACGACAACCCCGATCAATGCGCCGGGAACGCGGGCGCCGATGTGCTCCGCCACGATCACAGTGGCGAGAACTCCGGTGCCGATGGCGGTGGTAAAGGGATTGATGGCGGAGATATTCCTGGCGATCGACCCGACTTGGGTCAGGAGGTCGCCGCCGGTCTGAGCTATCCCGAGAAAGCTCGGCAGCTGAGAAACGATGATATGGACGGCGATGCCCGCCAGAAAGCCAGCGATTACCGGCCTGGACAACAAATTCGCAATCCAGCCGAGCTTCAGCAGGCCGGCAACGATCAGCATCGCGCCGACGATCAGCGCGAGCGAAATGGCAGCAGAGGCATGCAAGCTCTCGCTTCCCGCGGCGAGAACGGCCAGTGAACCTGCGAATATCGGAGTGATCGTGGAGTCGGCTCCGGCCGTCAGGAGGCGGCTTGCGCCCAGCGCGGCGAAGCCGATGGTCGCGCCGATAAACGCGTAGAACCCGACCTGAGGCGCGAATCCGCCAAGCTTTGCCGTCGCCATCTGTTCGGGAATGGTGATGGCAGCAAGTGTTACCCCGGCCGCCAGCTCGCTCGCAAGAAACGCCGGCGTCCAACCTCGGAGCGCCCCGACCAGAACCTGGCCGTACCGGGTCGCAAAATGCGGGTCGCGCTCGGCCAAGACACCTGCTCCGTGGCAACCTCACCTGGCGCTCAAGAAATCCAACCGGCGGCATCGCCCGTTACTGATGAAGCGGTAAGCGGCGAGAGAACTCAACGGCCAGCTCGACCGTCGGCTCACTGCCTCTGAGCCGAGCCGAGTACGAGAAGGTCAGGGCTGACGCCGTGGCGCCATCGTGGTTCGGTCGCCGAATAACTTGACCTCGGCTACCAGCGCGCCACTCGCGCCAGCCCACGTGCGACCACCCTCCACGCCAACCCCACGCTCGCACGCTATCATCCAGCCGGGCCGTTGCGTGGAATATTTCTCGCTGCTTACCTCGCAAATTGCCGGCCGTGGGCCACAAAAGCCAGTAGTGGAAAACCCTCAGTCGCCAACACTGCTTCTTTGGGGTTGATTTGGGCCTGACTGAGCCAAGGGTGGAGGGCATGCACGAGCGGACGGCGCAATCTGCATGTTCTCGGTCAGGTCGTTTAGGGGGCGATTGCTTCGGCATCAGCGGGCGCGTGCGCTGCCGCTTTCGCCGCCATAGGGCCGCTGGGGTTCAGGTCCCAACGCGCCGCCGTTCGCTCGCCGACCCCAATCCTCTTCAGCACCGCCAGTCGGCATCACCGGCCAGCATCAAGGGCCAGCATTACCGGCCAGCATTACCGGCCAGCATCACCGGCCAGTTCCATCGCCAGTTCGATCGGCGAGTATCATCGGTATCAGCGGTGATTTGGCACACGCGACCAATTCGTGTCCCTCCTCGGGGTTTTCCCGAATTGCATCTACAACAAGACGCATTTCTTATTGAAGCACGATAGCTCGAAGCAGGCTGAGGGTCCATCGAAGCGATTTCAACGGAGAAGATCGATGAAAAGAGGCATAGCAACAGCAGTGCTCGTGCTTGCCGCATCGGGCGCGCTACTTGCATCCGCACCCACCGCATCAGCGCAAGGATTGCGCGACCTCCTCGGGGAACGAGCTGAGAACCGAACCAATCTTCGCGATCTCATTTTGGATCGGCTCGCGACCCGTGATGACCTGCGCGATCTCCTGAGGGACCGATTGGAAAGGCGTGGCGACCTGCGTGATCTCGTTTTGGATCGGCTTTCAACACGTGATGACCTGCGCGATCTCCTGAGGGATCGATTGGAAAGGCGTGGCGACCTACGTGACCTTCTCCTGGATCGGCTCGCGACCCGTGATGACCTGCGCGATCTCCTGAGGGACCGATTGGAGAGGCGCAACGACTCCCGTGATCTTACCTCGGATCGCTCAGCGACACGTGATGACTTGCGCGATCTCCTGAGAGACCGGTTGGAAAGGCGCAGCGACTTGCGTGACCTTCTCCTGGATCGGCTTTCAACACGCGATGACCTGCGCGATCTCCTGAGGGACCGATTGGAAAGGCGCAGCGATCTGCGCGACCTTCTCCTGGATCGGCTTTCAACACGCGATGACCTGCGCGATCTCCTGAGGGATCGCTCCGAGAGACGCAACGACCTGCGTGATCTCATTTTGGATCGGATGCGTGACCGCGACGACCTCAACCCACTGCTCAATCGGATCCGAGATCGCATCGGAGGAATGGGAGGAAACAGCTAGCTCCCATCCCGAGTGCCAGGCCAAAGCGGAGACATCCAATGAAGAGGGCCGCTCTCATAGCGGCGGCGTTCATAACCGCGCCGCTGCCTTTGCTAAGCCAAGAGGCACCGCGATCCGGGGATCGCGAACCGTCTCACATCGAGATGACCGATGATCGGGGCGACGCGTCAAGCAGACGCCCGCAGAGCGAATTTGGAGATCGCCTCGCTGATGCGATTGAGACGCTTCAATCAGCGTGCGTTGCCGATATCGAGGCGTTTTGTGGCGAGGTTACGCCTGGTAGAGGTCGGCTTGCCTTGTGCATGCGCGCCCACGAGGATCGGCTGAGTCGCCGATGTTGGTCCACATTGCAGCGGGTCGGACGCAATGTTGAGCGCGCTGTCGAGCGGAGTGCCGAGAGCTGCTGGAACGAGGTTCGAGCGCTTTGCGGTGAGAAGGATGACATCCGCCAATGCATCGCTCAGAAAAAAGAATCGCTGTCCCCACCGTGCGAGACCATCGTTACTGCGCTGGGACAGCGCCTTCAAAAGGTTCAGGACTTGACGGCTCGAGTCGGGATGCCGGTTTACGGTCCGGATGATAAGAGCGTCGGGCAGGTTGCCGAAGTCATAAGGGGGCCAGACGGTAAGGTTCAATCCATCGAGGTCGACATAGGCCGGCTCCTTGGTCTCGGCTCAAAGGTCGTAGCCATCAGCGCCGACAAAGTCGAGCGCGTGGCAGGAATAAAGGTGCATTTGTCGGATTCCGAACTTCGGTCCTTACCCGAAGCAAAGAAACAATAGTGTCAACGAGCGGGCGTGGACAGGCGTTCTATCAGACAGGGCCGAGATCGCGGAGAGGTCTGCAATAAAGAGAGCGAAGAATTCGCCTTGCACCGGCGCGAGTACCCTTGTTTGCGGAAAGCGCCACGGTAACGCTCGCAGAAGCGCTCTGGCGACGAAACGGGGTCAACCGCATTTGTTCAACCTTTGATTGATCGGCGCTCGAAAGCCAACGATAGTCGCCCACCATAGCCTGGCGAGCAACGCGTGGCCTCAACCAACAGGGCTGGCGGGCGCCTGATCCTGGTTCGTTGCCCATGCTCTCAGCGACAGTGGTGGCGCGCCCGCACAGACCGGGGTGGGGCGACTGCAAACCCCTGGCGATGGAACATGAATTGCGCAATGCGGCCAGCTGTGGCGAGATCAGGCCGAGGCGCTCGTGCGTAGGTGACGTCGAGCCCTGGTTTTGGTGGCAGGGTGGGCTTGTATCGCAATGGTCTTGCCGGGCACGAAATCAAGGCGTGGAGGCTCCAACGTCAAGGCGGCTCCAGGCGGGATCGCATCAGCGGCTTCCGGCCCCGGCATGGGCGCTCGAATAGCGTTCTTGCGGCGCCAGCGGGGGATCAGTCTCGAGGAGCTCGCTCAGAAATCTGGATTGACCAAGAGCTTTCTCTCAAAGCTCGAGCGCGGCCTTTCCGTTCCGTCGATTTCGACAGCCATGGCGCTGGCGAAGGCGTTCGGCTTGACGGTGGGCCAACTCGTGGGAGAGCAGGAATACGACGGTGCAATCTGCGTCGTCCGCAAGGGTGATCGCCGTTCATTCATGCGGCGTGGCAACGAGATCGGTTACGACTATGAAATGCTCGCCGCGGCCAAGAGCTTTAAATTGATGGAACCCTACATCATGCGACCGCCATTGGAGTTCCAAGACGAGCGGCGCTTCGCGCATGCGGGGCAGGAATTTCTATTTGTGCTCTCCGGAACCATAGAAGTCCAGTTCGCCGGCAGACCCATCCGTCTGAATGCCGGCGACGCCGTTTATTTTGATTCCAATGTCCCTCACCGCTCACGGTCACTCAAAGGCAAAGTGGCTGAGGCACTCGTCATCGTGACCGTATAGATGCCTATGCCTCAAACCGCATCTGTCGTTGACTTATTTTCTTAAATGACACATCGTGTCCTGAGTGAGCAAGGGAGGCAGCGATGGAGGCCATTGTTCGCGACAAGTCCGCCTATCATCAACAAACCGACGAGCGGATGAACCGCCACTTTCAGGTGCCCGACTGGTCGATGCGACAGAAATTGGCCTTGGCCTGCCGGATCTTGGCAATGGAGGGCCACGACTCGGGACTCGCCGGACAGCTCACTGCTCGCGGGCCGAGGCCCAATACGTATTACATGCTCCGCTTCGGACTGGGCCTCGACGAGATTACGGCGGGAAACCTCCTGCTGGTCGACGACGACCTCAACGTGCTGGAAGGCGAGGGGATGCCGAACCCCTCCAACCGCTTTCATCTTTGGATTTATAGAGCACGCCCTGCCGTAGGCTCGATCATGCATACCCATCCACCGCACGTATCGGCGCTGTCTATGATCGGCGTACCGCTCGCCGTCTCGCACATGGATACAACGCTGTTTTTTGAAGACTGCGCTTGGTTGCGTGAATGGCCTGGCACCCCAATTGGCGACGAGGAAGGCCGGATCATTTCGGAAGCGCTTGGTGACAAGAAGGCGATTCTGCTGGCCCACCATGGCCAGCTCACCGCGACGACCTCTGTAGAACACGCACTGGTGCTTGCCATGTTCGTCGAGCGAGCCGCCAAGTTGCAACTGATGGCCATGAGCGCAGGGACGATCCTGCCGGTTGACCGCGCATTGGCCCAGGAGGCGCATGATTATCGCCACAAGCCGAAAGCCATTGCTGCAACCTTTGCCTATTATGCGCGTCGGGCCGTACGCCAGGAGGCAAGCGTGCTCGATTAGCTCGATTAGCTCGATTAGCTCGATTAGCTCGATTAGCTCGATTAGCTATCGGCTAAACCTATTCCGCGCGGGAAGATAGAGCGGCACCGAACTTGATTTGCGGGAGGTTGGCCATGGCGAGCCAAGGGCAAGTCGCAGAAGCTGCTGGCGAAACGCAGCTAGAGCTTCCCCCGAAACAGGCGCCGACAGCTAAGATCGTAGCCGCCAGTGCGTTTGGGACGATTGTTGAGTGGTATGATTTCTTTATCTACGGAACAGCGGCGGCGCTGGTGTTCGGCCGGCTCTTCTTCCCGACGTCCAACGCAACAGTCAGTACACTAGCAGCCCTGAGCGTCTACGCAGTCGGCTACGTCGCTCGCCCGCTTGGCGGCATCCTATTCGGTCACTTTGGCGACCGGGTCGGCCGGAAATCGATGCTCGTCCTCTCCATGCTGCTGATGGGCTTTGGGACTTTACTCGTCGGTGTGCTGCCGACCTATGAGCAGATCGGCATCCTAGCGCCGGCTCTCTTGATCTTGCTGCGGCTGTTACAAGCGGTGGGTCTCGGCGGCGAATGGGGCGGAGCCGTCCTCCTCGTCTGCGAATCCGCCCCGGCTCGCCGTCGCGGCCTATTCGGCAGTTTCGTCCAGCTGGGTAATCCCATTGGCCGTATGGTCGCGACGGCGGTATTTGCACTGACGACGCGTCTCCCCGAGGGCGATTTTCTGTCCTGGGGATGGCGCATTCCGTTCCTGGCGAGTGCCCTCCTTGTTGGCGTCGGCCTCGTGATTCGGTTTCAAATCAGCGAAACACCAGAGTTCCAGAAGCTCAAGGACAGCAAGCGTACGTCGAGGATGCCGGTTCTCGAAGCGCTAATCCAATTCCGGCGTGAGACCTTGACGGCGGTTGGGCTCAAGATCACGGAGGTGGCATGGGTCGGTATCCTCACTGTCTTTGCCGTGACCTACCTTACGCAACAGCTCGGCATGCAGCGCTCCGTCGTCCTAGACGCAGTCTCGCTGGCGACGCTGGCGGAGCTGTTTGTCATGCCGTTCTCAGGGTGGCTGTCGGATAGGGTGGGCCGCCGCACCATTTATCTTGCAGGCACCGCGTTTGGCATTCTGCTCGCCTTCCCAATCTTTTGGCTATTCGAAACGCGCGACACAACCATCGTGACCTTGGCCATCGTGGCGGGCATCGTACTTTGTCAGGGTATCGTCTTTGCGCTGCACGCAAGCTTCATGCCTGAACTCTTCGGCACCAATGTGCGCTACAGCGGCATCTCGCTGGGATTTCAGCTTGGCGCCGCCATCGGAGGCGGTCTTACACCTGTGATTGCAACTGCGATCGTGGCCTGGAGCGGTGGCGCAACGTGGCCGGTGTCGCTTATGCTCGTAGTACTCGGTCTCATCACGTTCTTTGCGGTTCTGTCCACTCGCGAGACGGCCGCCAGACCCATGCGCTCATGAGGGTGGCATGAGCACACCGCGCGGGTGCCTGGACCGATCGCGCCGCTCCAGAAGCGGTGCAGCCCGCCGCCCCCAGCTACTCGTGCTAGGGGATGCCGGCGTCACGGCTGACGAGGAGGGCGTCGACAGAGCTGGCCTCTGCGCGTGCCTGGCAACGGCGCCGCCTTTCGGCGGCTCGCGCCAGGTGCTCGAGCAACGCGACCGATGCGTCCCACCCAATGCAGGCGTCCGTAATGCTGCGGCCATAGGCCAGTGGTACGCCGGGAATGAGCTCCTGCCGACCAGCCAATAGGTTGCTTTCTACCATCACGCCGACAATGCGGCGATCACCGCTCTCAATCTGCCGCGATACGTCTGCAATGACCAAAGGCTGCTTGTCAGGATTCTTGTCACTGTTGCCGTGACTCGCATCAATCATGATGGCCGATCTGATGCCAGCCCGAGCAGCCACGAGGCTTGCGGCATCGACACTGGCAGCGTCGTAGTTCGGCGCATTGCCGCCACGCAGGATGATGTGGCAGTCGGGATTGCCGGTGGTCTTGGCGATGGCCGAGCGACCGCCCTTAGTGATCGCCATGAAATGATGTGGTTGCGACGCCGACACGACAGCGTCTACGGCGATCTGGACGTTGCCTCCAGTGCCATTCTTGAACCCAACCGGGCAGGAGAGGCCGGACGCCATTTCGCGATGCACCTGGCTTTCCGTGGTGCGGGCGCCGATAGCTGCCCAGGCCACCAGGTCGGCTATGTATTGCGGCGTCGATGTGTCGAGGAACTCGGATCCAGCTGGCACGCCGAGGTTGCCGACAGCGAGCAGCAGCTGGCGCGCCACGCGCAAACCGCGATCGATGTCGAAGGTCCCATCGAGGTTTGGATCGTTGATGAGCCCCTTCCATCCTACCGTCGTGCGCGGCTTTTCGAAGTAGACGCGCATGATGATCTCGAGTTCGCCGCCAAGGCGGCAGCGCAGACCCTTGAGGCGGTCGGCATACTCGAGTGCAGCAGCGGGATCGTGCACCGAACAGGGACCGATGACGACAAGAAGTCGATCGTCGGCTCCTGTCAGGATACGATGGGTGGCCGTGCGTGCTCCCGCGACCGTACTGGCCGCTCTGCTGCTACGCGGGATTTCGGCCATCACCGCCGCTGGCGAGCTGAGCTCATGAAGGGTGAGGATGCGCAGATCATCCGTGGGCATCATCATCACGGTGTGGGTCTCCTTGAGGTTTCGCCACACCGGCGGCATTAAAAAAGCCACCAGGGAGGCTGGCGGCTGCGGGGGACTCGATTGCTCTTTGGTCTTTTAGATCGCGCGCATCCCTTGCTCCGCCACGGTGGTGGGGTAGCTAAACCAAAAATACTGAGTGGCGGGCACGCGGATCATGCGATCTCTATCGGGCCGCGCGATTTTCTTGTCAAGGGGAATGCTCGGCTAAATGCACGTCGCGACCCATTTCCTCCTGCAGTGTAGCTAAACGAGACCACCGCCCAGAATCCGTTGAGCACAACGCGCTTGGGTGCTCTGCTGGCCGGCACTGGGCCATAGGCAGAGGGCAGCGACGCGTCTCACAGGTCTCCTGGTGCTTGGGAATAGCCGCCCAAATTTGTTGTATCGGATCTTCCCTGGCCGTCAGCGCCGCGCGCCATGAGCCGAGAGATCGTCGCTCAGCCGCAACTGATTATAAGCCGCTGAACCAATTGTAGCCCTGGTCCTCCCAATAACCGCCGGTGTAGGTATTGAGCACAGCAAGGCCAATGACGTGCTTGGGGTTCTTGAAACCTAACTTGGTTGGGATGCGTATGCGCATCGGAAACCCAAACTTGGCTGGCAGGATCTGGTCATCGAACTTGAACGTCATCTGCGTCTGTGGATGCAGAGCAGTCGGCATGTCGATGGATACCGAATAGCCCTCAGAGCAGGCAAAGTGCACGTACTTAGCCGTGAGGTCTGCCCCGATGCGACGCAGGAATTCTGCGAGCCTCGTCCCACTCCACTTGCCAATCGCGCTCCAGCCCTCGACGCACACGAGCCGCGTGATCTGGGTTTCCTGCGGCAAGGCATAGAGCTGCTCTAAGGTCCAAGGCTCTTTGTTTTCGACGAGCCCATCGATAGTAAGTTTGTAGCGGTCCTCATCAACGTCGGGCGCGGCCTCTTCCGGGTAGTACGCGTTGAACCGAAACGGGCGGGTGATTGCGCTTTCCGGAAACGTCTCGGCCAAACGGTTGGGATTGAACAGGCGTGCCTGCACCCAATCATTGAACTGCGATATGACGCGGAGTGCCTTCTCGGACGATGGCCCATCAACGATGTCGCAGCCCGTGAGCAGAGCCAACGTCCCGAGGCTCGCCACATCGCGCAAGAAGGCGCGACGCGAGGCATTGGACAGGAGCTTTGCAGCATCCTTGATGAGAAGGTCACCATCGGTCCGGCGCATACGCGGCTGACGCATCGGGGTCCTCTTGCTTCAATGGCCGCGGATCATGGCGCGCAGGCTCTTCGGCACAAGCAATGCCATCGCCACGTGAACTACCAAGAATAGAGCGATGACCGACATGGCGAAGAAGTGGACGAGCCGCGCGCCTTCATAGCCACCGAACAGGGCAGCAACCTCCCTCAGCTGTACGGGCTTCCACAGGGCAAAGCCCGAGGCGACGATGACGGCCCCCGTCAGCACGACGCAGGTGTAGATCAGCTTCTGCACGGCATTGTAGCGGCCAAGATCGGCATGGCTCAGCCGACCGGTGATTGCCGCATAAAGATCGCGAACGACCTCTGCTGGGCGTATTGGCAGAAACTTTTGCTGGAAATGCCCGGTTACCAGCCCGACTGTCACATATACAGCACCATTGATGAGAAACAGCCACATGGCCGCGAAATGCCACAGTAGCCCACCGGCGAGCCAGCCACCAAGCGTGACCGCCTTAGGAAAGGTAAAGCCAAACAGCGGCGAGGCGTTGTAGATTTGCCAACCGGATCCGACCATGATCAGAGTGGCCAACGCATTGATCCAATGCGTCATCCGCAGGTAGCGTGAATGGACATTTTGGTGCGGCAATCCCGCGGCGGCAGCCCTATCAGCGGTCATCCCACATGGTTCCGGTTTGTGCCATCGCTGCTCCAGAGTATACGTCTCGCGGCCAGTGGATGCATTCTCTGACTGAAGCGGTGGATTAATTGGGGTCCACCAAGCGTCTATCCGTGGCGGCGTGAGGAGAGGAGGAGAGGACCAGATGTGTCGGGTCGGCTTATGCTCTCTTGGAATGGTCGCACTGTTGTTCGGGTTGCCTCTGGCTAAGGCCCAGGAGGCAACCGTACGGATAAGAGGTACCATCGAGCGCGTCGATGGCGACGTCTACATCGTCAAAGCCCGCGCCGGCGACGAGCTGAAGATGAAGCTGGCTCAGAACGCGACGGTCGTGGCGCTGACCAAAGCCACACTCGCAGATATCAAGCAAGGTTCTTACATCGGTGTGTCCGGCTTGCCTCTGCCGGACGGCACCCAAAAGGCGCTTGAGGTGCATATTTTCCCTGAAAACATGCGCGGGGTTGGTGAAGGGCATCGCGGCTGGGATCTCCAGCCGTCGAGCACCATGACCAACGGCGACGTGGCGCAGGCGGCCGCTTCAAGCGACGGCCAGGTCCTGATGCTCAAGTACAAAGACGGCGAGAAGAGGGTCGTCGTCTCCACCGATACTCCAATCGTCGTTTACGTGCCCGGCGATAAGAGCGAGCTAACGCCTGGTGCCCACATCTTTGTTTCGGCCGCCGTCAAGCAGCCCGACGGCACACTGCAGGCGCCGCGCGTCAATGTCGGCCGAGGCATGGCACCGCCGATGTAGACGTCCAAGCAACCCGAAGAAGAAGGGCGCAGAAAGGACCAGAGAGCACGCAATCTCGAGGACGTGGTCAACTCCTGGGGTCACCCCCCCGCCACGATGGCGAAAGGACGACCAGGCGTTGTCACAAGCTTTCGATGTGGTGGACTTCGAGCATTGTTTCCGGGAACGTTGTCTTCTGGAGTGGGCCGAAGAGCGACGTCTCCGTCTCCGGCTACGTTCCGCTCAACTCCTCGACACCTGTGCCCCGGCGAGCACTCGTTGTCATACGGGTCTCAGGTTGATGAGTGGACCCACCGACGACCCGCGACCGCCATGGCTTGAGGGCACTGATCGCGAGCACGGCCGCGAGGATGTTTGCGCCGGCTGCCAAGATGAACACCATGTCCCACTTACCTGTCGCGGCATGGATTTTATTCGCATAAGGCACGAGGAGCGCGGCTGTCCCCTTGGCGGTGTAGAGCAGCCCTGCATTGGTGGTTGCAAACTTGGAGCCAAACGTGTCGGTCGCGGTCGCGGGAAACAGGCTGTAGATCTCACCCCAGGCGAAAAATACGAGGCCGCTCAGCAGTACGAACCAAAATGGGTCGGATCCCCACAGGTACAAGTAGTAGATGCCAATCCCCTCTATGCCGAACGCGAGAAGCATCGTGTTCTCCCGACCAAGGTGGTCGGATATCCAGCCGAAGAAGGGTCTCGTCAGTCCGTTGAGCACGCGGTCAATTGTCGCCGCGAAAGTAAGGGCCGGCAGTGTGATCCAAACCAAGGTGACGGGAACCGTATCGAGCTTCAGGTCCTTGGCAATGGGCGCCAGGTTGGCAGTGATCATCAATCCACCGGCTCCCACCAAAACAAACATCAGATACATGAGGACGAAGATTGGCTGTCCTTTGGACACCACGATCGCGCCACCGGCCACAAAGATGAGCAGCGCGAGGGCGAGGGGGATGTAAAACTGCAGGCCTGCTGTCCACATGGCGAGACCAAGTGCAAGTGCGACTGCCGCACCAATGATCCAGTGGAGGCCCGGCCCTACCACCTCTGACGGCGCATACTGCCGCCGGGTCTGAACAATCGCAGATGTGGCGACGGCCTCTGGCACTTCACCGGCGCGGGGGGCGCGGAGTAGCAGAGCAAGCGCGACAATAATTATGCCTTGCCACAGGCCAAACCAAAAGAAGGTCTGCTGGAAGCCCTTAGCTGCAGTCTCGAAGTACACGGGTATGCCGAGGACGCTGAAATCAAGCAGCGGATTTCCCGCGATCATGTTTTGGATGGGTGCCACGGTTAGGGCGGAACCGGCGCCAAAACCGGCTGCGGTCAAGCCTGCCGTGAGACCCCTCTTATCGGGAAACCACTTGAGGGCATTGCCGATACAGGTTCCATAGACTGCTCCGGCCCCGATCCCTCCGACGATCTGCGCGGCATAGTAACCCGTCGGTCCCCCCAATGTCGTCGCATAAGAGTTCATGATCCAAGCAATTGCGGCCAACACGCCGCCAAACAGGATCACGAGCTTGGGGCCCCACGTGTCGACGAACCACCCTTCGATGGGAACAAGCCAGGTTTCAAACAGCACGAACAGGGTGAACGCAATCTGGATCTCTGGCCGGCTCCATTGAAAGGTCTTCTGGATGTCAGGAACGAAGAATGTCCAACCATATTGCAGGTTGGCGATCATGACCATGCATAAGATCCCAATGACAAGCTGGGACCAGCGGAAGGCGTCGCTCGCTCGGGGTGAGGCCGGGGCGTCCACCGCTGCATTCATAGTGTCTCTCCCCTGCACCAGAGGTTCAGTTCAATTTGCTGCTTTTCCACTGGAAACTCCGCCTGCTGTTTTTAGTTTCGCGTCGGGCCGGAGGCATTGCGCGATGGAAGACCTCCGACGGAGCCTGCAGTCCAGTGTCGCGTGCGGTGGCGGCAAAAGGGAAAGGGCTCGTCCGCGCTGTTCTCAGAGGCGGCATTTGCCTACAGCAAACTCAAGACGACGCCGCGCGCCGCCATCGCTGCGAGGCTGCGGGTCTCGACTGAGAACGCGTCAAGATCAAGGTAGTGGCGGAAACCCTTGCTGCGAGCGGTCGCCCCGATCTTCCCGTTCGTTGACGCGCCGTTCGGCTTACCAGGACTAGGTACTCAGCAGGCCATCCCAGTGCTGCGCTGCTGGCCTAGCCCTTTGATCGCATTAACTGCAATGCACTGCCTTTGTGCATTGCAACGTGCTCCGTCTTATCGCTCTTAATTTCGTATTGCGGCTCCTCTCGGGTCGCTCGTCGCCGGTACCCCTTGTACTCGATATCTCTCGTATGCACCCGAATGATTCTCCCAGTCACCCATCCTGCTTCTGAGTTCCATGTAACGTGATCACCCACCTTGAAGCGACGCGTCATTTCTGCTGCTCCGCGAATTTCTCGAGGTGACGCGCGATCGGGACGTCCGGAGAATTCGATCGCAACTTGCTCCAGGCAATGGCAGGTGAACCTTTCTTCATCTCCACAGCGCTTTGACTTGTGGTATTCCGGGCCAGGTAATGGGGTGAGCCACCATGCCATCAGGAGAAGTTCGGGGGGCCAGGAAAGACCCTTCTGGGCTCCGACAGCCACGGTCCGGCGGCGGGGCGCTCGGCATGTCGGCGATCGGCGCTGGGATTTGATCCTCCCTGCTCGATGGGTAAGCTTCATCGGCTGACCCAAGCGGGCTACGTGGATGGCGCTAACTGTGCGGACGATGCCGGCCTCTCCTTCATTGAAGTCACGAGAGCGTGGGCGCGCGCCTCTGCCTTGACTTGGTCGTCTACTGACAAGGTTCTCAGGTTTCTGTCTCGCTGGTCGGCGGCGAGCGTGTCGCCAGTCGCGGCAGCTACTGCGTTCCAAGCATAGGCCTCGATGTGGTCTTGTGTGACGCCAAGTCCACGCTCATAGATGTGGGCGAGCTCCAGCTGGGCATCCAAGTTTCCTGCCATAGCTGCCTTTTCGAACCATTGTCGTGCCTTGGCCAAATCCTGCAGCACGAGCGTGCCACGCAAGTAGATTTCTCCAAGCCGATCTTGTGCCGAAACCAGCCCCTGATTGGCTGCCTTTCTATACAAGCCCACGGCTCTCCTGCCGTCTCTTGGCGTGCCCGAGCCTTGCTCGTACAGGATCGCCAAACGGTATTGGGCCTGAGCGTCACCCGTCTCGGCAAGAGGCGTGAGCAACCTTACCGCCATGCGATCGAACCCGCCGCTAAGTGCTTTGCTTGCAAGGTCGAGCCGCATTTGTGAATCGGCCAGCGCGTGCCGCACAAGGTAACTGCCGCCCAAATAGCCGAGTGGCAGCACGAGGAGCAGCAGAATAACAAGAATGGCGTTGCGCCGGGGATGCCCCGGTCGCTTCATTTCGGGAAGATCACCCCACGGGCTGGTGGTGGACATGTCGCTCTCGAGATCGTGTCGTGATGTCTCATGATATGTGCCTCCTCTTCGGCCGTAGCAACTCGTGGATGGGCCGTCGCGGGAGGACCGCGGCACTGAGCCACACATGTCCTAGCCGTAACACAAGCTGGCGGCGAAGATTGTGCGCTGGAAGGCCCAACACCTCCAGCGCCAGCCGTGTGGCGCCCATGGCGCGCGGCGGCATTCTCCAACCTTCTTTCCCGGCTTTTCAAGCGCTCCCCGTCGTGCGAGCGATGCCGGGGAGGTCAGCTGAGTTCCATCCGTTTTCGCCATATGCCGGAACATAGATGGCGGAGCCGTTTGCTGTTCCCAGCCGCCCGCAACGAATAAGGGGCTACGCTTTCTGGCCAAGAAACGTGCAAGGCCACCGCCTTGAGCTGGTATCCGAACGGCAACGTGACGTAGCCGGTTGGTTGAAGTTTTCAGGCGCAGTGCTCTGGCAATGCTCTGGCAACTCTCTGGCAACTCTCTGGCAGCTTCATCGTGGTCGGCGTTGGCGCCATCGGGTGAGGGTAAGCGTCCAATGCGGGGTACGCCCGCCCGGTGCGTAAGGTACTTTCGACGGATATTGCCAAAAACGAGGGCGCCCGAGCGCGGATCGACAGTTGGCTCACCGGCAGTTCTGCTCAAGTTCAGGGAGACCGCAAGCGTCCGGGAAGTGCTCTTTCGGCCTCCACCTGTAATTCCAGCTCATGCCTGCGCACGAACAAGGCGCACCAAACGAAGAAAGTCGCGCCACCGATTAGAAGACCGGCACAAACAGGCGCGCTCACATGGAGCAACGCTTGGCCGAATGCATGCGCACCCCAGCCGAAGATGACCGCCCAAAGAAAACCCCCGGTCGCATTGGCCACTAGAAATCGCCTCCAATTCATGCAGTTAAGACCCGCGAGCACTGCGGCCAACACCCGCAGATAGGCAACGAAGCGCCCTAAGAATACGACTTTGCCGCCGTGCCGCATGAAGATGTACTGGCCAAGTTTGATCCTGGCCTCAGTCAATCCAACGTAGCGACCGTAGCGTATCACAAGCGCGTAACCGAACTCTCGTCCGAGCCAGTATCCGATATTGTCACCTATGATTGCACCGACTGCGGCTGCTCCGATCAAACCCCAAATATTCACATCGTGTCCCGTTCCCGAGTCGATACCGACCAACACAAGCGCAGTCTCGCCGGGCAGGGGGATTCCCATGCTCTCAAGGGCGATGATGCTCGCGACCGCCCAGATGCCATAGTTCGCCACCAGGTGGTGCAACCATGCGATCGAAACCAATGACACAACTGATCACCTTAGGAAAATTGAGCTCCGATGCTTTTCAATTCGTCTCGGCGGTGTGCATTCTAGCCACCTTGATACCGGAATCGCCGTTGCGGCCTATCGGTTCCCTCAGGATCGATGCGGCTCATGGCCTCAACCATTCCGGTTCGCTCGTCTTAGGAACTGAGCAAGCGAAGCATTGAATGCACGAACACAACAACGGCTACGATCACAGTTTCAAGCTTGGACTTGACCACCGAGCAGCCCGGCCCTGTCGATCCTATCGAACGCAAGCCCAACAAGTGATAAGTGATCTCATCGAAGCGGTCCTGCATCTTTCCAACCCTGGCATTCTCGTGATCATTGGCTGGTCGATCGCGCTGCCGCGTGCGCTGCAATGAGGCTCAGTCATGAATGACAAGAGAACGTCTCCACCTACATCCGTAATCATCCTCATGGGCGTTTCAGGGTCCGGCAAATCGACTGTGGGAGCGTTGCTGGCCCAACGTCTGCATTGGGAGTTCGCGGATGCCGATTGGTTTCATCCCGCATCCAATGTCGACAAGATGCACAAGGGCATTCCTCTGACGGATGAAGATCGCGGGCCCTGGCTTCGCGCGATCGCAGCCTGGATTGACAAGATACGTTGCGCGGGCGGGCACGGCGTCGTTACCTGTTCGGCGCTGAAGCGTCGCTATCGAGACGTCTTGATTGGTGATCGACCCGATGTGCGTCTAGTTTATCTCAAGGGTGACGAGACGCTGATCGCCCGGCGAATAGCAACGCGCCATGAGCACTTTATGCCGCCAAGTCTACTGCACAGCCAATTCACGGCGCTTGAAGAGCCCGGCGTCGACGAAATGCCGATTACTGTATCGGTCGAACCGCAGCCGCGCGAGATTGTTGAGGAGGTTTTGGTAGCGCTCAATGGGCATCCTGGCTCTTCTGGCGCCGGCCCTTAAAGTGCGAAACACAGGCACGCACGCCGAGCAAGCATCGACACGTTGTCCGGCTTCTCAAATCGATGCCCACCAACGTGCCACGAATTCATCCGACAGTAGGCATGCTTCGAAATCGAATGAGCGGCTCTCGTTGTGATGGGTCCGCCAGAGGTTTTTTCGATCACCATCAAATGCCCGAGCTCTACGCGGGCGTCCAAATCGCCGCCATCAACTTTCCCGTCCAGTACATCGGCACCCAGCGTTCTACAAGCCCGCTCTGCTGGTACCCAAGTCCTATCGCGATCCCTTTCTCAGGGAGCGGATTTCGGATCCCACGTGAACGACCGCATGCCAGCGCATCTTCAACATTTGCTTTTGGCTGACGGAAGGACGTTAAGCCTTAAGTATTGCGGGGCGATCCTGCGCGAATATCTCGTCACGCGTTCGCTGTCGGCCCCATGATTTTGGGCGGTTCGTCAGACTGCGATCTTCCTCAGCCGCTAGTTCGTCGAGGCGCCCCTCTGCGATACCCCAAAAAATAGAGTGGCCTTCCTATGACCTTCGGGGTTCTCGCAGACATTGGAACGCAATGCGCGGTCTTGGGTCCGCACTTGGTTAACTCCTTCGAGCGTCAGCTTGAGCACGCCGCTTGAAGGGTTGAGCCCACGTTAGCCAGCTTCGAAAGCGCGGGACCGACGGCCATGAACATCTTCGGCCTGACCGCGTTTCACCCGTCAGTGGGATTCTTTGCGAACGAACCGATTGACGTCCTTGCTCGATAGACCCGGCAGCTCCGCGCAACGCTCGCCTCGTGTGGTGGTCGTCGGCGCCGGCTTCGCAGGGCTCGAAGTCGGAAAACGGCTTCGGCACGCAGCGGCACAGTTGACCGTGATCGACCGCCGAAACTACATGCTGTTTCAGCCACTGCTGTACCAGGTGGCTACTGCAGCTCTTTCCCCCGCAGATATTGCAGCGCCAATTCGAAGCCTCATCAGTGGCAACAACACAGAGATCCTGCTGGACGAGGTGGTGGGTGTCGAGGCGGAGCGATCAGTCGTACAGACTGGTGGGGGCCGCGAGATCCCGTTCGACTATCTCGTCATCGCGACTGGATCTCAATACAACTATTTCGGCAAGGATGAGTGGGCAGCGTTCGCGCCGAGCCCAAAGTCGCTCGATGACGCACTGGAAATTCGCCGCCGGGTTTTGCTCGCATTCGAAGCAGCTGAAATGTGCAACGACACGCGTGAACAACGAGCCCTCCTGACGGTCGTGATCGTTGGTGCCGGCCCGACAGGGACCGAAATTGCAGGTGCCATCGCCGAGATGGCGCGCTTCACGTTGCTGCGGGACTTTCGAAACATCAATCCGGCCTCCGCGCGCATCATCCTCATGGAGGCCGGTCCCGGGATCCTAGCGGGATTTTCACCCAAGCTCGGGGCTTACGCGCAGAACGCGCTTGGCAAGCTCGGTGTCGAAGTTTGCGTCAACAGCAAGATCGAGCATATTGACGGACGTGGCGTCGTGGTGCACGGCGAGCGAATAGAAGCTCGGCTCGTCATCTGGGCGGCGGGGGTTAAAGCAACGCCGGCAGCGGCCTGGCTCAAGGTGGCGGCAAACTCCCAGGGAATGGTGGAGGTTAACCCGGATTTCTCGCTCCCAGGTCACCCCAATATCTTTGTGATCGGAGACGCAGCCCTCGTGCGAACGGCAGACAGGACGCCGCTTCCCGGGCTCGCCGCCGTCGCCAAGCAGGAAGGAGCCTATGTCGGCAATCTCATCCGCTGCCGCCTTAGCGGTGAGCCCCAGCCGACATTCCGGTATCGCGACTACGGCACGATGGCAATCATCGGTCGATCGTCGGCAGTTGCAGATCTGCGCGGGTTCAAGCTCAAGGGTACCTTGGCGTGGCTGCTGTGGGGCTTCGTTCACCTCTACTTTCTCGTCGGATTCCGCAATCGATTGTTCGTGCTCATTAACTGGTTCTGGTCCTGGCTCACATATAAGCGCGGCGCGCGACTCATTACGGGGCAGCTTCCAAACCGTCGCTTCGCAAGCGTGCAAACGCCTCAAGGAAACTCGCGTTGACTGTCAATGATCACGTCCTCGCCCCCGGGGTTAAGCGCCGCGGGACGCCCACTCAGACAGTTGCGCCCAGCTCCAGCTCATGCTCGGCCTTGAGATTTTCCAGATCGCGATAGATTGAGGCTACAGCCAAGACACGTCCCTCGCGCTTGTAGCGCAGCAAGCAATTTCTCTCGAAAATGTCACCATCGATTGCCAACTCGTCCCAGCGATCTGCGTGGCCGACGTAGTTAATCGGCACGTCGTAATGCTGGCTCCAGAAGAACGGCACGGCGGTGAACTTTGCGCGCTGCCCAAGCAAATTCAACGCTGCAATTTGCCCCTGCTGCTCAGCAACGACCCAATGCTCAACCCGAATATTTGATCGAGTGTGGCGATCTGGCCAACGCGCAATATCGCCTGCGGCAAAGATTCCAGGGACACTCGTTTCGAGGTACTCATTGACCAGCACACCATGGTCGATAGCGAGCGCCGCATTCTGGGCAAGCGCGGTGCGTGGACGAACGCCAATGCCAACGACCACAAAATCCGCTTGCAGCTCTGCGCCACTTCTGAGCCTAACCCGCTTCTCCCTTATCGCGACCGCGACATCTTCGAGGTGGAAAACGACGCCATTTTTCTCGTGCAGTGAACGGATGAAGTCCCCCATCTGCGGACCCAAAATGCGCTCCATCGGCCGCGCTTCTGGTGCCACCACATGGACTTCAATGTGGCGTGCCCGCAAGGATGCTGCGACTTCGAGACCAATGAAACTTGCACCCAATACGACGGCTCTGCGAGCGGTTTTGGTTTCCGCAATAATAGCCCGGCAATCGTCAAGCGAGCGCAGTGTGTGCACGTAGGGCTGATCAGCGCCGGGAATCGACAGTTGCACCGGCTCGGCGCCAGTGGCCAGGAGCAGCCGGTCATAGGGTTCCGTGGTCCCGTTGGAGAGCATCACTTCGCTCGAGGCCACATTGATGGCAGTCACATTCGCCTTTAGGCGAAGCTCGATTTCGTTCTCGGCATAGAAGTCGTCAGGGCGGAGCGGGACCCACTCTTCCGGTGCATTTCCTGCAAGGTAGTCCTTGGATAGGTTCGGCCGGTCGACGGGCGGAGCCTCATCGCTGCTCAGCATCACGATGCTGCCCCGGTAGTCCTCCTCACGAAGCCTTTGGGCCGCCGTAAACCCAGCTGCGCCGCCTCCGACGATGACGATCTTCTGAGGCACTAGGGCAGGTTCCGTTCTGCGCCGGATGGGCGGCGTCATCTTCCTCTCAGTCACGAAGACCTTTCCCTCACGCTGCTCAACCGACCAGCACGCTACCGAACTCAAGGCCGGAGCGCGCAAGGCTGCACCTGTTCGCAGGCTAAAACAGGCGTGATGCCATGGACATCGGACCGTGTCGCCGACCATGAGCCCTTCAGCGAGTGGACCGCCGTAGTGTGTACAGGTTCCATCGATTGCAAAGAACTCTGCACCTTGGCGCGCGAGCAGGACTGTCTGGTCGCCGACGTGACCGGCAAGCATGCTGCCGTCACGCAGGTCATCAGCCGGGATGCCAGCAGCCAGGTCGGGACCGACCGGTGTTGATTGGGACGTGCTCATGGGGTCTACCATCAAATGAAGAAATCCCACTGATGGATGCTCGTGAGCGAAAAAAGTTCCCGCACGAAAATCCGAGCGCGCGTCAGTGGCCGCCCGTCGCGACTGTCTGACACATCGGTCGGGCGCTATCAACGCGCCACGCGATGATTTTGCAGAGCAACAATATGAGTGGCTGCGTGGGGGAAATGGAGGGCCCGAGCTCTTTCGTGATCCGGCGCAAGCTTGGCCGTGAGGTGCGACACGGTCCTGCTTGGTTGCCATTCCCAGCCCGAGCACACATGCGCCCTTGCCACTTCCGAAGGATTTTGCCCTGGGGCTGTCAGCTGAGGCTCTGCTGATCTGGCAGCTCTGACCCGCGCTGAACGCCTTAAGCAGGCGCTTGGGCAACGCAGCTCGGAGCGCCCTTACGCGCCCGAAAAGGGGTATCCCGGGCAATCAGCTGCTACTGAACAGGTGTTGCCAGCGGTTTTCCTTTCTCGACCACGTAGGTGTTGATGATTTTGGCACCATTGGGTCCCACCTTGCCCCAGTGCACTGTGTTTGGTGGGATCTGCCAACTATCACCCGGCTTCACGATTTGCTCGGACCTGCCGTCGGCATTGAGCACGATATCGCCAGATTGCAGAACACCGCTGTCGAAACCGAAGTGTGTATGTTTGCCGATCGCGGCATTGGGTGCGATCTCGACCAACGCGATTACGGTCTCGTAGTTCGATCCCGGCACATCGAACCTCTGCAGGATTGTCCGCTTGATGTCGCTCGCTCCCTGCGTGACCGCTGGCGGCGACGTTTGTGCCTCCACGAGTACCGGTCCGAGGCATGCAACGATGGCCACCGCGACGATGCCGCCTGCTCGAATGAGATCATGTAACACGCGAAATCCTCCCCTTGATCTATCCCGCACACGTCTTCATTGCAGTGATGAGCAATGGAAGTTGCTTATGAGCCATGCCAACCGCAACGTACCTTATGCATCGACCGAACTGGCTTCTTCTT
>Ga0075425_100000357_pt1 | contig 42100 bp, 39 predicted proteins | sample SoiMethybrSBSTD4_FD_75300 | JGI IMG/M metagenome (GOLD analysis project Ga0075425, IMG submission 75300) | Bulk soil microbial communities from a Populus tree surrounding site in Tennessee, USA - Soil MetaG P. TD hybrid SBSTD4 | ecosystem: Environmental > Terrestrial > Soil > Tree plantation... | reverse complement strand
CAAAGTAGCCGTAGCCCTCCCCCGCCTTGCGATAGGTCTTCACCACGCGGTCGATCAGTTGCCGCAGGCTCTGCTCACGGGCTGGTGTGCCGAGCGCCCCCCGGAAGTATTTAGTCGTGACGATGGTCGAGGCGTTCACGCTCCAAAAGTCGGGGAATTCAACGCCCTTTTGCTCAAAGACCACCTCGCCGGTCTTCCAGTTCGTTTGAACGACGTCGCGGCGTTCCCATGTCACCTCGTCATATGGGTGCGTCCCAGTGGTGAAGACGCGGTCAATGCCTAGACCCGCGTGCTTCGGCGGTGCACTCTTGCGTTCTGGGGCACTTTTAGACTCCGGTGCGCCTTTGGGTTCTGCACTTTTGTTTTCCGATCGCCCATTCGCCGAACGGGTGGTTTCGGTCATTTCTGCCTTTCTATTTAGACCGGCGCTAGTCCTGGCACCGACGATTGAGGTGGCTTGGAACTCTGGGCATCGGCCCGGAGATATGAGCCCTACGGCGGCTCGGGACGATCAGTCGTGCGCTGGCGGGCTGGGGTCAGCCGGTGGGGGGTGAAGTTGCTCATCTTGTTGTCCGCCGCGCGATCGGGAATCAGCGGCTCAATCCCAGTCGGTTCCTGCTCAACGCGAAGCAGCGCAATCTCGGCTTCAAAGTCATCTACCGACCGGAACTGGCGATAGACGCTTGCGAAGCGCAGGTATGCAACCTGATCAAGCTCTCGCAGCGGCCCCAGAATTGCGACACCGACTTCGTCGGCCGGTATCTCAGGTTGACCCAATCCCCGTAGCGAGTCTTCGACCACTTGGCCCAAGCGGGCCAGCTGGTCCTCGGTGACAGGGCGGCCCTTGCAAGCCTTGCGAACCCCGTTGATCACCTTGTCCCGATTGAACGGCTCGACCACACCACTGCGCTTCACAACGACTAGCTGCATCTGCTCGATGGTGGTGAACCGTCGCTCGCAGGATGGACACTGGCGACGGCGGCGAATGCTTGTACCGTCCTCGGTCGTCCGCGAGTCAAGCACCTTGGAGTCGGCGTTGCGACAGTACGGGCAATGCATTGTCCGACTCCTTTCTGTGCTGAACAAGCTTGGGGAAGATCTGGGGATCATCCTGTGGGTTAGTGGGGAGATCTTGTGGACCGCCCTGTGAACTTCTGTGGGTATCGAACCACAACTTGTGGACGAACCACATGCTTGTAACTACTAGATATGGATAACCGTACGTCCTAAGACCATTGTCTGCAAGAGCACTGACACTTTTTGCGACGCGGCGTGGCGTTGAGGTTGCGGATACCGCAACGACGCCGAAGTCAGAGCAGATTACGTGCCAGCGTGTAGATCACTGCGAGCACCAGTGCAGCCGCCAACCAGTACGTCGGGCGCACGCGTCGCAAGCCTTCGGCGAGGCGACGCGGCAAGCGAACAGCCGGTCCCCCGACGGCCTCTACGGCCCACAGCGCGCCGAGTACGCCGACGATGAGCAGGCCAATAAGTGCGAGTGGATTGAAACTCAACGCCGCGCCCACGTCACCATGGAGCAGTGCATCGCCCATCCGGGTACCGCCGCAGAGCGGGCATTCCCAACCAGTGAGGGCGCGGAACGGGCACGGCAACCCAACGCCCGTCGTCGCGTACAGCACACTGAGCGCAAGCCCGCCGGCAAAGAAGGCGCCAACGTATCCCGCTGCTCGAGCAGCACGGAACGGACGGACGTCGGTGGAAAACGCCACCTTCTCATTGTGCCCGCGACCGCCCGATCTCAGTCGGCCGTACCGATCGGACATCACTACGACGCCGATCACCTACACTCGCCACGTCCCAACGGACTCAACAAGGACACGCATGACCGACCAGTACGGCAGCCAGTGGCCAGAGCCGTCGGCGGCCAATCCGCAGCCGTCCTTCGGCGCACTGCCAGCCGGCCAGGCTTATCCGACTCCCGCGGAAAACTCCGGTGCCGCTACCGGAGCCGATTACGCCAGCTGGGGCAACCGGGTTCGCGCCAGACTGATCGACCAGACGCCAACGTATCTCGGCTTGATCATTTTCTGCGCCGGCTACCTGATCCTGATCATCCGGCTGGTGCTGAGCGGTACATCCACTCCCGATGTGGAGGGCGCGGCGGTCACCATGATCGTGGGTCTCAGTGTCATGGCCGCAAGCCTGGTCTGGGTTGCTTACAACCGCTGGTTGACAGCAGGCAGGACCGGGCAGTCCCTGGGAAAGCGTGTGACGAAGATCAAGCTGGTTGGCATCGACACCGATGCACCGATCAGTCCCAGAAATGCGTTCATTCGTGATCTTGTGCACATCCTCGACGCGCTGACATTGGTGGGCTATCTGTGGCCACGGTGGGATGACAAGAAGCAGACCTTCGGTGACCACATCATGAAAACCATCGTGATCAATGACGCGATGGATGCTCCGGGTCGGTGATCTTGGCCGACGGAGCGGTCGATGTAGCGGTGGCGTAGCGTCAGTCGATAGAGCGTCAATGGGCACATCGGACGAAGGGAGCGGGCGATGCCACTATTGCGAGGCCGTCGCGAGGAAGCAGGCTCAACCAGGTACCGGATGCAGGAAAAACTCTTCGCAATCGGCGACGACTTCTGGATTGAGAACGAGGCAGGCGAGCGCGAGTTCAAGGTAAACGGAAAGGCTCTTCGGGTACGCGACACACTGATCCTCGAGTCGCCGCGGGGTGAGCAGCTGTACTCGATCCAGGAAAAGATGCTGCACGTTCGAGACACGATGGACATCGAGCGCGACGGAAAAAAGGTCGCCACCGTGAAGAAGGCGCTGATAACTCCGCTCCGCGAGCGGTTCTCCATCGATGTTGAGGATGGCGACGACATGGAGGCCAAGGGCAACATCGTCGACCACGAATACAAGATCGAGCGCGACGGAGATGAAATCGCCGAGATTTCGCGCCGGTGGTTCCGAGTACGAGACACCTACGGCGTAGAGATCAAGCCGGGGCAGGACGCCGGTTTGGTATTGGCCACTGTGGTTTGCATTGATCAGATGACCCGTGACGTCGGGTGATCGGGCGTCTCATGTTCACTAATGCGCCTGCCGTGCTCCTTGGACCGCGGTGGCGTAGCCAGCACCTGTGACGCGCACCACAGTCATGCCAATCACCGCAAGTGCCGCGATCATGATGATGGCAGCAACCGCGATCACTACCGCGATTCCGCGATCAGTGAGCTGGCATTGCGCCGGAGCTGTGGCCGTGCGAGCCGTGGTCGCCATCCGCCGAATCTCGCACCGGTGAGCAGGTGAAACTGCAACGTGCGGGATGAAGACAGGTACGGCACTCATCGGTCTGTACTCATTGGACTGTACTCATTGGACTGGGCTCATCTCTCCATAACTCAATAGAAATTCCTCGAACTGATGTTCGATAGAACGTACGTTTGATTTGTACCGCATCTTTGACACACCGCCAAGCTCATTCGCACAAGCATTCGAGGTGTGTCGCAAACATTCAATCGCCCCGCTCTGACACTTTCGGCCACCACCGACTCCACTGCTACGATCTTCAACACGCTCGAACAAATGTTTGAATGTGTCAGCAGATTTCTCTATCGTCAGCGTTATGGCACACAGCGACTCCAAGCCCCAGCCAAAGTTTCCTGAGCCCAGCAAGCGCCGCGGACGTCCGCGCGCAAGTGATGTGGCGGCTCAGCTTGGAGAGAGCGCCGCCCTCACCTCACTTCCAGACGGACCTACCGACGCCGACGGGCTGACACTTCGGCAGCGCCGGATCTTGGAAGTGATCAAGGACACGGTGGAGAGGCGCGGCTATCCGCCGAGCATTCGAGAGATGGGCGATGCTGTTGGCCTCGCCTCATCATCGAGCGTCGCGCATCAGCTCAAGATGCTCGAGGCCAAGGGGTTCTTGCGCCGCGATCCGAATCGACCTCGCGCGTTGGAGGTACTGCTGCCCGGCGAACCTCGCGCAGCCGGCCGACAGCTTTCACTTTCCGACCGGACAAGCAGCGAGGATGACACCGGTATTGGGGATGCCTTTCCCGAGCCTGTGCGTGTTCCGGTGCTGGGGCGTATTGCTGCGGGTGGGCCGATCCTTGCCGAGCAGAGCATCGAGGATGTCTTCGCGCTACCTCGGCAGCTGGTCGGCGAAGGCACGATGTTCTTGCTGGCCGTGCGCGGGGATTCCATGATCGAAGCTGCGATCTGCGATGGCGACTGGGTTGTTGTTCGGCAGCAGCCGACGGCGGACAACGGTGACATCGTCGCGGCATTGCTGGACGATGAGGCGACTGTCAAGACGTTCAAACGAACCGGCGACCAGGTATGGCTCATCCCACACAACCCGGTGTACGACCGTATTGATGGGAATCACGCCACAATTTTGGGCAAGGTCGTGGCTGTCCTCCGCCGAGTCTGACGAGAGCGCTTGGCGTGCCGGTTGTCTTGCTACAGCATGCTTGGTTCGGAGGTCGCCATCTCCGTCATGAAACGGGCTACGGCACGTAGCTTGTTCGAGACGTCAAGAGCGGCGACTTTGTACGCCTCAGACAGCGTCGGGTAGTTCAGGACTGTGTCGACGAGATAGTCGACCGTTCCACCACATCCCATGATCGCTTGACCGATGTGAATTAGCTCGGTCGCATTGGTACCGAAGACGTGTACACCCAGAATTTCCCGAGTGTCAGCGTGCACAATCAGCTTCAGCATGCCGTACGGGTCGCCGACAATCTGGCCACGAGCTAATTCCCGATAACGCGAAATCCCGACCTCGAACGGAATCGACTCCCGGGTCAGCTCTCCTTCGGTCTTACCGCAGTACGAGATCTCAGGAATGGTGTAAATGCCGATGGGCTGCAGACCCTGAAGCTCATTTGCCGGCTCGTTGAATGCGTGCGACGCCGCTAGTCGACCCTGGTCCATCGAGGTGGCCGCCAAAGCTGGGAAGCCGATCACGTCTCCCACTGCGTAGATGTGCGGTATCTCGGTCTGATAGTTCTCGTTGACCACGAGCCGTCCGCGGTTTTCGGTTTTGAGTCCGGCAAGATCAAGTCCCAAGCTGGCCGTATTGCCTTGCCGCCCTGCGGAATGCATCACGACCTCAGCCGCGATTTTTTTGCCGGAGGCAAGAGTCGTGATCGTGCCGCGTCCTGAGCTCTCGACTGAGGAGACCTCTTCCCCGAAACGGAAGGACATGGTGTGGTCGCGTAGGTGGAACTTCAACGATTCGACGATCTCGGGATCGCAGAACTCGAGCATGTTGGGACGCTTTTCCACCAGCGTGACGCGGGTGCCCAGCGCGGCGAACATCGACGCGTACTCCACACCGATAACCCCTGCGCCGACGACCACCAACGAGCCGGGCACATTGTCCAACGTGAGGATCTGATCAGAGTCCAGCACCCGCACTCCATCGAATTCGACGTGCGGAGGACGAGCCGGGACGGTTCCAGTTGCGATCACGATGTAGTTCGCTGTCAGCGTCCGAAGCGCGCCGACACCTTCGATTTCGACTGTGAGCGTGTGTGGATCCAAGAAGCTTGCGAATCCTGGGACCAGTTCTATGTGATTACGCATCAGCTGGGATCGGATGACCTCAGTCTCACGACCGACGACATGTTGCAACCGAGCCAGTAGGTCGGAGATGGTGATCTCATCCTTGACCCGGTAGCTGGCTCCGTAAAGATCACGAAGCTGCATGCCGGTCAGGTAGAGGACCGCCTCCCGGAGGGTTTTGGACGGGATAGTGCCAGTGTTGACGCAGACGCCCCCGACCATCGACTTGCTGTCGACAATGCACACCTTGTGGCCCAGCTTGGCCGCCATGATCGCAGCCTTCTGACCACCAGGACCCGAGCCGATCACCGCCAGGTCGAAATCGTACGTGTGCTCCATAGCGCAAGCGTGCCAGAGGATCGACACGTTGGCCAGCTATGGATCTGGGGCTGGCAGCGGACCAATCAAGCCTGATCAGGACATTCGTTGGTCTGCCGATTCATGTGAGAGGCGACGGAGAGCTTGAATCGCGACCTGTCGGTCAGTCGTTTGCCACATAGCAGGCATGGATGCCTTGAGGAAGCTCCCATACCGCGCCGTGACGAGTCGCGGATCGAGTACGGCAACCACTCCCCTATCGGTCAGGCGACGGATCAGTCGGCCGGAGCCCTGCGCCAGTAGCAGCGCGGCGTGGCTTGCGGCGATCTTCATGAACCCGTTACCGCCTGCCTCCGCGACTGCACGCTGGCGAGCCATGGTCAATGGCTCATCGGGACGAGGGAAAGGAATCCGATCGATGATCACAAGCTGGCAGGTTGCACCCGGCACATCGACTCCTTGCCACAGTGACAGCGTGCCAAACAGGCTGGCTCGCTCTTCTGCGATGAATCGCCTGGTGAGCTCAGGTAGCTGCGCGTCCCCCTGGCACAAGATCGTTAAGTTCGACAGCTGCTTACGAGTGAAGACCGCGGCAACCTCAGCAGCCTTACGCGAGGAAAAGAGCCCGAGCGCCCGGCCACCGGAGGCTTCGACGAGTTCAGCGATTTCGGCCAGAGAGGCCTCAGACAAACCGTCCCGACCTGGCGGGGGTAACGAGCGTGCGATGTACAAGATGCCCTGCCGGCGATACTGGAACGGCGAGCCGACGTCCAGTCCCCGCCAGGGAATGACGCCAACGTCAAGATCATTTGCAGCGGCTTCGCCTTCCTCTCGATCACTCCGCAGCCGCGATGGATCAACGCGCTCCTCATCCTTCAGCCCGACGCTGCTTGCCATCGGGGTGAAGTCACCGCCCAACTTGAGAGTCGCAGAGGTCAATACGGTGGTGTGTTCGCCGAAGATTCGCGACCTCATCAGTCCCGCCACCGACAGCGGGGAGACTCGCGCCTCCCGTCCGAACCGTTCCCGATCGGCCACCCACACCACGTCGTGTTTGTCTAGGCCGGCCATCCGTTCCGCGATGTCGAAGATCTCCTTGACCGCAGCCGTCGTCTGGCGTCTGTCAGGACCTTGGTTGTCTCCGCTGGTCAATGCGGTGATCACAGCCCGAGCCGAGTTCCGCACGGTCTCGCAGGCGGCGACGAACGAACTGTCCGGGTCCTCCACGCGCTCCAGAGCGGCGGCATCTAAGGCCATGCGTAATGTCCTAGCTGATTCCAGGAGCTCCTCCGCGGCCTCGTCGTCGAGATGGACCTGCGCGCGACGGGCGACACGCTCAATCATCTGCGGACTCAATTCGGCCGATGCGGCACCGGTGACCCGGGACACCAGCTCATGCGCCTCATCGATGATCACCGCTTTGTGCTCGGGGAGCGCCGTCGCGCCGTGCATGGCATTGATCGCAAGAAGTGCGTGATTGGTGACAACGAGGTCAGCCGCCCGCGCGGCGTCGCGCGAGCCTTCAACGAAACATTCCGCTCCGTAAGGGCAGCGCTGCACGCCCAGACACTCGCGAACTGGAATAGAGATCTGCGCCCAGCCTCGGTCGGTATGGGGCGGCGCGTCATCGCGGTCGGCCAGCCCGTGCTGTGCCGCCTGATCTTCTGCCCAGCCGCGCAATGCCACAGCCTCCGCACCGAGGACTGACTCCGGCGTACTCTGCGGCGAGGCTTTGATGCTTTCGATCAGATCGTCGGCTGGAATCAGCGCCTCTTGATCTTCAGCAGCAACTTCCCGAACCCGCAACATGCAGGCGTAGTTGGTGCGTCCCTTGAGGATCGCGTGCCGCGGCCTCCGGCCGGTAACCGACTCAACCGCATCAAGTGCTGCGGGAATGTCATTGGTGGCCAGCTGGGCCTGCAACGCCAGCGTCGCGGTCGCCACGACGATGCGATCGCCCGGATGCCGGATCAGCCAGAGCAGCGCGGGGGCCAGATAGCCCAGAGATTTCCCGGTTCCGGTGCCTGCCTGGACGAGCAAATGGCTTTCTACTTCCAGGCTCTCGGCGATGGCATCAGCCATCTCGACCTGACCAGGTCGATCGGTGCCACCGATCGCCTTGACCGCAGCCGCAAGAACGTCGCGGTGCCCTACCTCTAGCGCGACGCCCTTATTTGTTGCGGTCACCGCAGAACTCTAATCACGGCTGGCATCACAGTTGGGGCAACCAGCCAGCATCGTTTATGCGCGCCTTAGTGATGCAGTGCTCAGGAGCTCGTACGGAGCTAGCTCGGCAGCCAGCGACGGACTCACCCGAGCGGTGACCAGCGTGCCGTCTGCGAGATGTTCTGTGGTCAAGAACTCGCCAGTTTGGTGAATGCGATTGACCAGATCCCCGCGCTCGTACGGGACAAGTGCGCGAATCTCGATCTCCGGTCGCGGCAGCGACGATTCGATGGTCGCGCGGAGCTTGTCAATACCCTCTCCGGTACGCGCCGAGACAAAGACAGCGTCGGGATAGGTGCCGTGCAGCAGGCTCAGCGTTTCAGCGGCGGCACGGTCGATCTTGTTGATCACGATCAGTTCCGCGATTCCTCCGGCGCCAATGTCGCCCAGCACCCCGCGTACGGCAGCAATCTGACCGATCGGATCGGAGTTCGATGCATCCACGACATGCACTAAGAGATCCGCAAGCGCCGACTCCTCCAAAGTCGACGCAAAAGCCTCGACCAGGTCATGCGGCAGATGCCGTACAAAGCCGACAGTGTCTGTCAACGTGTAGAGCCTGCCGTCCGCTGCAGCGGCCCGGCGAGTAGTTGGGTCGAGCGTCGCAAAGAGGGCGTCATCAACCAGCACGCCGGCGCCCGTAAGCCGATTGAGCAAGCTGGACTTGCCTGAGTTGGTGTATCCGACAATCGCCACGGACGGGACTTCATGACGGCGACGTTCCGCGCGTTTGGTTTCCCGAGTGGTGTCCATCTCGCGTAGGGCGGCTCGGAGCTTTGCGATGCGGCTGTTGATGCGGCGCCGGTCGGTTTCCAGCTTCGTCTCGCCTGGACCACGACCGCCTATACCAACACCGCCGCTGGCGCGACCGCCCACCTGCCTGGACAGATTGCCGCCCCAACCGCGTAACCGCTGTTTCAGGTACTGCAGCTGGGCCAGCTCGACCTGCGCCTTGCCCTCAGCACTTCTGGCGTGAGCGGCGAAAATGTCGAGGATCAGTGCTGTCCGGTCAATGACCTTGACCCCAGTGCGGTCCTCGAGATTGCGTAGCTGGGCCAGGGTCAATTCGCCATCGCAGATCACCGTGTCGGCACCGGTGGCGATCACCACCTCGCGCAACTCGGCAACCTTGCCGCGGCCAATGTAGGTGGCCGGGTCCGGTCGTTCTCGGCGTTGGATGAGGCCTTCCAGAACTTGCGACCCAGCTGTTTCCGCTAACAGTTTGAGTTCGGCGATCGAGTTGCCGGCACTTACTTCGCTGCCAATGGTCCATACGCTGACCAGAACCACCCGCTCCAATCGAAGCTGGCGGTATTCGACCTCACTGATGTCGGCGAGCTCGGTGGACATGCCTGCCACGCGACGCAGCGAAAGCCGATCCTCCAGAGCCTGCTGGTCTCCGTCGTAACGTGCTTCGTCTGATGCCGATGGCTCGAGCCGCTCGACCAGCAGCTCGTCATCTGGTGTCGATTGAAATTGGTGGTCTCGTTGCGGAGCTGTCATATCCCGACCAGAATCTCACGACCCGACAAGTCGTTGCGAAGCGTTTTCCAGTCGGCTCGCTGATCAGCCTCATGATCACGTTCGACAGGGCTTAGGAATAGGGCTTAGAAGAGCGTGTAGCCACCGTCGATGACCAGGACCGTGCCGGTCATGAACGAGGAGGCATCCGAGGCAAGATAGACCACGCTGGGACCCAATTCTGATGGCATTGCATACCGCCGCATCGGGGCGTCGTCGATCCAGTGGCGCCTGAATTCTGGCTTGTCGACTGGGGCCATCTCGGTCTTGATGTAGCCAGGTGCCAGGGCGTTCACCCGGACGCCGTGCGGTGCCCATTCCGCGGCCAGCGACCGGGTGAGCTGGTGAACGGCCGCCTTGGATGCGTTGTACCCCGGCTGCCACTGTGGTCGGTTGACGATGTTGGCAGAGATGGAGCCGATGTTGATGATGGCCCCACTATGTTGCTCGACCATCTGTCGACCGAACTCTTGCGAGCAATGCCAGACGCCGTTGACGTTGACGTCCATCACGAACTCCCATTCCTCCTCGGTCACCTCAAGGGATGGCCGGTGAATACACGCGCCGGCGTTGTTCACCAGCACATCGACCTTGCCGAGGCGGTCCATGATCTCGCCGACGGCCCGGCGCACCTGATCCGCCTCAGTGACGTCGGCAGCCACCGCTATGGCCGTAACCCCAAGACGCTCGAGCTCGGCGGTCACCTCTAGTGATCCGCCAGTGTCTCGAACCAGAAGGACGACATCGCTGCCGGCCTCAGCCAGAGCGGTAGCAAGTGCCCGGCCGATGCCCCGGTTGGCGCCGGTGACAACGGAGACCTTTCCGGACAGAGAAAACGCGTCGAGGACAGACATTGGCGGCTCCTTTGGCTAGACCGGCCGGGGTGCACCCGTTGCGGCGGAGATGGGAATGCGAGTTTCCAGGACTTCGCGGTCAGGGACTGTGAGCTCGCCATGCGCTACCAGAACCGCGGGTCCCGTCAGGTAGGCCCCTTCGCTGGTCAGCTCAACCTCAACAGTGCCGCCGGGCACATCTACCCGATAGGTCACCGGCAAGGGCTTGTGATCCTGACCATAGGCCCGTGCCGCCGCTGCGGCGGCGACCGTACCAGTACCGCACGAGCGGGTTTCGCCGACTCCCCGTTCGTACACGCGCATAGCGATGTGTTGTGGGCCACAGTTGCGTACGAATTCCAGATTGACGCCTTGCGGAAACTCCTCTGCAGGATTCCAGTCCGGGCCGGTATGAAGGGGCAGCCCATCAAGGTGGTCCACGAAGCTCACCGCATGAGGATTGCCCACGTCAGCCCTCAGGGCCTTGAACTCAGCTCCATCAGCCGTGGTGACAACGACCCAGCGATCTTGGATCGCAACGGGTCCCATCGAAACCCGGATCCTGCCGTCTGGCAGCGCAGTCGCCACCTTGAGCCCACTTCGGGTAGCAAGGTTCACGATCGGCCCGCTGGTCAGGTCGTGCTCGAGCAGGAAGCGAACAAAGACTCGGATGCCATTTCCGCACATCTCTGCGATCGATCCATCGGCGTTGCGGTAGTCCATGAACCACAGCCGACCGTCGCCATCCCAACTCTCTACATGCTTGGCGAGCACTGCCCGCAGCAGGCCATCGGCACCAATCCCAGCTCCGCGGTCGCAGATGAAGCGCACTTCGGCAGCCCCGAGGTCAAGCATCGATTCGCGATCGAGCAGGACAACGAAGTCGTTCTCGGTGCCGTGCCCTTTAGCGAACGACCACCTGCGCATAGGCCTCAGTCTTCCATCCCAGATGGAGGTAGAAGGCCGGCTGGCATAGCTCCGATTTCGATCGGTGCGGCCAGACCGTACGTGGCCGAGATGAGATCGGGTCGGTCATAGGACAACCAGTGAATCCGCGGGTCCTTTCGGAACCATGAATCCTGCCGGCGGGCGAACCTCCGAGTGGCGGTGATGGTGAGCTCTCGGGCTTCGGCCTCGCTGATCTCCCCGTCAAGAAACCGCAGCACCTGTCGATAGCCAAGAGCTCGCGATGCGGTCAGGCTGGCGCGCAGCCCAATGGCGGCGAGTCGGCGAACTTCGTCCACGAACCCGGCAGCCCACATCGCGTCCACACGCGCGGCAATCCGAACGTCCAAGGTCGCCCGATCGATCGCAAGACCGATCTGGACAACATGGTGGAGCCGGTAATGATGCTCTGGTAACAACGCAGAAAACGGCCGCCCAGTCAGCTCAATGACCTCCAGGGCCCGAATGATCCGCCGGGTGTTGCCGGGAAGAATGCGCGCGGCAGCCACGGGATCCACATCGATCAACCTTTGGTGCAGCCGCCCCGCGCCGAACGTTGTCAGTTCGCTCTCCAGCCGAGCTCGTAGAACCGGATCGGTCCCTGGAAACTCGAAATTATCGATGATGGCTCGTACGTATAGGGCGGATCCGCCCACCACGATCGGCACGACGTTGCGCGTCTGGCAGTCGGCAATTGCTGCTCGTGCGACTTGCTGAAACTCCGCGACGGTCCAGGTTTCGTTTACTTCCAACAGGTCGATCATGTGATGGCGTATTTCGGCGCGCTCACTGACTGAAGGTTTCGCTGTACCGATGTCCATGCCGCGATAAATCAGCATGGAGTCCGCATTCACGATCTCCGCCGGCTTCTTTTCGGCCCGATAATGCCTAACCAGTTCGGCAGCCAAATGCGATTTCCCAGCGGCAGTTGGGCCAACCAGTACGACCGTCACGCCCAAAGTTTGGCTCAATATGTATGGCGTTCAGGCAATCGATCGACATTTTTCGGAGCCTGGAGTACAACGGAAGGTGGTCTATTTTCGGAGAGGTGGCACGGCGATGGGCATCTTCGACAAGGCGAAGGACGCCATGAGCGGGCAGCAAGACAAGGTTGACGCCGGTGTTGAGCAGGCCGGCGACATGGTCGACGAGAGGACCGACAGCAAGTACGCCGAGCAGGTCGACCAAGGCCAGGACATGGCAAAGGACAAGCTGGGCGGCCTAACGGGTGATCAGCCGGAGCAGCCTGCTTAAAGCATTGGGTTTCATAGGGACCTGGTGAACTAACCGCCAGCGATTTCAGGAGCGGTCGGATCGGCTGAGTCTCGCTTCTGCTCGCGCTGAACGTACTCCTCAATTGCCTCGACGTTGGTCTGTGATCGTCGCACGACGGCGACGAGAGCACTCATCGTGGCGACTTCCTCGACTTGCTCCTTGATAAACCACTGCATGAACTGGTCCGAGGCGAAGTCGCTCTCGTCGCGTGCCGTTTTTGTCAGCTCGTTGATCTGGGCGGTGACGCGGCGCTCCTGCTCGAGTGCAAGTTCGACGGGTGCCACGATGTCAGGAAAGTCGACCTGCGGAGCGCTTACTCCGGGAACGACGACCGGAGCATCCTGATCAATCAGGTACTTGATCATCATCATCGCGTGGTTTCGCTCCTCCAGCGCCTGAGCGTAGAAGAAGCTCGCCATCTGCGGCATCGTGAGGGCGTCGTAGTAGACGGCGCATGCCACATACTGCTGGTGCGCGGCGAACTCATGCCCTATCTGAAAGTTGAGCTGCTCGACAAAGGGTTCGGCGGGCATGCGACGGCTCCTCCAGCAACTGGTTAATGTGCGGCGCAGGTTTCGGCGGCCTGCACGATAGCAGGGACGCCGACGGTCGGCATGCCGAGATTGATTGCCGCACGACCAGGAGTTTCCGATACCGACTGACTGGCTTGCCAAGCGTCGCCGCCTCGGGTGCGGCGCAGGGTCACCAGTCCGGCATCGGCGTTGAGATAGTGGGGAGCGGCGTACGTGATGATCACATCGGCGATGTCGCCAGGCCGCGGACGCTCTCCCGGCGCCTCAGGAACTGAGACGTGGACGAGCCGGTTGTCGCGTGCTCTGCCCGACATTCGATGAGTCGTTGCATCCTTACGGCCCTCGCCATCGGCGAACATCACCTCCACCTTCCGGCCGACCTGTTTGGAGTTCTCCTCCATGGCGACTTGGCCGACCAGCTCTACGAGGCGGTCATAGCGCTCCTGGACCACCGGCTTTGGAATCTGACGGTCCATCGTCGCCGCCGGTGTTCCGGGACGGATGGAGTACTGGAAAGTGAAGGCCGACGCGAATCGCGCAGCGGCGACCACGTCAAGGGTTGCCTGGAAGTCCTCCTCGGTCTCTCCTGGAAAGCCAACGATGATGTCGGTGGTGATGGCGGCCTCTGGCATTGCGGCGCGCACCTTGTCGATGATGCCCAGATAGCGCTCGCTGCGATATGAACGACGCATCGCGCGCAGCACTGCATCGGATCCAGACTGCAGGGGCATATGCAGCTGGGGCATGACATTGGCTGTTTCAGCCATCGCCGCGATGAGGTCGTCGGTGAAGTCCTTCGGATGAGGCGAGGTGAAGCGGAGACGTTTCAGGCCGTCGATCTCGCCGCAGGCCCGAAGCAGTTTTGCAAAGGCCCGCCGGTCACCGAACTCCACGCCGTACGCGTTGACGTTCTGACCGAGAAGCGTCACCTCCTGAACTCCCTCGGCCACCAAGGCTCTGATCTCGGCGAGAACGTCGCCTGGTCTGCGGTCGGTCTCTTGGCCGCGTAGTGCAGGCACGATGCAGAAGGTGCAGGTGTTGTTGCAACCGACGCTGATGGAAACCCACGCTGCGTAGGCCGAATCCCGCCTAGTCGGCAGATTGGACGGGAAGGTCTCCAAAGCCTCCTTGATCTCAACCTGCGCCTCATGCTCAATTCGGGCACGTTCCAGCAGTACCGGCAAGGAGCCAATGTTGTGTGTGCCAAACACCACGTCCACCCACGGCGCCCGATTGAGGATGGTGTGCTTGTCCTTCTGCGCTAGGCAGCCACCGACGGCGATTTGCATGCCGGGCCGTGCCTTCTTGGCCGGCAACAGGTTGCCTAGGCTCCCGTAAAGCCGGTTGTCGGCGTTCTCACGCACCGCGCAGGTGTTGAACACCACAACGTCAGGCAGCGCGTGTTCGGCAGATCTGAGGTAGCCCGCCTCCTCGAGCAATCCGGCGAGCCGCTCGGAATCGTGCACATTCATTTGGCACCCGTAGGTGCGAATCTGATACGTGCGTGGACGAGCGGTTGGATGCGCCTCTTTTACTGCCGACATAGCAGACCAAGAGTAATAGTCAGACGGCCGTGGCGATAAAGTGCCAATCTGTGAGTATCGCTCCAACCGGTGAACAGTACGAGATCATCTTCGGCACCCAGCGTGCCGTTGTTACCGAGGTTGGTGCCACGCTCCGCAGCTTCTCGGTCGACGGCCGCGATGTGGTACGCGGCTTCAATGTAGATGAGCCGAGCACCCTCGGTCGTGGGCAGAACCTGATTCCGTGGCCGAACCGGATTCGGGACGGTCGCTACGTCTTCAATGGAGCCAGCCAGCAGCTGGCGTTGAGTGAGCCGGACCGGCACAACGCAATTCATGGACTTGTCAGCAATGTCCCCTGGGTCCTGATCGACAGACAAGCCGACGCGGTCACAAATCGGGTGCGCATCTACCCTCAGCATGGCTGGCCCGGCACCTTGGAAGCGACGATCACCCATCGGATCGACGCGCAAGGTCTGACGGTCAGAGTGGAAGCGACGAATCTCGGCACTGAAGAGTTGCCGTTCGGGTATGGGGCACACCCTTACCTGACCGTCGGTGAGTCCACGGTTGATGACGTCGCGCTGACGGTGCCTGCTGCGTCCTATCTGGAGGTCGACGACCGGCTGCTCCCGGTCAAGATCTCACCAGTCGCAGACACCACCTATGACCTGCGCAGCGGCCCGGTGCTGGGATCGGTAAATCTCGATACAGCCCTGACCGACTTAGACCGTCAATCCGACGGCCGCTGGCAGGTCAGGCTCGTGCTCGGCGAACGCACTGTCGAGCTGTGGGGCGACGAGACGATGCACTGGGTGCAGGTGTTTACCGGCGGGCCGAGCCGTCAGTCATCCATCGCGGTCGAGCCCATGACATGCGGGCCGGATGCATTCAATGGTGGCCCGACCCATGATGACTTGCGCGTACTGGTCGCCGATGAGACGTTCGTAGGCGAGTGGGGCATCTCCGATAGATAGCCTTGCAATGCGTCTCAACCGCGCAAAGAACTTACGGCCGTAACCGAAAATCCACACGTATTCCATGCTTTTTCGTCTGTCATTCGTCTAGGGTCGGGCGCATGGCGAAGTCCGAACTCTCGTCAGAGGAGGCGCACACTCAAGCCTCACCGGGATTCGAAGCTGTTCCGGGTCCGACTACGGGTCCGTCAGTAGCCCCCGGCGATCTCGGCGGTCCTGTGGTGGTGCTCAGTGATGTTGATAAGCACTTCGGTGAGCTGTATGTGCTTCAGAAGATCAATCTCACTGTGCGCAAGGGGGAGGTCGTCGTCGTCCTGGGACCGTCAGGGTCCGGAAAGTCGACATTGTGTCGGGTGATCAACCGGCTGGAAACGATTGAGTCTGGCACCATCACCATCGACGGTCAGCCACTTCCCTTAGAAGGCAAGGCATTGGCTCAGCTACGGGCTGACGTCGGGATGGTGTTTCAATCGTTCAATCTCTTCGCCCACAAGACCGTCTTGGAGAACGTCACGCTTGGTCCGATCAAGGTACGCAAAACGCGCGCCGCGGAGGCCAAGAAGCGAGGCATGGAGCTGCTAAAGCGAGTTGGAGTCGATTCACAGGCTGAGAAGTATCCGGCTCAGCTCTCCGGCGGCCAGCAGCAGCGAGTGGCGATTGCCCGGGCACTCGCCATGGATCCCAAAGTGATCTTGTTTGACGAGCCGACGTCAGCCTTGGACCCGGAAATGGTGAATGAGGTGCTGGACGTCATGATCTCTCTTGCCCGCCAGGGCATGACCATGATCGTGGTCACTCATGAGATGGGCTTTGCTCGCAAGGCCGCTAATCGGGTCGTCTTCATGGATGACGGCCAGATCGTCGAGGAGGCTGATCCAAAATCCTTTTTCACGAGCGCGCAAAGTGCTCGAGCCAAAGACTTCCTGAGCAAGATCTTGACCCATTAACTCGGCGACGAAGTTCCGCTGCGTCTCATCTCGACCGGTTACTGGCAACGAATGAAGTTCGATCGGTCATCAGCCAAGATCCGAGCCCGCCAACCTCGGATCGCACAACACACAAGGAGAAAGAAAAGCAATGAACATCAGCAAGAAGATCATCGCCGGGACGGCGGGATCGGTGTTGGCGCTCACCATGGCTTCCTGTGGTGGTGGCGGCGGCGCCGGCAGCGCCACGGGCGACACACTCACGATTGGCATCAAGTACGACCAGCCGGGGTTGGGTCAAAAAGTCGGAGAGGACTTCAAGGGCTTGGATGTCGACGTGGCGAGATACGTCGCCAAGGAACTCGGCTTCGAGGGCGACAAAGTGATCTTCAAGGAGACCCCGTCGGCCCAGCGTGAGACTGCGATTCAGGGCGGTCAGGTTGCGTTGATCTTCGCGACCTACTCGATCACCGACGCGCGGAAGGAGAAGGTGTCCTTCGCCGGGCCTTATTTCATCGCTGGTCAGGACTTGCTGGTGGCTGCCGATAACACCGCCATCACCGGACCGGAGACGATGAACGGCAAGACATTGTGCTCCGTAACTGGCTCGACTCCGGCCGAGAAGATCAAAAAGGAATATGCGACGACGGTGAAGCTGTTTGAGCAGGACACCTACTCCAAGTGCGTGGAGGCTTTGCTCGGCGGGACCGTAGACGCGGTGACGACGGATAACGTGATCTTGGCCGGTTTCGCTGCCCAGCCGCAATACACAGGCAAGCTCAAAGTCGTCGGTAAGCCGTTCTCGACCGAGAGGTACGGCGTCGGTCTCAAGAAGGGCGACACCGAGCTGTGCGGGAAGGTCAACTCTGCACTCGAGAAGATGGTCTCCGACGGATCCTGGCAGAAAGCGGTCGAAGCCAACGTCGGCCCGTCGGGCTTCAAAGTCGACACCTCGACGAACCCACCGAAGCCCGACCCCTGCGCAGCGGCGTAGGGAGTCCTCGAACGTGCTTAGGGGCCCGCATACTGTCGTCGGCCCCGAGCGCGCAGAAGGTGCGATGAATGCTTAACGGTCTGTCCGAGCTCTTGGCCGAGTACAACGTGCCCGCGGCGTTCTGGATGACAATCAAGTTGACCGTCGTGTCCGCTATTGGGGCCCTGCTGATCGGCACGATCATCGCGATCATGCGAGTATCCCCCGTGGCGGTGTTCAGATCGTTCGGCACGGCGTACGTCACGCTGGTTCGCAATACGCCGCTTACGCTGATCGTCTTCTTCTGTGCCTTCGGGTTTTACATCACCCTGCAGTACCGGCTCGGGTCACAAGACTCACCCATCGATGTGCAGAACTTCCGCTGGGGAGTCTTGGCGCTGGCGGTATATCACGCCGCCTTCGTTGCCGAGGCGTTGCGGAGCGGGATCAATAGCGTGCCCAAGGGCCAGGCTGAGGCCGCTAGAGCCATCGGCCTGGACTTCGGCGCGACGTTATCGAACGTGGTGCTGCCTCAAGCTTTTCGCGGGGCCATCGCACCGCTGGGCAATGTGCTTATCGCGCTCACCAAGAACACCACGGTGGTGGCCACCATCGGCGTGGCTGAAGCGTCTTATCTGATGAAGGGAATGATCGAGTTCCGTCCTGACTTGATCTACGCGATCTTCGTCATCATGGCGACCGGATTCGTGATCTTGACACTGCCCGTCGGAGTTCTTTTCACTACCCTGTCACGGCGACTGGCGGTGAGGCGATGAGCGCCGAATCGAGTGTGCTGTTCGATGCTCCGGGGCCCCGAGCGCGCCGCCGGTACATGGTCATAGCCATCGTTGGCAGTCTCGGCATACTCGCATTGCTGTACCTGGTGATCAGCGCACTGGCGGCGAAAGGCCAGTTCACGGCCGCCAAGTGGAGCCCGTTTCTTGATCCGGTCACCTGGACGTCTTACTTGTTGCCAGGCCTCAGGGCGACTCTGGTCGCCGCATTCTTCTCGGTGATTCTGGCGATTATCTGCGGAATCTTGCTAGGAATGGGGCGCCTGTCCGAGGCTGCACCGGTGCGCTGGGCGTGCGGTGTCTTCGTGGAATTCTTCCGCGCTGTTCCGGTGCTGATGATGATGCTTTTCGCCTATTACGTCTTCCTCTTCGGCTTCCAGATCTCCGGCGAGGCTCTTCCGCTGCTCGGCGTGATCGCAGGACTTACGTTTTACAATTCCTGCGTTATCGCTGAGCTCATCCGCTCCGGAGTCGGAGCACTACCGAAAGGTCAGCTGGAGGCCGGGCTGGCGATCGGGCTTACACCGTTCGCGACGCTGCGCCTCGTGCTGCTGCCGCAGGCCATAACCATAATGCTGCCCTCTATCGTCAGTCAGCTCATCGTGATCCTGAAGGACTCTGCGCTCGGATTTTTGATCTTGTATCCAGAGCTGGTGCGCAGCGGCCAAACGCTGGCCTCTCTGGAAGGAAACATCATTCCGACCTTCATGGTGGTAGCTGCAATCTTCATCATCATCAACTATCTGTTGACGCGGCTCGCGCACTACTTGGAGCGGCGGCTGCAGACCCGGCGACGCGGCCCGAGACTGCCTCAGGCGCAGCCTCTTAGGAGCCCGTCCATGGCACCGGGCGGTGCCATGGCGGCGTCAGGTCCAAACTAACGGATCCGAACTAGCGAGCGGTCTCCGTCGCTCGGGACTCCCGAACCACAGTCACCTTTATCTGGCCGGGGTAGGTGAGTTCTTCCTCAATCTGCTTGGCAATGTCGCGAGCGAGCACCTGCGCCTCGATGTCGTCGACCACATCGGGAGCAACCATGACTCGGATCTCCCGGCCAGCCTGCATGGCGAAGACCTTGTCTACCCCTTCGCGAGCGCCGGCAATCTCTTCCAGCCGCTCCAACCGCTGAACGTACGCCTCGATGCTCTCCCGCCGCGCGCCCGGCCGGCTACCACTGATCGCGTCCGCCGCTTGAACCAGAACAGCCTCCACCGTGCGTACTTCCACTTCGTTGTGATGCGCCTCGATGGCATGCACGACATCCGTGTGTTCACCGTACTTGCGAGCAAGATCAGCACCGACAATTGCGTGCGACCCCTCGACCTCATGTGTCAGTGCCTTGCCGATGTCATGCAGGAAGGCGGCGCGCTTGCAATGGGTGACATCGAGGCCGAGCTCGGCAGCCATAAGTGCGGCGATGTGTGCACTTTCCACCAGATGCTTGAGCACGTTCTGCCCGTACGAGGTGCGGTAGCGCAGCGTACCCAGCACCGGAACGAGTGCTGGATGCAGATCCGAGATGCCAACCTCGGCCATCGCATCCTCAGCCGCCCGCAGACACTGCGCCTGAATCTGGCTCTTGCTCCGCTCATGCACTTCTTCGATGCGAGCGGGGTGGATTCGCCCATCGGCCACTAGCTCGGTGAGCGTCATTCGGGCTGTTTCCCGCCGAACTGGATCGAAACAGGAAAGCAGGACCGCTTCTGGCGTGTCGTCAATCATGACGTTTACCCCGGTGACCTGCTCGAATGCCCTGATGTTGCGGCCCTCCCGACCGATGATTCGGCCCTTCATGTCATCGCCCGGAAGATGGACCGCCGAAACCACCGACTCCGAGGTCAGCTCGGACGCTAGACGCTGAATAGCTCCGACAATGATTTGCTGTGCCCTCGCATCCGATTCCCGAACCGCCTGACGTTCGATATCTCGAGCGAGAAGAACCGCCTGCCGCTTGGCGTCATGCTCCACTGACGCTACGAGCTCCGCCTTCGCGTGCTCGGCGGTTAAGCCAGCGATGCGCTCCAGGGTGCTCTGCTGCTGAGCTTCCAGCTCCCCAAGCATCCGTCTCTGATTCTTGAGCTCGTTCTTCAGTTCCTCTAACTGCCTGCTTTTCTCCTCCAGGCCTCGTATATCACTGTCCAGCCGTTCCTCACGATCGGAGAGGCGTTGCTCACGACGTTCCAGATCGGCACGCTGCTCACGAAGCTCCGTGCGCCGAGCCCGTGACTCTTCTTCGGCTTCGGCACGGGCGGCCTGAGCCGATGCAAGCAACTTCTCGGCTTTAGCGCGAAGTTCTCGAACCTCCGTCTCCGAGCCGGACTGCTCCTTCACGGGGGAATCAGAATCGCCACCGTCTCGGTCACCCGAAGTCGCTCCAGAGGGCGACTGAAGCGACGTTCCAGCCGACTGCGGTGTTCCGGTTGTGGATGTCCCAGCTGGCGATGTTCCGGGCTGGACTCCATGTTGATAGACGCCCGCGCCGTGACGTCCGCGTCGGGCCATGACCAGTGTGGCCAGTCCGACGACTGCGATTAGTAAGAAAAGACCGACAACTATAAGTGCTTCAAAAACCCCGCCCACCGTCGCGCTCCTGTCTACACGCTTGCACGTGCACTGGAAGGATCCGCAACGCGAAAAACAAATAACCGACGTTCAATTAGTGAACGCCGGGGTCCCCCAAATAACTCCTTTGACTTGAAAAGAACCGTTTCATTAGTTAACTCATCCGGACCAGTGTTTGGTCCCGGCTTTCATCATATCGTTCAGGCGTTGTCGGATACCTCGTGTTTGCAGAGTATGTCCGGTCATCGCCTTGGTCAAGCACATATGTGAAATCTCACACTGCAGGGTGTGTTACTCACTAGTAGGTCTTCGCAGCAGTTCGTTCAGCACTTGCACGGTGACAGCGGTATTGAAACCACGTCGGCCGAGTATTCCGGCCAACCGCCGATACTGCACGTCGCGCGTCAGTCCGCTCATCGTGGCTCGTTTTCGCTCGACTAACTCGCGAGCAGTGATCAGTTCCGCGTTAAGGTCGACGTCATCGAGCGCTCTGTCGATATTGCCACGTTCGACTCCCTTTGCCTCCAGTTCACGCCTGAGCGCGCGGCGAGAGAGGTGGCGACGCTGCTGGCGCGAAGCGACCCAGTCAACTGCAAACGATTCATCGTCAACGAGCCCGACCTCCTGCATTCGATCGAGTACTGCCTCCTTCGCGCTTGACGGCACATTCTTCGCCTCAAGAGCCTGGTCAAGCTCGTGTCTGGTATGCGCTCGTGTTGTCAGCTTGCGTAATGCGATGCTCCGGGCGACTGATTCAGCATCCACGTGATCATCAGATGGTTCAGCAGCAGACTGATTGGCTGTTGTGGCTGGTCGCACTTCGCCGCGCTGTTGCAGCCACTCTCGCGCGTCGATCGGCACTGGGCTAGAACTCCACCTCACCGGTCACCGGATCGATGCCTGCCGGCAGATCGATCTTGGGACCGATGCCCATCCGCTCCTTAATCTTCTTCTCCAACTCATCGGCCAGATCAGGATTGTTTCGAAGATAGCTGCGAGCGTTCTCGCGTCCCTGACCCAATTGATCGGCATCGTAAGTAAACCAAGCCCCAGCCTTACGAATGATTCCCGTGTCCACACCCAAATCAATCAAACTGCCTTCGCGACTGATTCCTTGCCCGTAAAGAATATCGAACTCAGCTTGCTTGAATGGGGGCGCGACTTTGTTTTTGACTACCTTTACCCGCGTACGGTTGCCGACCATTTCCTGCCCGTCTTTGAGCGTCTCGATACGCCGCACATCCAGCCGCACTGACGAGTAGAACTTAAGTGCACGGCCACCCGTTGTGGTCTCGGGTGATCCGAACATCACTCCTATCTTCTCCCGAAGCTGATTGATGAAGATCGCTGTCGTGCCAGCGCCGCTCAAAGCGCTGGTCATCTTCCGAAGGGCCTGACTCATGAGCCGTGCCTGAAGACCAACATGGTTGTCACCCATCTCCCCCTCGATCTCGGCCCGAGGTGTCAACGCGGCGACCGAGTCGATCACAATCAGGGACAACGCACCGGAGCGGATCAACATGTCGGCAATCTCCAGCGCCTGCTCGCCGTTGTCCGGCTGACTGACCAGAAGGGAATCTGTATCTACGCCGAGACGCCTTGCATAATCAGGATCCAACGCATGCTCGGCATCGATGAACGCGCAGATGCCTCCCTCAGCTTGGGCGTTGGCGATCGCATGCAAGGCCACGGTTGTCTTGCCGCTCGACTCGGGACCGTAGATCTCAACCACTCGACCTCGAGGCAGCCCACCGATACCGAGAGCTATGTCGAGGGCAATGGAGCCGGTGGGAATGACCTCGATCGGCGCCCGGACCTCCTCACCGAGGCGCATCACCGATCCCTTTCCATACTGCTTGTCGATCTGCGCGAGTGCTGCCTCAAGTGCCTTCTCGCGGTCTTCCGCAGCCCGATCTTGGGTGGGCCGATTTTGGGTGGCCATCGTGATCCTTCCCCTCGCCATCAGACATTTTCTGATATCTCCGGCGCTATGTGTGTCTGAAAGTCTTGCGCTGTGACCCTAAGGACGAGCACTGACAATCGTTCGGTCGCACGGAATTCTGTGGATAACCCGTCCGGACGCCTGGTGGATAACCTACCGAACGTCTGTTCGAACTGTATTCGACACGCCGTGCTGGGAACACATCAACCCAGCCGTCTGATCAGCAAACACAGATTCGGCGAAGGCCGCTCAGTGACCTCGTCAGCGATCCCGTGCCGGCAGTTCCAAGGCTGCCCAAACGGCGCGCCAGATGATCTTGCACGGCACTCCGTCCGCGAGCGCTTGCACAACAGTGCGCTGGTCAAGTGCAGCAAGGCTGTACTCCGATGCCCAGACGCGGAAGTATCCCGCACCGAGGTGTAGCTGTAACCGCTCCCAGAGCTCGGTCTCCTTCATAGCCGCCATTGTGCCTGCGGAGCTCCGCCGCCAGATCCGGCAGCCAAAAGCTGTCAGTCGGCGAGGGCAAGATAGACAACGTGCGTGCTGATCCACGGCCTGCTGATCCGCTGGCTGTCTTCTCCCCGGCTACCGCGACGTGGTTTCGGGAAGTCTTCGCGCGTCCAACCGACGCTCAGGTAGGCGCCTGGCAGGCCATCTCCAGTGGTGAAAATGCGCTGGTCATCGCACCAACTGGTTCCGGCAAGACGCTGGCCGCCTTTCTGTGGGCCCTCGACGATCTGACGCGTTCGCCACAGCCCAACCTCAAGCAACGCTGCCGAGTCCTTTATGTCTCGCCACTCAAGGCACTGGCGGTCGACGTCGAACGAAATCTGCGCGCGCCACTGGCCGGCATCACGCAAACTGCCCTGCGCCTGAACCAAACACCGCCCAACGTCACAGTAGGCGTACGCTCCGGTGACACGTCGGCGGCAGACCGGCGGAGTCTCATCAGCCGGCCGCCGGACATCTTGATCACTACTCCGGAGTCGCTGTTCTTGATGCTGACGTCTGCGGCACGCGAGATGCTCCGCTCGGTCCAGACAGTCATCGTCGACGAGGTGCATGCCCTTGCGGGTACCAAGCGTGGCGCCCACCTCGAAGTCTCTCTGGAGCGGCTGGAAGCACTAACAGAGTCCCACGGACTTGCCTCGCCTAGACGTCCCCTGCAGCGCATCGGCTTGTCTGCGACTGTACGACCACCTGAGCGAGTCGCTGCCTTTCTCGGCGGGTCGCATCCGGTGCGTGTAGTGGCACCTCACGCGGACAAGTTATGGGACCTTTCCATCGTTGTGCCGGTCGAGGACATGAGCGATCTCGGTGCCACCGCCTCGACCCCCACCCACGACGGCCCATCGAGCCTCGATGACGAGCAGGCACCACCGAGGCCACCGTCCATCTGGCCGCACGTCGAAAACCGCATTCTCGACGTGATCACTGAGCATCGCTCAAGCATTGTCTTTGCCAACTCGCGGCGGCTCGCGGAGCGGCTTACCGCTCATCTGAATGATCTGCACGCTGACCGTCTCGGGGAGCTCACCGGAACCTTCTCACCACCAGCGCAAGTCATGGCCCAGTCGGGATCGTCGAAAGGCCACGACGGCAGCAGAGGCGCCGTGATCGCCCGGGCGCATCATGGCTCGGTCAGCAAGGAGCAGCGTGCGCAGATCGAGGACGACCTCAAAGCCGGCCGGCTGCCCTGTGTGGTGGCGACCTCCTCCCTGGAGCTCGGAATCGATATGGGCGCTGTCGATGTCGTTGTTCAGGTGGAGGCGCCACCGTCGGTCGCCAGCGGGCTGCAACGCGTAGGCCGTGCAGGCCACCACGTGGGCGCCACGTCTCACGGTGTGTTCTTTCCCAACCACCGCGGGGATTTGATCGCCTCAGCCCTCGTCGTTGAGCGCATGCGACAAGGCGCCATTGAGGAAGTCGCCGAGCTGCGTAATCCGCTGGACGTGCTTGCGCAGCAGATTGTGGCGATCGTCTCCATCGATGATGCCAAGGTGGACGAGCTGTACGCCTTGGTTCGCCGAGCACACAGCTTTCGCGACCTTCCGTACAGCGCCTTTGATGCGGTGCTCGACATGCTGAGCGGGCGCTATCCAAGCGAGGAGTTCGCCGAACTCCGACCGCGCCTCGTCTGGCATCGCGACACCGGTCTGTTGCTGGCCCGTCCCGGAGCTCAACGGCTCGCCGTGACATCGGGTGGCACGATTCCCGATCGCGGGCTCTTCGGCGTATTCCTAGTGGGTGAAGGCAACGCCTCAGGTCGGCACCAAGCAGGCCGTCGGGTTGGTGAGCTCGACGAAGAAATGGTTTACGAGACTCGAGTCGGCGACGTCTTCACCTTGGGCACGACAAGCTGGCGGGTGGAGCAGATCACCCATGATCAGGTACTGGTCTCCCCCGCCCCGGGCGCGCCGGGACGCCTCCCGTTCTGGAAAGGGGACGCACCGGGTCGCCCGTTGGAACTGGGACGGGCGTTCGGCAGGTTCGTCCGTGAGGTGGGCTCGTTGCAACCCGAGGCGGCCACAGCGCGGCTGCGTGAGGCCGGGCTTGACGAATTTGCTGCTGGCAATCTGGTGTCCTATCTGGCTGAGCAGCAGGCGACCACTGGCTCGCTACCAACCGATCGCACAGTTGTGTTCGAGCGATTCCGCGATGAGCTTGGCGACTGGCGAGTCTGCGTGCACTGCCCGCTCGGCACCGGAGTCCTTAGTCCTTGGTCACTTGCTGTGGAGCACGCGGCCCGAGAGCGCTACGGCATGGAAGTACAGGCGACCGCAACCAACGACGGCATAGTGCTGCGAATCCCCGACACCGAATCCGAGCCGCCGAGTGCTGAATTGCTGCTGTCGGACCCGGAGCTCATTGAGTCCGTGGTTACCGACGAGGTGGGCTCATCAGCCCTCTTCGCCGCCCGGTTCCGGGAAAATGCGGCCCGCGCCCTGCTGCTGCCCAGACGGGATCCAAAGTCTCGTTCACCACTGTGGCAGCAGCGGATGCGCTCCGCGCAATTGCTTACCGTTGCGGCGAAATACCCCGAGTTCCCGATCGTGCTGGAGACCATGCGGGAATGCCTGAATGATGTTTTTGATCTTGAGGGTTTGCTTGACGTCCAGCGGCAGATCGCCTCGCGATCGGTTCGGATTGTTGAGGTGGAGACAAAGGAGCCCTCGCCCTTTGCTCGCTCGTTGCTGTTCGGCTACGTAGGCGCATTCGTCTACGAGGGCGATGTTCCGCTTGCGGAACGGAAAGCGGCAGCGCTCTCGCTTGATGCAACTCTGCTGGCGGAGCTGCTCGGCAAGGATGGCATCAAGCAGCTGCTCGATGCCGAAGTCATTGCCCGCATTGAGGCTGATCTGCAGTGCATCAGTGCCGACAAACAGGTAACGACGCTGGAGCAGACATTTGATCTGCTGCGGACTGCTGGGCCGTTCACCCGCCGGGAGCTGATGGCCAGAGCTGCGTCCGGGTTTGAGGTCGCCGAGGCGGTCGACACCCTCATCAAGGATCGTCGGGTGGTCGAGCTTCGGATTGCCGGCCAGGAAATGCTGGCGGTCGCTGAGGACGTGCCCCGGCTGCGCGACGGCCTTGGGATACCCATTCCGCCTGGCGTTGCGGCGACGTTCACCGAGATTGCGCAGCATCCGATTGATGATCTTGTATTGCGTTGGGCCCGAACACACGGACCATTTGTGATCTCCTCGATTGCCCAGCGCTATGGATTGGGACGCGCGGTCGTTGAGTCGGCCTGCGACGGCTTGGTGACGTCCGGCACCTTGGTCGCCGGGTCGTTCGTCGACATGACGGGTGAGGCGGCCAATGAACGTCGCCAGTATTGTCACAGCCAGGTGCTGGCGTTGATCAAGAGACGGACGCTGGCGCTGCTGCGCAAGGGCGTCGAGCCGGTCGAGCAGGTCGCGTTTGCCCGCTTCCTCGCACAGTGGCAAGGCATCGGCTCAGGCGGTCGGGGCGTCGATGCCGTGCTGGGGGCAATTGAGCAGCTGTCCGGCTACCCCGTACCAGCCAGTGCTGTGGAGTCGATGATCTTGCCGGCACGCGTTGCCAACTACACGCCTTCCATGCTTGACGAGCTGACCGCGGCAGGTGAAATCTACTGGGTCGGAGATGGGCCTATCGGTGATTCGGACGGATGGCTGCGCTGGTATGTGGCAGATCAGGAGCCGCATCCGGCGCGGGGCGAACCGGAACAGTATCGCAGCCAGGAGATTCTGGCCGCCCTTGCCGACCGGGGCGCATCTTTCTTCGATGGTCTACTGCCGTCCGGATTAGCAATCTCAGACCGCTCCCACTACGTCGATGCCCTGTGGGAGCTGGTCTGGGCCGGACTGGTTGCCGCTGACACCTTTGCGCCGGTTCGCAGTCTTGTGACGAGTGGAGCACACAGAAGACCCAGCAGGCCGACCGCGAGAACGCATCGGATTCGGCTTGCAGGCGGAGGCCTAGGACGCCCGGCTCGTACGCCGCGGATGATCACGCCAACGACGGCGGGTCGCTGGTCCTTGATTCAGCGGTCCTCACCATCAGCCGGTGATCGTTTGGCCTCTGACATCTTTGCCTTACTCGATCGGTACGGCGTGGTGACCCGGGGAAGTGTCCTCACCGAGAATGCTGAAGGCGGCTTCGGTGCCGCGTACCGAGCGCTCAGCGCGCTCGAGGAGGCAGGCCAGTGTCGTCGCGGGTACTTCGTCGAAGGCTTAGGTGCAGCTCAGTTCGCGCTCACCGGAGCGGTAGATCGACTGCGCGCTCACCAGCGAGCATCAGCAGGATCCGATGCCGTGGTACTTGCAGCCTGTGATCCGGCCAGCCCGTATGGCGCTGCCTTGCCGTGGCCTGATCGCGAGGGTCACCGGCCGGGCCGCAAAGCAGGAGCTCTCGTGGTGTTGGTGGACGGCGCACTGATCTTCTATGTCGAACGCGGCGGCAAAACGATGCTGTCCTTCAGTGAGGACGCGACCAAGCTGGCGCCTGCCGCGGCAGCACTTGCCAAGTCGGTTCAAGATGGTCTGCTTGGGAAGCTGACTGTCGAGCGAGCCGACGGCGCACACATCTTCGGTTCAGTACGCGTCAGTGAAGCCCTGCAAGATGCCGGCTTCCGAATGACCCCGCAAGGGTTACGGCTGCGGCCGAATCCGTAGCTGCGTACGTGGGGTGAGCAGGCTGTCAGGCGGCGGCTTGGGCCATCGCCCGCACGTTGGGCAGTGCTGTCACGCCTTCGAAAACGGCCATCTTTTCGCTGACCACATTGAGCACCACAGAGAGCGGCAAATCCAGCGCCGCGCAGATCGCGGCAAGTAGTTCGCTGGAGGCTTCCTTTTGGCCCCGCTCGACCTCGGAGAGATATCCGAGGCTGACCCGGGCCTTCCGCGATACCTCACGCAGCGTCTTTCCCTGCGATACGCGCTCCTCACGGAGAGACTCACCGATGAGCTCGCGCACCAGCACCGGCTTCATCGGTAGGTCCTCGGATCGCATATGGAAACTGTACCCACCCTCACTGCCAAGACCAGAGCGATCCACCCTTACGGCACGTTCGCGTCGTCAACTTCTGCTGCAACACCATCGAGTTCGAGTGCTTCTGCCAGCAGCGCAAGTCCAGCCGCGGCTGCCTGCTCCCGGATCTCAGCGCGATCGCCATGCAACGAGAGCTCCCTGACGCGTAGCACTTCGCCAGACCGGTCGCTGACAGCGATGAAGACCTGACCAACTGGATGGCCGTCTTGTGCCTCCGGTCCTGCGACCCCAGTTGTTGCCAATCCCCAGTCGGCGTTGCAACGTCTCGCCACGCCACGAGCCATCTCCGCAGCGGTACGTGCTGCCACCGGACCAAGCTTGGCCAGCGTGGCCTCGTCGACTCCAGCAAGGGTCGTCTTCAGTGAGGTCGCATAGCTGATCACGCCGCCCAGATAACTTGCCGATGCCCCCGGTACATCGGTGATCAGCGCTCCAAGCATTCCTCCGGTCAGGGACTCAGCACTGGCCAGAGTCTGACCTCGACGAGTCAGCTCGGCAACGATGCTCGCGGCGAGTGCGGATCTCATTAGCCGGCGCGCGCCCGACGGCGCAGCCGGAGTGCCTCACGCACGTAGTCCAGGCCGGTTGCCATCGTGATCACCCAGGCCACCGCCATAACAATCATGGCGACGGCGTGCGCAGGCCCGGGCAGCGGCAACAAATACATGATGACGGCAATCGATTGAGTCACGGTCTTGATCTTGCCGCCGCGTCCGGCTGCCATAACCCCGTAGCGAAGCACCACGAAACGCAGGACGGTGATGCCCCACTCGCGGACCAAGATCGTGACCGTTACCCACCACGGCAGCTCATCGATGATCGACAGACCGATGAACGCCATGCCGGTCAGCGCCTTGTCCGCGATCGGATCGGCAAGCTTGCCGAACCGCGTAATGATGTTGTGCTTGCGCGCCAAGTGACCATCCAGCAAGTCGGTCAAGATCGCCACGCTGAAGATCACCGCAGTCAGGAGACGCCACCATGGTTGCTGCGGATGGGCCAAGAGCATCCAGGCGAAGATCGGCACGAGGACGATGCGGAACGCGGTCAGCGCGTTGGGCAGATTCCACGGACTGGTCTCGGGTTCGGCCATGGGTCCAACCGGGTGGGTCTCACTCGGCGCCAAGGCATCTGGGTCGGGCTTCGGTCGGAGCTTGTCAGGCCCGGCATCTGCACGATGCGCGTCGTCGATCACGGTGACCTGAATTCTTGCCCTGCTGAGAGCTGGCCGTGATGGTCGGTCGTCGTGGCCCACAGATCGGCGCCGTCGCTGGCACACACCGCCGCGTCCACAAGATCGCCATGCTCGAGTCGGTCAGAAGTCATCAAGAAGACGTTGCCATCGATCTCAGGACCCTGATGAGGCGCGCGGCCGACGATCTCCTCATCCACATCCTCCACCAGTACCTGCAGGTGCTCCCCGATCCGAGATGCGGCTCGCTGGCTCATTAGCTCGTCGGCCAGATCTGCTACTCGCGTACGGCGAGCCTCGATTTCCTCAATCGAATGCTGTCCATCCAGCCGACAGGCCTCCGTACCTTCCTCAGCCGAATAGCCGAAGACCCCAATCCCATCCAGCTCCGCCGCGGCAAGAAAATCGCAGAGCACATCGACATCGGCCTCGGTCTCCCCAGGAAAACCGCAGATGACGTTGCTCCGGATTCCAGCGGCCGGCGCCAAACGGCGGATCGACTCGATCAATCCGAGGAAGGAGTCAGCATCACCAAAGCGCCGCATCCGGCGCAGAATACCGGGCGCAGCGTGCTGGAACGAGAGATCGAAGTACGGAAGGACTTTCGGCGTGCTGGTCATGACCTCGATCAGGCTGCTCCGCATCTCGGCAGGTTGCAGATAGGAAACCCGAATCCAGGACAGGCCGTCGACTTCGGACAACTCGGTGAGCAAGCGTTCCAGCAGCCGGAGATCACCGAGGTCCTTGCCGTAGCTCGAGGAGTTCTCGCTGACCAAGAAGACCTCACGAACACCGCGCTCCACCAGCCAAGCTGCCTCAGCCACGATCTCCCTAGGCGCACGCGAGACGTACGCGCCGCGAAACGACGGGATGGCACAGAACGTGCACCGCCGATCGCAGCCGGAGGCGATCTTCAGCGGCGCCGAGGGACCGCCGTCGAGTCGTTGCCGAAACACCCGCGGTCCACTTGCCGGCCAGACACCATTCACTTGGATAGCCCCGTGTCCGGGAATCGTTACGGCATTCGCTGCCGATGGTCGCGCCGCGGGTGCTAAGGGCAACATCAAACGACGGTCACGTGGCACGTGCGGTTCGTGGCGCTCGCCCGCCAGGATCGCCTGAAGCCGGTCGGCGACGTGGCCATAGTCGTCAAAGCCGAGAACGGCATCAGCCTCTGGCAGGGACTTGGCCAGCTCCCGACCGTAGCGCTCCGCCAGGCATCCAACGGCAACGACGGCCTTCGCTCCGCCAGCCTTCTTGAGATCACTTGCGGCCAGCAATGTATCGATCGAGTCCTTCTTGGCCGCGTCTATGAACCCGCAGGTGTTGACCAGCACCGCCTCAGCTTCCAGCGGATCGGCCACAAGCCGGAAGCCGCCAGCGTCGAGTCGAGCGGCAAGCTCTTCGGAATCGACTTCGTTGCGGGCACAACCCAGCGTGACCAGGTGCACTGCCGTGGGTTTGTACTCTGTCGGACCGTGGCTGTCAGCCCCAAGGGCGGATGCTGCGGACTCAAGCATGGCCGTCCCAGTATGACCGATGCCGAGAAGAGCCGCCTTTTCGCGTACGGCTACGGCCTCGCTGCAATGCGCGGACTAGCCCTGCCTGAGGTTGTCCAGGACCGCTTCCAGCTCGTCCGGGGTAACCAGAACCTCCCGAGGCTTCGATCCTTCCGAGGGTCCGACGATGCCGCGCGTTTCGAGAATGTCCATCAGCCGCCCGGCCTTGGCAAAGCCGACGCGAAGCTTGCGTTGCAGCATCGAGGTCGAGCCGAGCTGCAGAGTAACCACAAGCTCCACTGCCTGCAGCACCAGATCAAGATCATCACCGATGTCCTCAGCAACTCGCGGAGAGGATTCCGACGGCGACGTCACGTCCTCGCGGTAGGTCGGCTTGAGCTGATCACTCACATGACCGACCACCGCGCGTACTTCCTGTTCGGTCACCCAGGCGCCCTGGATCCGAATCGGTTTGCTTGACCCCATCGGGAGGAACAGCCCATCACCCTGCCCGACCAGCTTTTCTGCACCTGGCTGGTCCAAGATCACCCGTGAGTCGGTCATCGAGGATGTCGCGAATGCCAGCCGGCTTGGCACGTTCGCCTTGATGAGTCCGGTGACCACGTCGGTACTAGGCCGCTGTGTCGCCAGCACAAGATGAATTCCGGCGGCTCGGGCCAGTTGGGTGATACGGACAATCGAATCTTCGACGTCGCGAGGAGCCACCATCATGAGGTCGGAAAGCTCATCAACGATGACGACCAGATACGGATACGGCGACAGCACTCGATCCGATCCGTCCAATGGAAGGGGTGGTTCACTACCATTCGAACTTGCAGCTGATGGCTTCACGGAGCTGGTCCGTACGGCCTTGTTGAAGTCGTCCACGTGCCGGAAGCCGTACTTGGCCAGGTCGTCGTATCGCAGATCCATCTCACGAACGACCCACTGCAGAGCCTCGGCCGCCCGCTTGGGATGGGTGATGATCGGCGTCACGAGATGCGGAATTCCCTCGTACGCGGTCAGCTCGACCCGCTTCGGATCGACCAGCAGCATCCGGACTTCATCCGGTGTAGCGCGCATCATGATCGAAGTGATCATGGAGTTTACGAAGCTCGACTTGCCCGATCCGGTGGCACCGGCCACCAGCAGGTGCGGCATCTTGGCCAGATTGGCCACAACGAAGCCGCCCTCGACGTCCTTGCCTAAGCCGACCGTCATCGGATGATGATCATTTCTGGCGCGGGCCGACCGCAGCACGTCACCAAGAGAGACGACTTCCTTGTCACTATTGGGAATTTCGATGCCGATCGCGGACTTACCGGGAATCGGTGACAGGATGCGCACATCGGCACTTGCCACCGCGTACGCGATATTGCGGCTCAGCGCGGTGACCTTTTCCACCTTGACCGCCGGACCCAGCTCGACCTCATATCGGGTGACTGTCGGGCCGCGACTGTAGCCGGTGACGTGCGCGTCGATCTCGAACTGCAGCAGCACTTCAGTCAGCTGATGCACAACAGCATCCGAGGCATTGGTGCGCGCCTTGTGTACGCTGCCGTGCTTCAAGATCGCAGAATCGGGAAGGAGGTACTGCACGTCTCCGGAAAGCTGAAGCTGTTCGACTCGTTGCGGCATCGGAGTGTGTTGCGGGGCCTCCAACTCCTCACCATCAACACCGTGCACCGTTACCCCGGGTGGTAGTCCAGCGGTCACAGAACGTTGCGGCTCCACGTCTGACTGCGCCGTCTCGGACCCGGACCCCTCAAGCTGCGGCGCATCGTCCCCGCTGCGCGGCCGCTGGCCAGGCTGATCGCCGATCACTGGCGTGTCGTAGGCTTTGTCGCGACCGTATTCCAGCTCGCGGACGACTTCACCTTCGATTACCACAGGACGATGCTGTAACCGGGCGCGTGCCGACCGTATCCGATCCGGGATCTGGTGCAGCGGAATGCCGACAACTACCAGCACTCCGAAGAGCAGCAGCAAGATCAGCAACGGCACGGCGACGTAGACGGTCAGCAGATCGGAGAGCAGGCTGGACGAGATATAACCGATGATTCCGCCGGCAGTTCGTAGCCGCTCCGGTTCATTGGTCCGAGGTAGTCCCCGGGCGATGTTGATCAAGCCCAAGAGACCGAGCATGATCGCGCTCCAGCCGATAACCTGGCGCCCGGCTGGCCCATTGCGGTCGGGGTGCCGCAATGTTCGCCAGGCCATAAGCAGCAAGAGAATGGGCGCCACGTAGCAGAGGGTTCCGATGGTGCTGGCGACACCGATGAAAATGGCATGCCCTGCCGCGCCCGGCAGGCCCCACCAGACTGCGGCGCCGACAACGATCGCGCTACCCAGCAAGAACAGCCCGATTCCGTCTCGGCGGAGTGCCGGGTCCACCTCCTCCACCGCCGGCCCAATGCGCCGTACGGCTCGGCCTATTGCGGATGCAAGTCCGCTCAGGATCGCAGCTACGCCAAGAAGCAGCTGATCAAAAACGGAGCGGCGTGGCCGACGACTCCGCGATCGGCTGCTGCTGGATCGCCGCCGGGACGCACCGGATTGTGCCGCGACCGCAGACCTGGATCTCTTGCTTCTTGTGGACCCTGATCTCGCGCGCTGGGACGATCCAGCCCTACTGCGGGACCGCGATGGGGAAGACGCACGGGTCGCCATGTTTGTGAGATTACAAGATCAACGGCTCGATGGGCCGGTCACACGCCGAGGCTGGCTCACCTACTGCCTGACCCTCTGCATAGCTTGATTGCTCCGCTCTCTGCGCTCGCTTCGCGCGAATCGCGCCTTGGAGCGCGCCTATTTCGTCGTCGCTCGGGGACGAAAGCATGTCCCCTCCCTCCTCAGCACGGCGCGTGGCGCGATCCGGCTTGCTAACGGTCTGGACACTTTGCACCCTGTGCAGAGCCGATGCAACCTACGTCAACGTAGGTTTCAGCAAGGGGAGATGGTCGCGCAGCTGCCAGAGATGATCAGTCGGCCCGATACCGCTGCCAAGTGCGAAACCAGCAGCGATGGCGCCCGTGACATAGGTCTTGGCGAGGGCCATCGCCTCCGGAACACTGTGGCCCAACGCAAGCTGGCTAGCCAGAGCAGAGGCAAGCGTGCAACCCGTTCCGTGCGTATGGCGGTTGTCGTCTCGAGCGGCGGGGTAGGTGAAGTCCCCGCCATCCTGGCTCTTCAAGTAATCGACAGCGTCACCCTCGCCGTGGCCGCCTTTGATCAGCACCCAACGTGAACCGAAGCTCAGCAGAACATCGGCCAGCAGGGTCGGCACGGTGTCAATGGATCGTCCCGTCAGCGCAGCAGCCTCATCGAGATTGGGAGTGATCACCGTGGCGTGCGGGAACAACAAAGTGCGCATCGCACCGATCGCCTGCTGATCGATCAGCCGATCCCCGTGCTTGCTGACGCACACGGGATCCACAACAAGTGATACCTGCGGATCTAGATCAGCGACCAGGTCGGCGACACAGGTCACAGTCTCCTCGCTGCCGAGCATCCCGATCTTGACCGCATCGACGCCAATGTCGTCCACAACGCTCCGGAACTGAGCCCGGATCGCCTCCGGAGGCAATGGCCAGATGCCTTGGACGCCGACGGAGTTCTGGGCGGTGACGGCAGTAAGCACCGACATGCCGTGCACGCCCTGAGCCAGCATGGTCTTCAGGTCGGCTTGAATACCTGCTCCACCACCCGAGTCGGAGCCAGCGATAGTGAGAACCCGAGCGGTGGGCAGAGTCATCTTCGGGGCTCCGCTGGGCGGACAGCGCGGAAATGATCAAAGCCAGCGGGTGCCTCCCATACCGCGCCGTCGACCAGGACACCGATTTGATCATGGTCTGCGCGCTCGACCTGACCAACGACCAGCCAGCCCTCCGGCACGAAGTCTGCAGACGGGAAGGTGGCCGCCAGGGCGTGGTCGTCACCGCCGCTGAAGATAAAGGCGTACGGGTCCGCGCCGGTCGCCGCCGCAACGGCCTGCAATGGTTCGGCGACCTCGAAGGCCTCTTGGCGCAGATCGATGAGCACACCAGATGCCTGAGCCACGTGTCCTAGATCGGCGAGCAACCCGTCGGAGATGTCGATCATGGACGTAGCCCCGGCGCTGGCGGCCGCAGCTCCCGTGCCGTAGCCGACCTGAGGCACCCGCTGCGCCTCGACCAGCACACGCGGTGAGCGAAAACCCCTTCCAAGTACGGCCAGGCCCGCAGCGGCCCAGCCCAGCCGGCCGTTGACAGCGACGACGTTGCCAGGCCGGGCCCCTGATCGCAGCACCGGCTTTCGACCATCAAGCGAACCCATGGCAGTGACGGCGATCGTAATGTCACGGGCTTTGGTCACGTCACCACCGAGCACGCTCACCCCCGCCACTCGTGCTTCCTGAGACAAGCCATCGGCAAAATCGAGTGCCCATCCCACAGCCAGCTCGGCCGGAGCAGAGAAGCCGACAAGCAGTGCGGTTGCGCGAGCGCCTATGGCCTCCAGATCGGCGACATTGACAGCCACCGCCTTACGTCCAACGTCGCGAGCCTCCGACCAATCGCGCCGGAAATGCACACCCTCGACGAGCACATCCACCGACGTCGCGACAGCGTCCTTGATTGCCAGTACAGCGGCATCGTCGCCGGGACCGACGCGTACGTCAGCTGCCAGCGACAGCCGCTCGGTAATCGCTGCAATCAGAGGAAACTCACCCACCTCAGCCAACGTGGCTTCGCGGCTCAAACTCACCCAAACCTCCTCCGATGCGGGATACCCGCGGTGCCGCCAGACCCTGTAGCGTGACGCACATCGGCGAGCGTACGCGGTCTGTTGTCAAGGACCGGCTTAGCGCCCTGAGACTACGAAAAAGATCTCCGTCTTAAATACGCAGGAGGTACCACCTGATGGTCGTGCAGGCATACATCTTGGTCCAGACCAACGTCGGCAAGGCGGCTGAGGTCGCGCACGCGATCGCCAACATCCAAGGTGTCACGCTGGCCGAAGATGTCACAGGACCTTACGACGTCATCGTGCGGGCCGAAGCGTCCAGTGTCGACGAGCTGGGCCAACTCGTGGTGGCGCGGGTACAGACGGTACCTGGCATCACACGGACTGTGACCTGCCCGGTCGTTCACATTTGAACCAGAGCTAACGCAGCCCAACAGGGCGGCGTAGCGCCAAGGTGATCAATCGCTCGACCAACTCCGGATACTGCACGCCACTGGCTGCCCACATGCGGGGGAACATCGAATGCTGCGTGAAGCCCGGCATAGTGTTGATCTCATTGATCACCACCTGTCCGTTACTGGTGACGAACATGTCGACCCGCGCGAGACCCTCGCAACCAACCGCCTCAAAGGTTCTGATGGCCAGCTGCTGAACCTGATCGGCGAGCTCCGGCTCAATCTGTGCCGGCACATCAAGATCAACCTGCTCCTCCGGCAGGTACTTGGCCTCGAAGTCATAGAAGCCGGACTTGCTATGCACGCGAATCTCGGCCACCACGCTTGCCATCGGTGATCCGCCGTCAAGATCATCCAGCACACCGCATTCAAGCTCGCGTGCCCCGATGAACCCCTGCTCGATAATGATCTTGGGATCGTAAGCCTGAGCGACCTGGATAGCGTGCTCAAGACAGGCCGGATCATGCACCTTCGAGATGCCCAAGCTGGATCCGCCACGAGCCGGCTTGACGAACAGCGGATATTTCAGCGCAGCAATCGCCTCCAGGCACCCCGCCTTGTCACGCCTCCACTCCAACGGAGCAATCGGGATGAAAGGCCCCACCGGCAGCCCGGAGGCAGCGAGCACGAGCTTCATGTAGTGCTTGTCCATCCCGACGGCGCTGGCGAGCACACCGGCGCCCACATAACGGGTACCCATCATCTCGAACAGCCCTTGAATGGTGCCGTCCTCACCAAAAGGTCCGTGCAGTAGTGCAAGCGCCACATCGACCGGACCGAGCTGGGAGAGTGCGGATTGTTCCCGTACAGCGAGCTCGCTTCCACTGGACACGCGCATCAACAAGGCTTCAGCTGCATTCTCACTGAGCTCAGGCAATCTCCCGTCGGTCACGGTCAATCGGCTGATTGCCTCTGGATCAACCACGATCCAGCGTCCGGTACGCGTAATCCCAATACCCACCACATCAAAGCGATCCGCATCAAGCGCGCTGAGCACCCCAGCCGCCGTAAGACAGGAAACGCCATGCTCGCTGCTGGTTCCCCCGAAGACAACCGCGACGCGGTGCCGAGAACCGTTGACCTTTCGGACGCTCGGCTGGCTTTCACTCACGATTCCTGACCTTAGCCCGGCTAGACCGATCCTGCCGCCCGCGCATCAGACTTGAGCCTGTGACCAAGCCGCCGCATCATCCTGACAGCAGTTTCCATGCTCGGTTGCATCCTGAGACTGTGGCAGTCACCGCCGGGCGCCCCGAGCGAGTAGTGGATGCACCGCTCAACCCGCCGGTCATTTTCGCCTCGACCTACATAGGCGCGCATGACGTGAGTGCTGCCGAGATTGGGTACGGCCGCTACGGCAATCCCACCTGGCAGGCCCTTGAGCTGGCGATCGGCGCGTTGGAAGGCGGCCGCGCGCTTACCTTCGCCTCCGGTATGGCTGCGGCTCATGCCGTGCTGGAGCTGATGCCGCCGAAGGCCGTCGTGGTGATTCCTCGCAACTGCTACCTCGGAGTTGCAGATGCGATCGATCGGCGCGCTGCCAAATACGCCTGGCAGGTGCGGCGGATCAACGTGGCGGATACTCGACAGGTACTGTCCGCCGCGGAAGGCGCCGATCTGGTATGGATCGAGTCGCCCACCAATCCGACGATCGAGGTAGCTGACCTGCCGGCGCTAGGTGAGAACCTCCCCGACACATCGCTCTTCGTAGTCGACAACACATTTGCCACGCCGCTACTGCAACGCCCGCTCGAATGCGGCGCTGACATTGTCTTGCACTCGGCCACCAAGCTGCTGTCGGGCCATTCCGACGTGCTGCTCGGCGCCGTTGTGACAACTGCCGACGACGCTCAAACATTGGAGGCGTTGGACGCCGTACGCCGCTCTTTCGGCGCTGCTCCGGGTCCGATGGAGGCCTACCTTGCACTGCGTGGAATCCGAACCCTGCCGCTGCGCCTCCGGCAAGCTCAGGCAAGCGCCCAGATCCTTGCCGAACGGCTCGTCAGCCACAAGCAGGTGCAGCGGGTGCGGTTCCCTGGACTTTCTGATGATCCAGGCCACGACGTCGCTCAGCGCACTATGTGGGGCTTCGGCTCACTGATCTCCATCGATCTCGCTGATGCGAAAAGCGCAGAGAGATTCATTGACGGCTGCTCACTGTGGGGATTTGCCACCAGCCTCGGCGGAGTCGAGTCCACCATGGAGCGTCGCCGCCGGTGGGGAGGCGAGCTGCTATCGGTACCTGAAGGTTTGGTACGGATGTCGGTTGGGATCGAGCATGTCGAAGACCTGTGGGCCGACCTCGAACAGGCCCTTGATCAACTCTCCTGAACCGACTTGTCAGAATCTGAGCACCAAATATGGTGCTGTGATTCTGACAAGTCGGCGAAGTAGAGCTAGTAGCGCTCGGGCTTGGCCGACCGCGACATCAGCGCTGTGATCATCTCCGCCGGCGTCAACTCGCCGGCGATCACAGCAGCCACGTTTTCGACGATCGGTAACTCCACCTGATGTTTCGCAGCCAGTTCTGTGATCGATGCGCAGGACTTCACGCCTTCGGCGACTTGCCTGGTCGAAGCGGTGATCTCTGCGACGGTACGTCCCCTGCCGAGCTCCTCCCCGAAGCTGCGATTGCGCGACAGCGGCGAGGAGCACGTCGCAACCAGATCACCCAGTCCGGCAAGGCCAGAGAAGGTGTAGGGATCGGCCCCCAGTACCAGACCCAGCCGGGTTATTTCGGCCAGGCCTCTGGTGATCACGGAGGCGGTCGCGTTCGCGCCCAGTCCGAGCCCCATCGCCATGCCAACGGCGAGTGCTATCACGTTCTTGGTTGCTCCACCGAGCTCACAACCGATCACATCAGTATTGGTGTATGCGCGGAACCGGGCGGTATGACACACCGCCTGAAACGCTTCGGCGGTCGCCGGTGAAACGCTGGCGACGACACTGGCTGACGGCTGCCCTTCGGCGATTTCCCGAGCCAGGTTCGGGCCGGTGACAACGACAATGCGGTCCGGGGCGATCTGGCCGGCCTCGGCGATCACCTCACTCATCCGCAGGCCGCTGCCTAGCTCGATGCCTTTTGCCAGACTCACCACGATTGCGTTTGCCGGAATTTGCCAATGAGTGAGGTTGCTCCGCAGCGATTGTGAGGGCACCGCGAGCACAACAAAATCGGCTCCGCTCATGGCCTGTTGAGGATCGCTGACGGCTTTCAACGACTCAGGCAGCGCAAGATCGGGAAAATAGTCGGGGTTGCAGTGGTCAAAGTTGATCTTGTCTGCGAGTTCGGGACGCCGCGCCCAAAGGGTCACATCGTTACCGGCGTCTGATACCACGAGCGCAAAGGCAGTTCCCCAGGACCCTGAACCCATGATCGTGATACGCGCCGGAGTACCCGCCGCGTCGGCTGCATTCACTGCTGATCTCCGGTCGTCATGTCTGTCCGCGGATCGTAGCGATGCGCGGGCGGCGTTGCCTGCCGCAGTTCAGCAACCAAGACGGTGATGGCGTTCATGATCCTGGTCGTCGCCTCATCGAGTGTTGCAGCAGTTACCGGTTTGGGACGAAGATCATCGATCGGGACCGCATTGCCAACCGCGACTCGTAAGGTCTTGCGCGGAAACAGCTTGGGGAAACGCGGCTTGCGCCCCGGCATGAGCTCTTGTGCACCCCACTGCCCAATGGGCACGACCGGGCAATGGGTTTGAAAGGCCAGCCGGGCGGCACCCGTCTTGCCTTTCATCGGCCACAGCTTCGGATCGTAGGTAATGGTTCCCTCGGGATAGATCACCAACGAACGGCCCTGCTCAATCGCCTCAGCCGCCGCAATGAGCGCGTCCTTGGATTGTGCCGACCCGCGCTGAACCGGAATTTGCCCACAAGCAGCAATGATGCGCCCAATCACGGGGATCTGGAACACCGATGCTTTTGCCAGGAAACGCGGCCAGCGCCCAGAGAAGGCAAGGAACTGACCGACCGCTAGCGGGTCGGCATTGGAGATGTGGTTTGCGACAAAGATCACTCCGCCACTCTGTGGCACCTTGTCCTGGCCTCTCCAATCGCGCTTGGTCAGCGGCTTCAGGATCGCGTGCAAAATCCTGACCACGGTTGAGATGGTCTGCGCTCCGGGCTCATGATTGACCTCCGACAGCGGCCTGAGCACGGTGTCCCGACTGGCGCTGGGGTTCTCAGCCATCAACACCTCGGTCTTGGTGAATGAAGTTCTGCTGATCGAGCGGCTTGCTTGACGTCGGCTCAGGTTGGTCTGAACGCGGTGGCAACACTGCTTGTGATAACAACCCTGCTTGTGCTGAACCCGCCCTGAGTGGCTTCACCTTACGGGATCGTGGCAGCATCTTCTGGTGCTTGTCCGGGTGCACAGTGACCTCAATTCCACGTGATGGCGACTCCACCTGCTGCGGGCGTGATCGCACTGAAGCCAATCGCGCATGCAAAATCTCGCCTCGCGGTACCTGATCCGCTGCGGCGCAGGCTTGCCTGGACGATGGCGCTCGACAGCTTGGCCGCGTTGTCGCGGGCATTGCCCCATGTCCTGGTTGTGAGTGACCAGCCCGCATTGGAGGCGGAACTTCGCCGAGCGGGAATTGCGGTGGACGTGATCAGTGAATCCGGCCATGTGGGCATCAATTCGGCGCTGAGCCGGGGCGCACAGGTGATACGAGCGCAGGGATTTGCGACTGTCGTGGCCTGTGTGGGTGATCTTCCAGCCTTGCGACCGGAGTCTGTGCTCCGCGTCCTCGAGGCCTCGAGACCCCATCGGCGATCCTTTGTCGCGGATGCCTCCGGCGTTGGCACAACGATGCTGCTAGCGCACGATGTTGATCTGGCGCCACAGTTTCAGGGCCGCTCTGCTGCCGCGCACCACGCCTCTGGCGCCGAAAGTCTCTCCGCTGAAGAGATCGGGTCACCGATTGCTGACGCCCGCCGCGATGTCGATACCGAAGCCGATCTTGCAGTAGCCATAGGACTGGGTGTCGGCCTGGCAACGGACGCGCTTGTTGATCATGAAACGGGTTGGCTCGGCCGCTACGAGTTGATCACTGCCACACAATGGTGCGATGCAGACGGCGAGCAACTGGTTGTCACGAGCAGCGGACGACGGATCGTCTTACCAGTCGCGGCTCTGGGCAATGAGCTCCGGCACGCCAGAGTTGGCCAACGGCTCCACTCGGTGGAGGCCGAAGGCCGGGTTCTCTCTGCCTGGCTGTAGCCCGCGATGTTCGCGCCGCTGTCCTGGAACTAGCGCTTCGCCGCAGTCTTCTTGGCTGTGCCGACGGTCTTCTTGGCAGGTGCCCTCGAAACCGTTTTGCTGGCCGACACCGCGGTCCGCGATGTTGCCGCGCTGCGGCTGGTCGTCTTGGCGGTCGCCTTCTTGGCCGGCGCCTTGGGTACCTTTTTGGCTCCCGAGACATACGCCTTCAAATCCGAACCCGCACGGAATCGTGGCACCGCCGTGGCCTTGGCGCGCTTGCGCTCACCCGTACGCGGGTTGCGCACTATCCGCGCCGAACGAGGGACCCTCTCGAAAACACCGAATCCGGTGATCGAGACCTTCTCCCCAGCTGCAGTCTTGTAGGTGATCGTTTTCACCACGGCGTCAAGGGCCTTGGCTGCTTCGCTCTTGCTGCCGTCATAGTATTCGGACAGCGCTTGAATCAATTCAGCCTTGTTCACGGCTTCCCTTCTCAGTGCGATTCCAAGCTTGCTGGGAACTTGGGCAGCGTACGGTACGCCTGCAGGCCCAACGCTAGGGAAGATCGCGCAACCAGACAATCACCT
>Ga0075425_100000356_pt1 | contig 42211 bp, 45 predicted proteins | sample SoiMethybrSBSTD4_FD_75300 | JGI IMG/M metagenome (GOLD analysis project Ga0075425, IMG submission 75300) | Bulk soil microbial communities from a Populus tree surrounding site in Tennessee, USA - Soil MetaG P. TD hybrid SBSTD4 | ecosystem: Environmental > Terrestrial > Soil > Tree plantation... | reverse complement strand
CACAGTCCACCGCGGCCGGCGCCGCCGCCGTCACCATGAGGTACAACGTGCCGTTCGACTGGTGGGGCATGGTCGCCATGGACATCGTGTCGGCCGGAACGCCATAGCGCCCGCATTGCCGGCCACGTCTCGGCGGATCGTAGGGTCGTCGACCACGCGAATGCGCAGTCGCCTTCCAGGACTTGACCGAACGTTGGCCGCGTCGATAAGCTACGCGCGCAAGCTCATCAATTAACAAAGGATAAACATCAATGCGACTCGTGCGCCGCGGGTTCGTTCTATTTGTGTGCTCTCTGAGCTCCGTCTTGACAGCTACGCCTGCTCTCGCGCAGAACTGGAGTTTCGACGCGCGAAACGTCGGCCTCGGCGGCGTCGGTTCCACGAGCAACATCGCGTTCGACATGGTCGACGAGCAGCGTCCGTACCGGCCGATCGTGCTGCCGTTCGGGCTTCTCCAGATACTTCCGAACCTGCCCAAGCTCGATCCGACGAGTGACGAGTTCGATCTCGTACGCTCGATCGAGTACGCGGCAAGCCCGATCCACTACATCGTCGGGCGCGACTCTACGAATTCGGCGTCCGCGTTCGTGACCGATCTGCGCAACGGCACACTCAACCGCGATCTGAACGCGTACCGCGGCTTCAGCCCCGCGACGAGCGTGACCGCCGAAGGCCTCGCGTCGCCGAACTGGGGCGGCACGATCAAGTTCAAGAAGGAAGCGAGCGGAGCGTTTCAGGGCATCTACATCGGCGCAGGACCATACTTTTCGATCAAGACGGCCGCCGAAATCGACCCGGCCCTGGCCGCAATCTTCGCGAGTCCGACACCGGTTTACGTGCCGAACACGAGCTTCTTCATGTCGGACGACACCGAGAGCCAGTTCGCCCTCGCGATTACGGGTGGATACCGCGCACGATTCGCTCTGCCTTCCGGCTGGGGCGGCGCCGGCACGGGCGGACTGTACGGGGCGCCCGAGGGCATCTACATCGGCGCGAATTTTCATTATCTCCACGGCTACAACTACGAACATTTCGAGCCCGACGCCAGACTTGACACCAACGCGCAGGGCCTGCTGTTCGTCAATCCTGCGAAGGGACTTCCGATCACGATCAGCCGAAACACGTCGTCGAACGGCCAGGGTTTCGCCATTGACACGGGCATCGCCGCCGTCATCAACAAATGGGAGCTCGGACTTGGCGTCAACGGCATCGCCAATCGCATCGACTGGACCGGTGTGGAGCGTACGACCTACGCTCTCAACAATCTCTTCACCGGAGGCGAATTCGTCGACGGACCGACCGTGGGCGTCGCCGACACGCGGGTCGAACTTCCCGTGGACGTCCAGACGCACGCCGCCTATAACGCGGGACCCTGGATGGCCATCGGCGAGGTCGGGCACGGCTACAACGGGACCACGGTGCGGGGCGGGTACGAACAGCGCTTCCGTCGCGCGCAGCTGCGGGGCGGCGCGCGTTACGTGAAGGAGCGATGGGAACCGACCGGAGGCGTCGGCTATGACTTCAGCCCACGGTTCGGTCTCGATGTCGGCTTCTTCAGTACAAGCGCCAATCTCGAACGGGAGCGGCACCTTGGCATCGCGGTGTCGCTTCGGTTCATGCACAACTCGTCCGGCAATGCGAACTGAGGCGCAGCGCCCGCCGTCGCTGCGTCGGCCGCCGGCGATGTAGGCTGAGTCGTGCGTGTCCTCGTCGTCGGCGGCACGAAATTCATCGGGCCGCACGTCGTCCGCCAGCTGGTCGCGCGCGGAGCTGACGTCACGGTCTATCATCGCGGCCAGCACGAACCCGAGCTGCCCCGAGCCGTGTGCCATCTGCATGGTCCGGCCGCCGCTATTCCCGTCCTCTCGTTCCCGGAAGAAGCATCGGCGCCCGCGCCCGACGTCGTCATCCACATGATCGCCATGGGCGAGCGCGATGCGCGCGCAGCCGTCGAAACGTTTCGGGGCCGGACGCATCGTTTGGTCGCGATCAGCAGCGGCGACGTGTATCAGGCGTACGGCCGGCTGACAGGAGCGGAGTCGGGGCCGCCGGCAGCGGGCCTGCTGACCGAGAACTCGCCGCTGCGCACCGTCTGGTATCCGTATCGACATGCGGCGCGGTCCCCGGACGACTGGGAGCACGACTACGAGAAGATCCTGATGGAGCGCGTCGTTCTCGGCGAGCCGTCGTTGCAGCCGGTCGTCCTGCGCCTACCGAAGATCTATGGACCGGAGGAGAACGGCGACCTCGCCACCGTCCATGGCTTCCGGCATCAACCTCGCTGGCGCTGGACGCACGGCTATGTCGAGAACGTCGCGCACGCTATCGTGCTGGCGGCGACCCATCCGGCAGCAAGCGGCATCTACAACATCGGCGAGGCGTACACACCGACCGTCGAAGAACGGCTGGCGCACCTTCCGAGCTCGTCGGTGCCGACGGCAACGGCGCCCTTGAACTTCGAGCACGACATCGCGTACGACACCAGCCGCATTCGACAGGAGCTGGGGTACGTCGAGCCGATCGAGTATCGAGACGCAATCCGACGCACGCTTGGCGCGTGACGCCGAGCGGGCGGCTCCCGGGGCCGCCATTTTCGCGCGCGACGCTGTCGCGAACGGGAAACCGCGCTAGGATCGGCGCCATGTCTGTCTTTACCAACCCGGCCGGTGGCGCAGCCCACAACGCCGCCACGTACGTCGCTGCTGTTCTGGATCTGGTCGCCAACCGCGAGCCACTGGAGGTGTTGCGCGCGACGCCGTCGGCGCTCCACGGCGCCATCACCGGCCTGTCCGCGAAGCTGCTGCGTCAGCCCGAGCGCGAAGGCAAGTGGTCCATCGCCCAGGTGTTACAGCACCTTGCCGACGCCGAGATGGTGTGGGCGTGGCGCGTGCGGCTCATCCTCGCGCAGGACCGGCCGGCGCTGACCGGCTACGACCAGGACCTCTGGGCCACGCGGCTCCACTACGAACAGGCGGATCCGTCCGAGGCGCTGCATCTGTTCGAGGTCGTACGGCGGTCGAATCTGCGCGTCGTCGAACGCGCGTCACCGGAGGATCTGAACCGCGTCGGCGTGCACGTCGAGCGCGGCGAGGAAAGTCTCGCGCATCTCCTGCGGCTGAATGCGGGACACGACGCCCTTCACCTGCGGCAAATCGAACGCATCCGCAAGGCGGTTGCCTGAGCTCGATCGGCTCGTTTTGACTCTGCTCGCCGGTCGCCTACTTTCGCGTATAGACGTACTCGCCCGTGGGATTCACCTGCTTGAGCTCGGTCGCCCGCCCGCCGGCGACGCGGAATTCGTAGACGACGTCGGCGAATTCCTTGATTCGGAACCGGTCCGGCTGCCAGGCAATGAGGTTCACGAACGTCCCGTCGGCGTTCTGGATCGCGAGCGTTCCACCGGGCCGAATGACGACGTCGAACTTGCCGCCGCTCGGTGTCGCGTACGTGCCGACGTACTGACTGAGCGTGGCCGCGCTCGTCAGCGCGGTCGGCACGCGGCGCGTGAATACGATCGCGGCTTCGTCCAGCGACATCTCCGCGCGATCCACTTCCCCTTGCGGATTCGTGAGGAAGTTCACGGACCATTTGCCGTCCTCCTCGTCGTCGGCGGTGTCGAAGCGGTCGTAATGGAAATGCGTGAGCGGCATCCGGATCTTGTGGAAGTCGAACGTCAGCGCGTCGCCGGCCCTGGAAATGGTCAGGACACCGTAGGCCGGGTGCTCGAACTCGCCCGCATACTCATCGATCCTGTGCGACGGCTTTGTGCCTTCCACACGGCCCGCGCCGGCCTTGGCGCGCGCGCGCATGCCGGCCTCTTTGTTTTTTAGTCGAATCGTATTCTGCCGCTCGGACCACGGCGTCGGCGACAATCCGAGCAACCGCTCGTACACGTTGTACGACACGATGTTGTACAGAGGCGCCGAATGGTTGCCGATCACGAGCACGATCACGCCGATCCCGTCGTAGGGCATCGTCGAGACCTGCGAATGAAAACCGGGCAGATCGCCGCCGTGATACGCGAGGAGATGGCCGCGATACGACGCGGTCCACCGTCCCATTCCGTACGCGGCGTTCAGGAGCTCGCCCCACCCACGCACCTCGAGGCCGGTATTGGGCAGCGCGATCGACGGCATCAGCGTTTCCTTGACGGCGGCTCTCGGCAGCACTTGTCGGCCGTCCAGCTTGCCGTCGTTCATCAGCGCGATCAGCCACTTCGACACGTCGACGATGTTGGAGTTGATCGCGCCGGCCGGCGCCACGCCAATCGCGTCGCTGTAGTAGGGGATCCTGTAGAGATCCGTGTTGTCGCGCCGCTCGGTGTACGGCACCCCGGGCTCGGGCGTCTTCAGCATCGCGTCGATGGTGAACGTCGTGCTCGTCATGCCCAGCGGCGAAAGAATCCGCTCGCGGACGAATTGCTCCCACGGCCTGCCCGACAACAGCTCGATCGCATAACCCGCGCCGGAATACATCATGTTGTTGTAGAGAAACACCGACCGCGGCGCTTCCGACGGCTCGAGATAGCGGAGACGCTCGAAGAGATCCTTCTGCGTGAAGTCCGACTTGTACCAGATGGAGTCGTGACGCGTGATGCCGGTGCGGTGTGACAGCATGTCCCGGATCGTGATCGTCCGATCGAGATCGTCGTTGTAAAACTTGATGCCCGGCACGTACTGGCGGATCGGCTTGTCCCAATCGAGCTTGCCATCCTCGACGAGCATGCCCGCGGCCATCGCGGTAAAGAGCTTCGTGTTCGACGCGATCGGCTGCGTCGTCGCCGGTGTGAACGGGATCTTCTTCCCGTAGTCGCGGTACCCGTAGCCTTTCGCGAACACGAGCTTGTCCTTCACGACGATGCCGACGCCGATGCCGGGGACATTCCAGTCCCTGAGGACCTGCGTCATATAGGCGTCGAAGCCCTCGAGGCGCGACTCGACTGACGGCTGCTGCGCACGAGGAACGGAAACGGCGACGGCGGCAATCACGAGCGGGAGCAGCACGCGAATGCGTACGGATGCGTGGCTGGACATACGTTCCTCCAAACCGTCGAACCGGTTGTACGCGGATAGTACTCCTACCGCGTACATTATCTATGGGTCGCTGAAAGGGGCCATGCCGCATTCGCTCTCCGCGCGAAAGCCGAAAGCCGTCCTCTTTGATCTGTTCCATACGCTGGTGTCGGTGCCACGCCCCGAGTCCATCGGTGAAACGCCGGTCGCCCGGCACCTCGGCGTGTCACCCGAGGAATGGCAGCGCCGGTACCACGACGATGACTGCTATGGCCGGTGCGTTGGCGCGGTGCTCGATCCGGTGGAAGCGATGCGACTCGTCGCGCGTTCGATCGATCCAACCGTGCCGGAGGATCGCATCCGCGCGGCGGTCGACAGCCGCCAGCGCTGCTTCGCGGCGGGCTTCGTCAATATCGAGCCGCGTCTGCTCGACGCGCTCGACCGGCTCCGGGCCGCGCACGTCCGCATCGGCCTCGTGTCCGACGCGGGCGCCGACGACGTCGTCGCGTGGGCGAAATCGCCGCTGCGGGAGCGCGTCGATGTCGCCGTCTTCTCCTATCAGATCGGCATCCGAAAACCCGACGCGCGCATCTACCAGCGCGCGATGCAGTCGCTCGAGGTCGAGGCGTCCGACGCGATCTTTGTCGGAGACGGCGGCAGCGACGAGCACCGCGGCGCCCGCGCGATCGGCCTCACTACCGTCCTGGTGACGAGACTGATTTCGCACTGGCAGGCGGACCTGATCGAAGCCAGACGGCCTCACGCCGATTTCGAGTTCGCCGACGTCGCCAGGTTCGTCGACGCGCTCGGTTTATAGATCGGCACGCCGGTGATGGGGGCGCCGCAGGTTTGTGGACCCCAGCGATTACCGATGCGACGCGAAGACGGTCGTCTTGCCGGCTTTGTCGAACGCGATGACGTCGTACGCCTGCACCTGACCGCTCGGCATTTCCATGCCCGGCGACCCGACCGGCATGCCGGGCGCGGCAATGCCCGCGATCTTCGGCCGCTCGCGCAGCATCTTCCTGACGTCGTCGACCGGCACGTGCCCTTCGACGAGGTAGCCGTCGATCGTCGCGGTATGGCATGACCGCGCCGAAGCGGGAACGCCGGGGGTCTGCTGCATCCGCTGCGCGGATTCCGTGACGGTCGTCTTGAAGCCGGCTTTCTGCATGTGCGCGACCCAGCCGAGGCAGCAACCGCATCCTGGATCGCGGATGACCGCGACAGTCGGCGCGGAGCTCATTTGCGCGCGCACGACTGGGACGATCAGCAGGACGCCAAGAGCGGCGGCGAGCGCGATGAAGCGGTTCATGACGGTCATTGTAATGTCCGACGCGCCGCAGGCGCACGCCGATACGTCGCCAGGAGCGCGGCGCCGCCCAGCGCCGCGGCCGCGACGAACAGCAACAGCCACGGCGCCCATGGCGCGTGACGCAGGCGCGCCAGATGGAGTCCGACGACCGCGCGGAACCCGGCAGCCGCGGCGACGAAGATCCCGACCATCGGTAGAGGATCGACGCGCCGGTCGTCGGGCGCGAACACGACGCGCAGGATCGACCGCCAGCGTTCCCAGTCCCACGCGATCAAGTACAGATTCGCGAGCAGCATCGCGCCGGTGATGTATCGCGTTCCGCCGAACGCCGGTCCGATCGCGACGGTGATCGCGAAGATGTTGACGATGATCGGCAGGTAGAGCGCCGCGCCGAGCGTCGCCGTGCGCGGGACGACGAGCAGCGCCGCGGCCGTCCACTGCATGACGCCGATGAAGCGGTAGTAGCCGTGCGCGGAGAAAAAGCCCGCGAAGAAGAAGCCGACCGGGTCGGAGACCGGCAGCGTCGTAAACGGCACGTCGAGAATCTTCGCGAGTCCCGACGGCAGAAACGCTACCGCGAGCAGAACGCGGGTCACCGCGGTGACAAGGCGGAGCAGTGGTTGCATGGCCGGTTTGGACGAAAACTCCCGATGTGTGGTTCGGCCTGGCGGTATGATGACGGCATGAAACGACGGTCGCTCTTCGGCCTTCCCGCGCTCGCGTTCCTCCAGCCCCCGGCCGCCGCCGTCAACGCCGTCCGCAGCTGGCAGGCGGCGCGCCACGCGCAGGACGACTGGCTCGACGAGAACAGCGCGAAGCACCGTGTCATCCTCGACACCTGGAACCCGGAGCACTTCGCCGACGCGCTGCAGTTCGCCGGCAACATCGTGGAGACGAACAAGACCGATTACGATATCGCCGCCAGCGAACTGGCCGTCGTCATCGTCACGCGGCACCGCACGACGCCATTTGCGTTCAACGATGCGATGTGGGCGAAGTACGGCAACGCGTACTCGAGGCAGATGGCGTGGACCGCGCCGAACGCCAAAGAGCCGCCGACCGCGAATCCGTACGCCGGGCGGCTGACGGCGCTCGCCGCCGGGGGCATCACGCTGGCGATCTGCAACCGCACGACGCGCGCGTACTCCGCGAACGCGGCGCGCCAGGCAGGCGCAGACGCCGATGCGGTGCGGAAGGAGATGATGACGAACACCGTCATCGCCGGGCATTTCGTCCCCGCAGGCGTCGTCTGCGTCACCCGCGCTCAGGAGCGCGGCTACGCCAACATCAGCATCGGATAGCGCTGCGTCGCGCGTTACGCGCGGCCCGCGAACTCGCGCGTCTCGCTGTGCACCTTGATCCTCTCGCCTTCCCTGACGAACAGGGGCACGCGGACCTCGAGGCCGGTCTCGAGCGTCGCGAGCTTGGTCACGCCGCCGCTCGCGGTGTCTCCGCGCACGCCGGGCTCCGTCGCCTTGACCGTCAGTTCCACGTGCGGCGGAAACTGCAGCCCGATCGGGGCCCCGTTGTACCGCTGGATCTCGATGACCAGGTTGTCCACGAGCAGATCGCGATCGTCGCCGACGGTGTCCGGACCGAGCGTCAGCGTTTCATAGCTGGCCTGGTCCATGAAATGGTAGCCGTCGGCATCCTTATATAAGAAGGACGCCGTGACCGAGTCCAGATCGGGCTCGGCGAATTTCTCGCCGGCCCTGAACGTCTTGTCGAACACGGCGCGCGTCAGCAGGTTCCGCATCTTCACGCGCACCAGCGTCTGGCCGCCGCGCGCGGTCGGCTTCGAGACGTCGACGTCCAGGCAGAGGTACGGCGCGTCCTCGAACTCGAAGAAGGTCTTGCGTTTGATCTCGATCGCCTCGAAGAGTCGTGCCATCCCGCAGGATGTTATTCGATTTACGATGGCACGCGACCTAGAATCGCCTCATGTCGACGTCGGCTGCCGTGCGACAGGCCACCGAAGCGGACGCAAGCGCGATTCTCGACTGTCTGCACGCCGCGTTCGAGCCGTATCGAACGGAGTACACGCCGGCCGCGTTCGAGGCCACGGTGCTGACGCAAGCCGCGCTCGCGGATCGCCTGCGCCAGTCGATGGTGTTCGTCGCGGTGACCGCGACGGGGCACGTCGTCGGAACGATCAGCGTCGCCGTCGCCCGCGACGGCGGCCACGTCCGCGGCCTGGCCGTGCGTCCCGAGCGGCAGGGGCACGGCATCGCGCAACAGCTGCTGGCCACGGTCTTCGCGGCGCTGCGCGGACTCGGGTGCACGCGCGTCACGCTCGAAACGACGGCGCCGCTTGAACGCGCGATCCGCTTCTATGAAGCACAGGGCTTCGTGCCGACGGGCCGGATTCGGATCTTCCACGACATGGCGCTCTCCGAGTACGCGCGCAGGCTGGGCTGATCGGTGTAGGGTATGCGTCAACGATTACGGAGGAGGAGCCCGATGTCTCGATCGTCGCGTCTGCTGATCGCGGTTTTCGCCGCTGGAATGATCGCCTCCACGCCCCTGGCGCACGCCCAGCGCGGCGGAGGCGCCGGCGTGCCGGACACGCCGGCCATGAAGCTGCCGCCGAACCCGACGTTTGATCAGTACAAGAAGGACGCCGCGCAGGAAGTGGACGGCATGCGCGAAGACATCCAGAAGATGAACGACACCGTCTTCAGCTTCGGGGAGCTCGGGTTCCAGGAATTCGAAACGTCGAAATACCTCGTCGACATCCTCCGCAAGAACGGCTTCAGCGTCGAGACCGGCGTCGCCGGCATCCCGACGGCATTCATGGCGACGTGGGGATCCGGCAAACCGGTGATCGCGCTCGGATCGGACATCGACTGCATTCCGCAGGCGTCGAACAAGCCGGGCGTGGCCTTCCACGATCCGATCATCGAAGGCGCACCGGGGCACGGCGAGGGCCACAACTCCGGCATGCCGCTGCAGATCACCGCGGCGCTCGCCGCGAAGAAGATCATGGAACAGCGCCGGCTGCCCGGCACGATCAAAGTCTGGCCGGGCGTCGCCGAGGAGCTCGTAGGAACGAAGGCGTACTACGTCCGCGCCGGCCTCTTCAAGGACGTCGACGTCGTGCTCTTCGCGCACGTCGCGGCGGAGATGGGCGTCGGCTGGGGCGACGGCACGCAGAACGGCCTCGTCTCCGTCCAGTACGACTTCAAAGGCGAGAGCGCGCATGCCGCCGCCGCGCCGTGGCGCGGCCACTCGGCGCTCGACGCCGTCGAGCTGATGGACGTCGGCTGGAACTTCCGCCGCGAACACCTGCGTCTGCAGCAGCGCTCGCACTACGTCATTCCCAACGGCGGCGATCAGCCGAACGTCGTCCCGCCGACCGCCTCGGTCTGGTACTACTTCCGCGACACCACCTACGAGAACATCAAGAACCTGTGGGACATCGGCAACAAGATGGCGCAGGCGGCGGCGATGATGACCGACACCACCGTCTCATGGAAAGTGCTCGGCTCCGCGTGGCCTGGACATTTCAATAAGACGATCGCGCAGGTCATGCAGGCGAACATCGAAACGGTCGGCCTGCCCGAGTGGACCGACGACGAAGTGAAGCTCGCGAAGGCGCTGCAGAAGGAGATGAAGGTGCCCGAGACGGGATTGCCGACGAAGATCGCCCCGCTGCGAGGCCAGGAAGAGATTCCCGACGAGACCAAGCGCGGCGGCGGCTCCGACGACATCGGCGACATCTCGTGGAACGTGCCGACCGTCACGCTGCGGTATCCGTCGAACATCCAGGCGGGGCCGGGACACAACTGGGCGAACGCCATCTCGATGGCGACGCCGATCGCGCACAAAGGTATCGCGTACGGATCGAAAGTCGTCGCGCTGACCGTGATCGATCTCGTCACGCACCCGGAGCTCGTGCAGCAGGCATGGGACTACTTCAGAAACGTGCAGACGAAGACGGTGAAGTACACACCGTTGATGCGGCCCGAGGACAAACCCGCGATCTGGCTGAACACGGAGACGATGGCGAAGTACCGGCCGGAGATGAAGAAGTATTACTACGACCCGTCGCGGTACAAGTCGTATCTCGAGCAGCTGGGGATCAAGATGCCCGTCGTCCGGTAACGCGTGCGTCTTCCCCACCCAATCGTGCTGCTCGCCGGCGCCGTCCTGGCCGCCGCGGCCCTGACGTGGCTCCTTCCCGCCGGCCAGTTCGATCGCCGGCCCGACGCCGCGACCGGGCGCAACGTGGTCGTGGCCGGCACCTATCACCGCGTGGACGCCGCGCCGGTCGGCCCGTTCGCCGCGGCCGTCGCGATTCCCCGCGGGTTCATCGCCGCCGCCGACGTCGTCGTGCTCGTGCTGCTCGTCGGCGGCGCGTGGGTCGTCGTCGATCGCATCGGCACTCTGCCGGTGGTCGTCGATGCGCTCGTCGCGCGCTTCGCGCACCGCGGAGTCTGGGTCATCCCGTGCGTGTCGCTCTTCTTCGGCACGATGGGCGCGCTCGAGAACATGCAGGAGGAGATCATCCCGCTCGTGCCGGTGCTGCTGCTGCTCGGCAGCGGGCTGGGCGTCGACGCGATCACCGTCGTCGCGATGAGCGCCGGCGCGGCGATGGTGGGCAGCGCGTTCGGTCCCACCAATCCGTTCCAGGCTGGAATCGCGCTCAAGCTCGCGCAGCTGCCGCCGCTCGAACGGGGCGGACTGCGCTTCGCCATGCTCGCCGCCGGGCTCGCGATCTGGATCGCGCTGACGCTCCGTCATGCCGCACGCACGCGCACGGCGCCGAAGGCGGCCGACCGGCGCGTCGCGCGGGCGCCGGTCAGTGATTCCCCGCCGATTCGCCTCACGGCGATCGACGGGCGCCACGTGCTGGTGATGCTGATCATGGCGGCGCCGATGGCTGCGTACGTCTACGGCGCACTGCGGCTGGACTGGGAGCTCAATCAGCTCTCCGCCGGGTTCGTCGTCGCCGCGATCGCGGCCGGTCTCATCGGTCGTCTCGGTGTCGGCGGCACGATCGCCACGTATCTCGACGGCATGGCGACGGTGCTGCCGGCGGCAATGCTGATCGGCCTCGCGCGCAGCATCTCGCTCATCCTCGACGACGGCCGGGTGGTCGACACGATTCTGAACGGGATGGTCGCGCCGCTCGCGCATCTGCCTGCGATGGCGGCCGTGCTGCTGATGATTCCTTTTCACGCGCTGCTGCACGTCGCCGTGCCGAGCGTCAGCGGCCACGCGGTGCTGACGATGCCGCTCTTCGCGCCTGTGGCGGACCTTCTCGGCTTCTCGCGCGAGGCGACGGTGATCGCCTATCAGACTGGCGCCGGACTGACGGAGATGTTGACGCCGACCAATGGCGCGCTGATGGCGGTGCTGCTGGCGGCGGGCGTGCCGTGGGGCCGCTGGATTCGATTCGCGGCGGCGGGAATCGCGGCTCTGGTTCTCATCGGCGTGGCCGCGATTGCGATCGTGATGTAGGGCGTTCCGCAGCCCTTCAGGGCTGCCCGGGCGCTGTTAGAAAGCCCGGATTCGTCCGTTTCGACAGCATCGAAAAAAACAGAAACACTTTCTCCATGTTCTCCGCGCCGCGGCGGATCCAGAACTCGTGGTCCTTTCCGGGAAACTCGAGGTAGATGTGCGGCGCGCCGATCGACTGCAGCGCGATCACCGCCCGACGCGAGGTCGCGGCCGGGACGATCGAATCCCTCTCGCCGTGCATGATCAGCGTCGGGATCGACTTGTACTTCTGCGCCGCCTCGGCGTTCGCGATACCGCCGGCGCCAGAGAGCGGCGCCAGACCGGCCCAGATGTCGTTGTACTTGCCCCCGAGGTAATACGTGCCGGCGCCGCCGAGCGAGTGTCCCATCAGAAAAATCCGATCGCCGTCGATCGTGTATTTTTCCCGAATGAGCTTGAGCAGCGTCGTCGCGTCGATCTCCGCGAGTTCGCTGGCCGAGTACTTGGTACCCTCGCCAGGGCTGCCCGGCTTCGTCTGCGCCGTCGCGATCGGCGGCCCGACGCGGCCGCCCCATCCCGCCGATACGTTGAATCCCATCGGCGCCACGACGATGAATCCGAAACGCTCGGCGAAGTCGGTGGTGCCGTCGAACAGGATCTGCTGGAGCGGCGTGATGTTGAGACCGTGCAGATCGACAATGAGTGCATTCGGCGATCCCTGCCTGTAACGCGTCGGCACGAACAGGGTGAACGGCATGTCGGCATTCGCTTCGGCGAGGTGATACGTGCACTCCTGGATGCGCTGCTGCGTGTCGGTCAGCGCCGGCTGGGCGGATCGCGGAATTCCCTGAAAGCCCTTCGAGATGTCCGGCGCGGACGTACCGGCGATCGGCGTCCCGTCGTGATTGATATTCGGCGTCCCCGCGCTCGCCGCCGCGTTCGCGGCCGAGAGCGGCGCGCACGTCTGCGCGAACGCCGATCCCGCCGTCAGCATGAAGACGAGCACCACGACTGCGAGAATCGCGCGAAGCCTCCGCGCCTCCTCGAGCAAGGCCGTCGCGGCTGTGAGTTCGTCGGCGTCACTGCCGGCGGCTGCCTGATGCGGGATCGCATCGCCCAGACCTGAGTCGCGATAGTGCTTCAGACGCTCGACCATCAGGTCGCGGATGGCATCCGCGTTCGCGAGCCCCTCGAAGCGTCCCGTGTGGCCGTCGGCGCCCTGCTTCCGATCGCCGCCGCCAGCCGCCTGCACTTCGACGTCCGCAAGGCCGAGCAGGCGCTGCAGCGGACCGCCGCTGACGCGAATCTCCTGAATGTTTCCGTATGTCATGGTCAGCTCGTTGATTTGAAAGACGCCGCTTCGAATGCGCAGACACCGGTCGGTGACGATATACCAGCGAAGGCGATAGCTGAGTCGCCGCGCGATCAGGGTCACGACGGCAGTGACGGCGAAGCCGGCCCAGCCAACGGCCAGTATCGTCGTCCACGCGATTCGCGCCCATTCAGCGACGCGATCGAGATTGCGGACGACGGCGACGCTGACCGTCGTCAGAAGAATGAAAACGACGCCGCAGCGGATTGCCCAGACGAGCAGCGACCACTGATAGTAGTTGTCGCCGGCGCGGAAGACCTGAATCGATCCCGGCGACCCCTCGGGCAGTTCCGGCGCCGGCGGAACCGCGAGAAGACCGAGCACCCGGCGTTCGGCGGCGGTGAAGGACGCGACGGGATCAGAGGCGAGGGGCATTGCGCGCCTCGAGCGCCTGTCGAATGGCGCGCAGTTCGGCGGCCACCTCGTTGAGCGCCGCCGCGACCGAACCCGGAAGCGTCTGAGCCGGCTGCGTGTCGCCCGCGTGACGCGCGCCGCGCATCCGCGAGTACAGGAAATCGCGAACGGCGACGAAATTGAGAAGTCCTTCGAGCACCATCTCCGAGCCGGCGCTGCCGCTCGCCGTCTGGATCTCGATGCGCGCGAGGCCGAGCCACCGCTCGACGACGTTCGAGCGCAGCTGGATGTCCTGGATGCGCGAGTAGTTCAACATGATCTCGTGGCGCATCAGGATCCCCCATCGCATGTGAATCCCTTCCGCATCGAAGCGGTACCGCATCGTGTGATAGCGGAAGTACAGCAGCAGTATCGTCAGCGGGAATGCGACGTTGGTGGCAATGGCCTGCAGCGCGTAGTACTTCAGCAGCTGCGGGCTGGGCACCTCGATGGCCGAGATTTCCGCGGGGATCATGTGCGGTCATTATCCACACCTTGGGGCCGGAACGGCCTGCCGACTTTCTGACATTTATGCCTGTCGCCCCGGCGAATGGACGCCCGTCCGTTCAGAACGCGTCCTGAATCGCGAGATAGACGCCGGTCGATCCGTCTTTGCCCCAGGCGAAGTCGAAGCAGAGATTCGTGCGCGATCGTTTGGTGAGGAGCAGACGCAGACCGGCGCCTGCGGACGGTGCGGTGGAGTCGAACAGCTTTTCTCCCGTCGCCTTGTTCGACGCCGTCGTCACCGTCGTGAACGCAACCATGCCGAGCAGGCCGTTGCGCAGCAGCGGGCCGCGGTATTCCGCCTCGCCGTAGACGAGCTGCTCGCCGCGGTAGCGTCCTTCCTGATAACCGCGCGCGGATCGTCCATAGCGGTCCATCACCGTCGTCGGCACGTCGAAGTACGGCGCGACGCCGGCCGTCACCAGGCTCGTGTACGTCCACAGCGCGAGGCGATACCGGTCGTCGGCCGCCAGCGGCACGTACGCGCGCGCGTCGAGGTCGAGCTGCTGCCACGCCGAGTCGCCGCCGAGGAAGCCGTCGAAGGACCACCGGTAGCTCGCGCCGGCTCTCCATCCGCGCCGCGCGCTGATGTCGCTGTCGCGCCGGTTCAGCACGGCGTTGACGCTGAACCCCGACGACTGCTGACCGTCGGTCGGCAGCCCGTTCTGCTCGCTGTACGTCATGTAGGGCGACGTCTGCCAGTTCGGATTGGATTCGTCGGCGGGCTTGACGCTGGTGTGCGAGTCGAACAGGAATCCGCCGCCGACGTAGACGTCGCGGGCGACCTGGCGATACACGGTCTCGTGCAGCCGCACGAAACCGAACTCGGAGTTCTGGGCGGCGGACGAAGGCGTTTCGGTGCCGAAGCCGTAGATGTTCTGCGAGGTGCTCTGGAAGCGGTTGTCGCCCTCGACCAGCCACCGGTTGCCGTCGGTGAATGTGTCGAATCGCAGGCTGACGACGATCTGCTTCTTGCTGGAGACGGTCGCGCTCGCGATGCCGGACGAGAGGCGCGTGGTCGCCGGATCGCCGCGGAAGAACGCCACCTGCGCGGCGGCGCCGACGAAGAATCCTGACGTCGGATTCGAGCCGATCACCGGCGCTGCGGTGATCATCCGCTCGCGCGGCTCGCGATCGGGCGCCGGCCCTTTGTCGCGCCACGCGCGAATCAGATCGGGTACATCCATCTCGGCGGGCGGCGGCGGCTGCGCCGACGCCACCAGGGGGCAGAGGACAAGCGCCGGAACGATCAGGAGAATGCGCACGTCACCGGCAGCCGGGCAGCGACGTCTGTACCCAGCGTCGCGCGAAATCGATCACTGCCTGATCGCAATGGCGCCCGTCGATGCTGGCGGGCGCGAACGCGGCTCCGCCGACGGCATAGAAGAAACCGATCGCGGCGCCGCCGATCGCGAAGGACCCGATGGCCAGACCGCCGAGCGAGAATCCAAGGCCGGCCGCAAGCCCGCCGACCGCCATCAGCAGTCCGATCGAGGCGCCGCCGATGGTGACGAGCCCGAACGCGACGCCGCCGATCGCCAGGCCGCCCATCGCGATGTTGCCGATCGCGATGATTCCGCGGGCGACGCGCGGACGCAGCGTCGCCGGATCGACGCCGGTGCACACGTGCACGAGCGGCCATCCGCCGATCGAGATGGAGGACCGGTAGTCGAAGCCGATGCCGTAGCGGCCGTATCGGGGGTAGAAAGGCGGCGCGGACCCGGCCGCCGCGCAGCTCGCGCATACGAGCCGCGGTGTGTCGCTCGCGACACATTGGTGGCAGACGGCCTTCTGACAGACTGCGCAAAGGCCGACGGCAGGGCGCTGGCCGTGAACGAAGCAGTTCGTGATCGGAATTATAGCGACCGTCTGGCGCGTCGACCGCGAGTTGCGTACGATTGGGGTTGCGCGATGGCCGAAGTGCATCCGCCGCAGCCGATGCCCTGCCCGGGCTGCTCCCATGGACCGGTCGCTCCGCATCCGGAGAGCACCGCGGTCGTCGGTCTGTACGCCTGCCCCGTCTGCCGGCAGGAATGGACGGCGCGCTTTCACGACGCCGACGTCACCGTGACGATCACCGACGGCACCGGCGACCCGAAAACGGTGACGACCACGGTCCATCAGCTCAACACGGCATTCCTGGAACGCCTGCGCTGACGCCCGCCTACCCCGTCGTCTTTTTCGTTTTGTGATCGTCGTCGGCGCGCATGGGTGCGAGGGTCATGCGGCCGCGATCGGGATCCACGATGAGCTCGAGATGACAGATCGGGCAGCGGTACGTCACACCCGTCCGCGGCGTCGCTTCAGCGGACGAATGCTGGACGGCGTTCTGGCAGGCGGGACACGTCCAGGGCATCGGTTCACCTGTGAACCTGATCATACGTTAGTGATACGCTACGCAGCGTTAATTTAGTGTTTCGATAACGCCATCGGCCATGGAGGATCCGATGCCGAAGACGACGAAGAAGCCGGCGATGAATTTCGACTCGATGCCGCAGGTCGACGTCCCGCACGGGCGGAACGGCAAGCACAAGCCGATCATCACCAAGATCCTGGCGGACCTCGATCGCGTGCCCGCCGGCGTCGCGCTGAAGGTGCCGATCGAGGAGCTTGCCGAGAGCAAGGAAAAAGTGCGCTCCGCCCTCAATCGCGCGACGCGCAAAGGCGGACGCAACGTCGCCACCGCGAGCGACGGCGACTATCTGTACATCTGGAACGAGAGCTGAGTGCTCTACCGTCTCAGCTGGCCCTGGATCGGATTGATGGCCGCCGGTCCGCCGATCGTCGCCCCGCTCGTCGCCCTCCTCGCCTGGCGCAGGAAGGAGATGATTCTCGGCAACGTCGCCGGCACCCTCGTCATTTTCGGCACGGCGATGGCGCTGATTCTCCGCGAATCGTTCGTGCTCGATCGGCTCGTGCGGCAGTGCATCGACGCCGCTCTCGTGTGCACGCCGAGACCGGCGCCTTTCTACCGCTACGCGATCTACGCCGGTCTTGGTCTCGTGCAGGTCGTCCTGCTGTTTCTCGTCAGCCTGCGCGTGGAGCACAGGGAGCGCGAACGACAGTACGCGCCGGAGTGGAGGCGCTGACGAGGTTCGAACCTCTGGTATTCGATCCCGGCGGCGCGGCGTGTGCAAGGATTCCCGCATGCTGCACAAAGCCATGAGCGTGCGCGGGTTTCACCTTCACGCGCGGGACGGCGAGATTGGCCACGTCGAAGATTTTCTGTTCGACGATCAGTTTGGAATCCGCTTTCTCGTCGTCGACACGAGCAACTGGATCGGCGGCCGCTCGGTGCTCATCGCGCCGTCGGTGATCACACGGGTCGATTCCGTGGACAGCGTCGTCCATGTGGCTCTGACACGCGACGAAATCAAACGCGCTCCCTCGGTCGAGAACGCGGACATCGTTCCGGCCGAAAACCTGCCGACTGTCTGGATTATGTGACTGGCTGTTTCGGACGTCATCCCTTTCCCGCCGCCGCCATCGCATACACGATCGGCAGATAGGCGAATACGACGTTGAGCGCGTGATACCCGACCCGCCGTGTCGTGGTGGTCAGGTACGGACGCATATCGAACACGAACAGCGCGGCGATCAGCCTGAGCGTCCAGAAGACCGCGAAGAACGCGCAGACGGCGCGCGCCAGTCCGCCGCCGCCCGCGAGCGTGTCCGCAAAAACGAACGTCATCGCGCTGAACGACACGAGCGACACGGCGATGAACGTGTAGTAGACCCAGAACAGCTGGCGGATGAACGGCGGAAGCGATTCGAGGTGGCCGCGCAGGCCGACGACGCGCGGCATCATGAGCCCGGCACACATCAGCCCGAGATGGAGCACGGCCGCAATCCGGAGCGCGAGCGCGAGATTGATGGTCATACAGCGCCGATCTCCTTGAGCATCGGCAGGACGACGTTCCGCACGAACACCGGGGGAAACAACCAGAATGCGGGTCCAGCGGTAACGGCGACGGTGAAAAGCCAGCCACGCCAGCCGCGCGCAAGGCCGAGGCGCCGACCGGTTCGCGTCCGCTCCGCGCAGACGGCAAGGCCCTGAATCAGAAAGTACGCCGTCGGCAGGAAATATCCGCCGCGCGCCGGCACCGAGATCACCAGCTCGTGAATCAGCCCCGACGCCAGGAACGCGCCGAGCGTCGCGCCGATCACGCCGACGCGCGACCGAAGCGGCCGGAACGCGAAGCGGTCCGCCAACACGTGAAACGCCGTATTCCAGCGCCGGCCCCAGAAGTCGGCGAGCGACTCCGCGCGGAGCGGGTTCTTCATGATCGGTGCGGCGTCCACGCCGGCGGCGCGCCAGACCAGCGACAGCAGATGAAACGTTCCGAAATGCAGGACGAAGATCAGCCCCGTCATCGCGACCCAGCCCGCAAGCAGCGTCCGAATGGGCAGCACCGTTCGCGCAACCACCCACGTGAGCGCGAGGCCCAGCATCGTCTTCAGCGCGGCCGCAAGCCACTCCGATGAGGCAGGCCGCGCGACGCGTGCGCGCGGGAACAGGAAAGCGTCCGCATCCATGCCGGGCCACAGGAGCAGATACGCCAGCGCGCGGCCGTTCGCCGCGACACCGCGCCCGCGTGCATCGCGGTACGACAGCCACTTGCAGCCCGCATACAGCGAGCCGGCGGTCGCCCACATCAGCATCCAGGGGGCCATCACACACCGAGGCGCAGGAGCTTCAGCACCTTGTCCCCCGCCTTGACGAACTTCAACAGCGCGGGCGTCGGCCAGCGACGGACCTGCGCGTACCAGGTCGTCGTCGTTTCCATGAACTTGAACAGCTCGGTCAACTGGTGTTTCGCGTGATCGTCGAGCGCCTTGTCCCTGGCCGCGTCGTCGAGGCACTCGCGCAGCACCCGCATCGTCGGGTCGAATTCGCGCTTCTTCCGCTCGTCCATGACGACGCGGAACATCTCCCAGACGTCCTTCATGCTCTCGAAGTGATCGCGCTTGTCGCCCAGGACGTGCACGAGCCGCACGATGCCCCATCCCTGCAGCTCTTTGAGGCTCGTGCTGACGTTGGAGCGCGCCACGTTCAGCGTCTCGACGATCTCGTCGGCGTTGAGCGGGGTCGACGAGATATAGAGGAGCGCGTGCACCTGGGCGACGCTGCGGCTGACGCCCCATTTCGTGCCCATCTCGCCCCAGTGGAGGACGAACCGTTCTTCGACTGCCGACAACTTCCGAGCCATATTCATGTATTTCTGTCATTTCAGACTTTACAGAAATATCTGTCCCGCGTCAATCTGCACACGGCGGCACTGCCCCGAGTGCTGGATTCCGACGACCGCGACCGAGGCCGCGAGCGCGCTGATGTTCATGGCGTCCAAATGCGGATCCGCGCCGGCGAAGGCGGATCGCTGCGCTCGCTCGGCCTGCCAGGCATCGGACTGATGGACCAGCCCGCGCACTTCTTCCGTGCCGATCCGAACGGCGCCCTCGACAAGCTCAATCCTGCGGTGATGCGCAATCAGGTCGCGTTCGCGACGGAGATGACCGTACTGACGGATCGCCTGACGATCGATCAATTGCGCGGCAAGGCACCCATTACCGACGCGGATCTATTCGGATAGACGCACGAGGCGCCCGGGCGTCATCGCTGCAGCGTGGCGGGTGCACCGTTAGGGACGCCTTCGCCGCAGAATCTAGCGGACTTTCTGCACGTTGACCGTCGCGCCTTCGGGGACGGCGCGGATGATGAACTGCCGCCCGCTGCTCAAATCGATCGTGTCCGCGATCGTCACGCCCTGCAGCGGACCGTCGCTCCAGCGGAACTCAATCTTGTGCTGCGACGCCGCGATTCGCGGCAGCTGAGCGGGATACGGACCGGCGAGCGGCTTGCCATCGAGCACGATCCGCAGTCCGGTGTAATTCTCGCCGCGCACGCCGATGACGACGACGGCTGTCGCGGGGATCGTCAGCGCGTGCCGCTCTCCAGGGCTGAGCGTGATCGCGCCGAGATCGTGATCGAGGAACAGCTGTTCGTTGACGGCGCGCAGCCGCAGGCGGCCGGAGTCGACCGTGACGGATGTCTGCCCCTCCGACACGCGGCCCACGGTCTTGCCGTCGGCAACGAGCGACAGCGGATACGGCGCACCCTCGAACTGCAACTGGAGCGTCGCGGTCGCATGCGCCGGTTCCGGATTCCTGTCGCCAGCGGCTGTCGGCTCGGCGGCTGCCGTCTGCTGCGCGGATCGTCCACGGCCCCGCGTCGGCGCCGCCGGCGTCGGAGTCGTCGCCGCTTTCGATTCCGGTCTGGTCGGCGGAGGCGCGGGCGCCGACTCGGTTCCGCGCGCAGCCGGCGCCGTCGGTTTGGCCTCGGACGCGGGCGGACTCGCGATCGCCGTCGGCGGCTCGTTCGCCGGACCCGCCGCCCGATTGCGCATCGTCGCGATGACGCCGATGCCGACGCCGCCGAGCACGACGGCGGCGATGATGATCGCGACGATGAGGCCCTTCGAGCCGGAGGGCCGGTCCATGGGCAGCGGCGTGTGTTCGGTCCGCAGATCCGGATCGACGTCGTCGTGCGCCACTTTCCGCGCGCCCGGGGACGGAATCGGGACTGTGCCGCCGCGCAGTGATTTCACGCCTGCGGTCGCCGCCGCGGTCGCGGCGAGCGCGCTGCGCGGCAGCATGACGATCGTCTTCGCCTCGGGGTCCACGGCGTCGGGAATCGCCATCGTCGGCAGCGCCTGCGTCGCGGTCGCCTGGCGGAGCGCCCTCACGAGTTCCGCGCCCGTCTGGAAGCGCTGGTCGGCCTCTTTCGCGAGCGCGCGATCGAGAATCGCGGCGACGCCGGGATCGATCGCGGGATTGAACTGCGTCGCGATCGGCGCCGGCTTGCGGACGATCCGCTCGAGGGTGTCGCCGAGATCCTTTCCGGCGAACACTTTCTGCCGCGTCAGCATCTCGTACAGCACCGTCGCCGCCGAAAACAGATCCGATCGTCCGTCGAGCGTCATGCCGCGGGCCTGCTCGGGCGACATATAGCTCGGCGTCCCCATGATCATCGCGTTCTTCGTCACGGTGGCGCCGCCCATGCGCGCGAGGCCGAAGTCCGCGACCTTCGCGCGGCCGTCGAACGTCACCATGATGTTGGCCGGCTTGATGTCGCGGTGGACGACTCTCTTCGTGCCGGCGTAGTCCAGCGCCGCGGCGATCTGCTCGAAGAGGTCGAGCGCCAGCTCGATGTGCATCGGGGCGCGCGTCGTGATGGTGTCCTTGAGCGTCTCGCCTTCGATGAACTCCATCGCGACCGCGGTCACGCCGCCCTCTTCGACGACGTCGTAGACCGTGACGATGTTGGGATGGGTCAGATTGCCGGCCGCGGACGCTTCGCGGAACAGCCGCTGACGGAGATCGGCCGCCTCGCCGTCGTCGCCCTGAATCGCGATCGTCTTGAGGGCGACGGTCCGCCCGATTACCGGATCGTGGCCTTTGTAGACGATGCCCATCGCGCCGCGGCCGAGCTCCTCGAGGATCTGATACCGGCCGATGGTTTTCGCGTTGGGATCCTTCACCATCGACTCAGCGCGCCCTGGATAGTACTGCCAGGGCCGCCAGACGTCGCGCCGCCAGCGCGCCGACGGTGGCTCCGTCGTCCACGATCAGCTGAGTGTCGAGCGCGGCGGCCTGCTTGTAGAGATCGGTCGCGCCGTCGCGGTCGCCGAGCGCTTCGAGGCAGCGCGCGCGGAAGTACAGCGCCGCCCCGCGGCCGACCCCCGAGCCTTCGGCGAGTGTGTTCAGCGGCGCAAGAAGATCAGCCGCCGTCTTGTAGTCGCCGAAGCGGATGTACGCGACGGCGAGGCTGAACGTGAGCAGGTCGCGTTCGGAGCTGTTCGGCGCGATGATGCTCGCGGCGGTCAGCTTCGCGATCAGGGCGTTGCCGTAGTAGTCCGGATCGAAGACCGGCGCGCGGCGCGGACGGCGCTGCACCGGCAGCGGCACCTGCCGGGGCGGTCCGCCGCCGACGATCCGCAGCGTGACGATGTCACCCGGGCGCTTGCCGCGCACCACGTCGCCGAACTTCTGGGCGTTCACGGGCGCGCCGTCCACCGACTCGATCAGGTCGCCGCCGCGCACGCCGGCTGAAGCGCCCGGCGATCCCGGATCGACGCGGACAACGGCGAGCGAGGCGTCCGCGAGGCCGACGTCGGCGACGCGGATGCCGAGATCGTTCTGATAGACGAGGTCGGTGCCGTCGGCCGGGCTGTCGATCCGCGCGACGATGCCGTTCAAGTCGTTCGGCTGTCCCGTCCACGCGACACGGTCGACGCCGGCGTGCTCCGTCCACAGGACGAGGACCTCGACAGCCTTTTCCGCACCGGTACGACGAACCGCCGCGACCATCAGCGGCGCCTCGAAGTTGTCGTTCGCGAGCTTCAGCAGGCGCGCGACCGCCTGCGAATCCTTGCGATCGATCGCGGCGACGATTTCCACAGCGGAGGCGTCGGTCCAGCGCTGGAGCTCCGGGGGCAGATCCAGCTTCGCCGCCGCGCGGAACGTCGAGACCGATGCCGTCAGCGTGCGTTCGAGCTGCGCCGCGAGATCGGTGGCGTACGTCGCCGGCGTCTTCGTCGCATCCACGGCGCCGATCACGGCGATCCCCGGCTTGAGCACGGTATCGACGACTTCGGTGCGGCCGCGAATGACGGCCGCGGTTGCGTTGTACGAGCCGATGCGATGGCGCAGCCGCACGCGATGCTGTCCGGAGCATACGTTGCGCTCGAACGGCGTGCGGCCGGCCAGCTGTCCATCGACGAACACGTCGGCGTCGCGCGGCGTCGACAGCACGCGCAGCGTCCCGACGTCGGGCTGCGGCCGGACGAAGCTCGTCTCGCCCAGCCAGATGATCGGATCGGTGCCCGCCTTGGCCAGCACATCGGGCGTCACGGTGACTGTCCGGCTCTCTTCGACGAAGCAGTCGCGGCGGAATCGAAACAGTATCGGGCGATCGAGCGCGGGATCGTGCAGCACGAACCCGGACGTCGACTGCGGATCCAGATTGGCGCCGCCGGCTGCCTGATCGAGCGCTGTGCTCTCGGCCGCTGTCAGCTGACTGCGGAGCGCCACGAGCGGCGTCATCCGGGCCGGCGCGCCGTTGTCGACGAGGACTTCGAGATCGGTGCGGTTCGCCAGAAACGCAATCGCCGGGATGCGCCGCTTCGGCGCGAGATCCCGCAGCGCAGCCGTCTGCCCCGGCAGCACCGTGATGCGCGCCACGCCCGCCTGGTAGCCTTCCTTCTCGAGACGGATTTCGTACTCGCCGGCGATTACCGACGTCCGCGTCGGCGCGTCGCCCGTCACGCCCGCGGGCGCGCCGTTGACGAACACCCTCGCGCCCGGCTCCGGGCTCGTGACCTCGAGAATGGCGCCTTCCTTCGACCGCAGCGCGTCGACGATCGACTGCTCGCGCGGCGCCAGCGTCCCGCTGAAGAATGGATCGACACGCAGCAGCTCGCGGAGACTGTCCTCCACCTTGTCATTGTGGAGCAGCTGCATGTGCGCGTCCGCGCGCAGCTGGAACAGCCGCCGGTGCGTGGCCCGTTCCGCATCGCTCAACGGTCGGACGCGTCGCGCCTCGATCGATTCGACGGCGAGATGGTCGAGCGCGTCGACCGCTTCCGTGACGTCGGAGTCGACCAGCTTCGACGCGGCTTCGACGGCCGCGGCGAACCGCGCTTCCGCCTCGCTCGGCGGCTTCGCCGCCGGATCCTGCATCGCGAGCGCGAGCGCCACGGCGAGCAGCAGGCTCATCGGAATCTGAGGAGGCGCGGCGCCGACTTGCCGGCCACGAGAATCGTCCCTGACGACGTCACCATCAGCGCCGTCGGATTCCTGATCGCGCGATCGCCTTCGGCCGGCACCGCGACGGCGCCGATGGGCTCGGCTGAAATCCGTCCGTCGGCCTGCATGCGCAGCGCGCCGACTTCGATGCGCTTCAGATCGGCGTCGAGCAGATACACCGCGTACGCCGAATCGATGGCGACGTCCGCAATCTTCTCCAGCTTCGTCGCACCGAACATCGGACCGATCGCCGTGATCGGCTTCCCCGCGTCGTCGAACACGCGGAGGGTCTGCTGCTTGTCGTCGAGCGTGACGACAAAATCGGACGGCCCGACTTTCACGGTCCGCAATTTGCCGGGCGGTCCCCACGGCGCGCACGTCGCCGCGCCGGCGGCGCAGCGCAGCAGGCCGTCGTACTCGCGATCGACGATCAGGAGGTCGCCTTTCGACGTCACCGCCATCGCGCGCGCGCGCTTGATCGGATGGGGTTTCCCTCCCCACGTACCCGTCGCGGGGACCGGAGCGCCGGCAGGCAGCGCGACGATGCCGTTCTTGGTGCCGATGGCGACCGTCCCGTCGCGCATCGGCGTCGCCGCGTTCGGATTCTGAATCCCCGCGCTCGCGATCAGCACTGCCGTCTCGCCCGTGATGCGAAAGAGTTTGTCGGCGCCCTGGTCGACAACGAGCGTCGAGCCGTCCTGCGCATCGATCAGTCCCGTCGGCTCGTCGAGCGACGGCAGGCCGCGCGGCGCGACGAGGTCGGGACCCGCGTAGAAGGACGTGCCCGCGTTGCGAACGCGCAGGCGTCTGGCGACGGTGGTCGCCAGATCGAGCGCTTTCTGTCTGACGGGATCGTTCGCCGGCAGCTCGTCGCGCAGCGCCTGGCACTGCAGCATGGCCGCAGGCAGATCGTTGGCGAGCGTCAGGAGCCGCGCGAGCTGCAGCCGTCCGGCGAGCGCGTCCGGCGTCCGCGGCTGCTCGATTTCGAGCGCATACAGCCGATCGAGCGCCAGATCGAATTGATAGGCCGCCTCCGCCTGGCGCGCCTGCGCGAGCAGCGACGGAACGGCCGGCACCGCGGGCGCCTGCGCCCGCAATACGGGCATGGCTGCCGCAAGTGCGAGCATCGTGAATAGATGACGGCCGAAAAGGCGCATCCCGAGTGCGGCAATGATATCAGCAGCTGAGTTGGGTAACGAGGGTCCGAAATCCCGTCGGTTCGCGTAGGATGGCGCGGTGCGCGTCGCCGTTTTGAACGACATCCACGGCAACCTGCCGGCGCTGGAAGCGGTGCTGGCAGAGGCACGCGCCGCGGGCGTCGATCACGTGATCGTGGGCGGCGACGTCGTGCCCGGACCGATGATGGGTGAGACGGTCGATCTGCTGCGCGCGCTCGAGATCTCCGTCGAGTTCCTGCACGGCAACGGCGAAACCGCGACGCTCCACGCGATGTCCGGACGGGACGACCCGCGAGTCCCCGAGGCCTACCGCCCGCTGATGCGCTGGACCGCCGCGCGGCTCGAAGGCAAACACGGCGCGTTCCTCGCGGGCTGGCCGAAGACGCTGCGGCTGCTCGTCGGCGGCATCGGCGAGGTGGTGTTCTGCCATGCCACGCCGCGTGACGACAACGAGGTCTTCACGAAGCTCACGCCGGACGAACTGATTCGCCCGATGTTCGACGGCGTGACGGCGCAGCTCGTTGTCTGCGGCCACACGCACATGCCCTTCGATCGGATGCTCGGCTCGACGCGCATCGTCAACAGCGGCAGCGTCGGCATGCCGTTCGGCACGCCGGGCGCCGACTGGCTGCTGCTCGGACCCGACGTCGAGTTCCGCCATACCGAGTACGACCGCGACGCCGCGGCCGCGCGCATCCGCGCGACCGACTATCCCGACGCGGAGGCGTTCGCGGCACAATACGTCCTCAATCCGCCGACCGAAGCGCGAATGCTCGAAGCGTTCACGGCGGCGTCGCTCGCGAAGAAGTAACAAACAAGGAGAGAGAGACACGATGGCCATGAATCGTCGCAGCGTGATCAAGGCCGGCCTCGCTGGTGTCGCGGCGGCGAGCGCGCAGATCGTACCGCGCGCGCAGGCTCCGGCCGCGCGACTCAACGGTCCGCTCTTCTACGACGTCGAGACGACAAACGGCGTCGTCCGCGGGATGGCGAACACCGGCATCAGAATCTTCCGCGGCATTCCGTACGGCGCGGACACCGGCGGCCGGAACCGTTTCATGCCGCCGAAGAAACCGGCGCCGTGGACGGGCGTCCGCAACAGCATCGGCTACGGGCCAATCTGCCCGCAGACCGCGTCCGGTTTTCGATCCGATTACTCGCAGATGATTCAGTGGGACAAGCACATCGGCACCGGCGGCATGAACGAGGACTGCCTGTCGCTGAACGTGTGGACGCCGGGCGTGAGCGACAACGCGAAGCGCGCGGTGCTCGTGTCGTTTCACGGCGGCGGCTGGGCGACCGGATCGGGCAACGGTCCGATGTACGACGGCGGCCAGCTCGCGCTGCTCGGCGACGTCGTCGTCGTGACCGTCAATCACCGGCTCGCGAGCTTCGGCTACACGCACCTCGCGGCGCTCGGCGCCCCGGAGGAATTCCGGTACGCGGGCGTGTGCGGCGTGATGGACATGGTCGCGTCGCTCGAGTGGGTGCGCGACAACATCGCGCGCTTCGGCGGCGATCCGTCGCGCGTGATGGTCTTCGGGCAGTCGGGCGGCGGATCGAAAACGTCGACGCTGCTCGGCACGCCGGCGGCGAAGGGGCTCTTCCACCGCGCGGCGGTTCAGAGCGGCTCGACGTTGCGTCTGGCCGAGGAGGCGGCGGCGGCGAAGTCGGCGGAAACGCTGCTGCAGAAGCTCGGCCTCCCGAAGAACCGCATCGCGGACATTCAGAAGATCTCATGGGAGCAGCTGCTGCAGGCGCAGAGCGAATCGACCGGCGCGGCGTTCACGCCGGTGATGGACGGCAAGTACCTGCCGCATCATCCGTTCGATCCGACGGCGCCCGCGGAATCGCGCGACGTTCCGGTCATCATCTCGACGACGCTCGAGGACGCGGCGCTGCGGCTGACGAACTGGGATCTGTCCGACACGGGCCTGAAGACGCTGCTCGACGACCGTTACAAGGGCAAGGCGAACGAGATTCTTGCGCTCTACAAAGAGGTGGCGCCCGGCAAGACGCCCTATCTGATTCAGGCGCAGGTGTTCACCGACAGCGCCAACCGCGTGCGCGCGGTGCAGCAGGCGGAACGCAAAGCTGCAGCCGGCGGCGCGCCGGCCTACATGTACATCTGGGAGTGGCCGACGCCGGCGTTCGACGGCAAGTTCGGCGCCGTCCACGGTCACGACGTCGAAGCGTCGTTCAATCTCTATCGCAACGCGATCGGCGGCGCCGGACACAAAGAAGGCCGTACGATGTGCGCGCGGCTGGCGTCCGCCTGGATCGCGCTGGCGAAGACCGGCAAACCCGACAACGAGCACATTCCGCACTGGCCCGCATACGACGCGACGACACGGGCGACCATGATCTTCGATGCGAACACGCGCGTTGTGAACGATCCCCGTTCGGCGATCCGGAAGTACTGGACGCAGAACGCGTCGCAGACCGAGCTCGCGGCGGCGCTGGAGGATTGATGGCGGATCGCGCCGTGACCGCGACCGTGATGATGATGGCCGCCCTGGTTCAGGGCGGCCACTTCGCGCTGTCCGACGGCGACCGCGCGAAGATCGTCGCGCTGAAGGAAGACGACGACTGGCGGACGATCCCGGCGCTCCTCGAACTGCGGAAGCTCGCCGAAGGCGTCACCCGCGCCGCGACCGAGCAGCTCGAACCACCGGATCAGAACATTCTCAGCCAGATCACGGGAGTGGGATAGCGAGTGCTGAGGGCTGAGCGCGAAGGGCTGAGCGCTGAGGGCTAGTCAAAGGCAGCGTCGAGAATCCGAGCGCGCTCGCGCGCGTCTGCCGCCGCGACGTCGAACAGCACCGTCGCGCTATGCTGGATATAACGGGGCGACAGCAACTGGCGCCTCAGCACCTCCATGATGATCGGCGCTCTGGATCGATCGAAGCGGAGATGGCTTCCGGGGTCGCCGCGGCGGTCCTGCTCCGCGAAGAACGCAGACGTCCACGCGTCGTGCAGCTCGAGCACCTTCTCGAACAGCGGTCGCGTTATTCGCGTTCCCGCCTTCACCTCGTACACGTTCCTGGCGGGCACGACCCCGTCTTCGGTCAGCTCCGGCCCCTTGAGCCAGCCGTCCTTCGTGACGGGTGCCTGGTGGTGCAGCAGCGTCCACAACCACGAGACGTCGATGCGGTACGTCGCTAGGTCGTTCATGAACCGCAGATGCAGCTCGTAATCGTCGATCGCGGCGGCGAAGTTGCCGTTGAGGATCTGGAACCCGTAGTTTGCCGCCATATAGAAGGCGTGCTGGACGCGCTCGATCGTCACGTCACCCCGGGGCACCGCGTAGATCGCCTGCCAGCGTTCGGCTGAAAGGAGCCGTTCCGGCGAATCGACGTCGGCATCCGCGATCGTCCACGGCGAGATCGCGCCGTCGGCGGTGAGGAGTCCGCGCGCAGCGAACACCCCGCGCTCCGACGGGTCGAGGCCGTCGGCGATCGACTGCAGCTCGCCGACGGCGGCCTGCAGCGGCTGCATGCCAGCGGCGACGTACGACGGTTCAGGGCTCGCGACCCAGCTCTGTCGATAGGCGTCGTGCAGACGACCGCGGAATTGCATCAGCCCGAGCAGCCGCTCGCGCAGCTTGTCGATCATCATCGCGCGCAGGGCGCGCGGATTGTATCGGTCGCGCCCGTACGGATCCGTCGGCGGATAGATCATCACGGCCGCCATACCGCCGATCGGCGCGGCGTTGCGCAGCTCGCCGTCCTTCATTCCCGCCAGCAGCATGACGAGCGCGTTATAGCGCTGATACGCGATCATGTTCGGCGACGCCATGCCGATCGACTGTGGATCCGGATAGACCGCCGCCGGATCGTCCTTCCACATTTCGATGAGGCTGCCGAGATAATCCCAGCGGCCGACGTTGGTCCCGATCAACCGCCGCCGGAGCGCCCACGCGATCGCGGGCAGGTAGCGCCCGCCGTTGCCCTCCTCGTACAGCACCTTGATCTTGAAGCTGCCAGTCGGCGCGCCGACGATCGTTTCGAGACGCGACAAGAGCGTCTCGACGATGAGCGCTTCCCGCGGCGTCTGGATCTTCGGGATGTAGAAGTAGACACCGGTGCCGGCGGCCGCGAGCGTCGCGTAGTTGTCCAGCACCCATCGCGTCGCGACCGCGATCAGTCCGGGAATGTCACCGAAGCGGAGATGGATGCCGGGCGGACGGACGAACCGCGTGGGCCACTGCGACGGCGCCTTCGTCAGGCGGTACGATCGGCGCTGCCCTTTCTTCGTCGTCTCGTACGCGCGCGAGGCCCAGCGTCCTTCGAAAATCTCTTTCGCGTTCTGAAGCGCCGCGAACACGCCGATCGGCTGATCGCCGGGGGCGCCGCGCGGCCGGAAATGCGCCGGCGACGCATCTTCGAAATCCGGCATGTTCATCGGCGCATCGCTGTTGAGCGCGTTGAACGCCAGATCGAGTGGATGCCAGGGACCGGTGAGCTCGAGTCCGGGATTGTCGAGCGGATGCGCGTCGGCGGGAATCGGCACGTCCTCGTTCAGGCGCCACCGCAGCGGCGTGTCGCGCCCGAAGCCGTTGTCGATCAGCCCCTGAACGATTTCGCGAAACGTCCAGCTCTTCTTGCCCCTGCCCGCCAGCGGATCGTCAAACGTCTCCTCCCAGGACGGCCACGCGTACTTCTCGCGCACCGACGCCGGCGAATCGAGCAACGCCCGCCGCGCCGCGAGGGCGGCGGCAATGTCGCCGCGCAGTTCGCCCGACAGCACGGCGATCGTCGCGTCGACGTCCTGGTGAGAGGAGTCCCCGGAGGGGCCGTTGCTCATTCGCGGTCGAACAGCCTGAGGGCCATCGCGCCGTGCGTCGCGGCCGCCCCGGCACGCAGCGCCGCGGCGAGCAGCGTCGCTTCCACCAGCTCCTGGCGCGTCGCGCCGGCTTTCTTCGCGTTGCGGGTGTGAACGTCGAGGCAGTACGGACACTGCGTCGTGCAGGCGACCGCGACGGCGATGAGCTCGCGGTACTTGCGCGGAATGGCGCCGCCCTCTCTGCCGGTGATCTTGTCGAGGCCGACCCACGCGCCGAATTCCTCGGGCGCGAGTTTCTTCATTTCGGGCAGCATCTTCAGGTCGTCGGGATCGTGATAGTGGCTCATGGATCAGAGAATATCGGATCTCTCAGCGCAACGCGCGGGCGCCTTCGACCTCACGCGCGGAACTACAAGAACAGAACGCCGGCGGCGACTCCGACGAGCATCACCGCGATCGACAGCGTCGCGATCAGACGGAACCGCTGCAGCGCGCCGCCGAGAAGCACCATGCACGGCAGGCTGATCGCCGGCAGCACGACGAGCAGCGCCGCTGCGGGACCGTTGAAGCCCGACTGGATCAGCGCGAGCGCCATCGGTATCTCGGACCACGTCGAGATCATGAAGAACGTTCCCGCGACGGCGGCGACGACGACGGTCGCGGCATTGTTGCCGAAGGCCGGCGGCATCAGCTGAAACAGCATTGCGGCGACGACGCTCCAGATCCACAGCGTCGGAACCAGCACGATCGCAATCCGCCCGCTCGCGCGCAGCCACGCGGCAATCATCTTCGACGGGCGATCGATGCCGGGCGCGCCGGCGAGGGCGTCGACGTCGAGACCGCGGAACCACGGAGCCGCGGCGGGGGCAGACGCCGGCACCAGCCGCGCGACGACGGCGGTGACGATGACCGCAATCGCGGCGCCGGCTCCGATCCGCAGCGCCGCAAACGGCGCCGGCAGCAGCGCGATCGCGAGCACAATCGTCGTCACATTCAGCATCGGCGCGCCGAGGACGAACGCGAGGATGAAGTTCGTGGACGCGCCGCGCCGAACGAGCGACGGCGCCATCACCGACGAGCAGCAGGAGCAGAACGGCTGCGGCAGCGCGAAGAGCGCGCCGAATATCGAGCCCGCGAGCCCCTGCCGTGTGAGGTACGGCCCAATCCATCGCGTCAGGATCGTCAGCGTGAGACCCGACATCAGAACGCCGATGAACGTGGCGTGCCAGACGTTCAGCAGATAGCTGGTCGCCTGCGCCGCGGGCCGCAGCCAGCCGGTCACGCCGAAGGCGTTCAGCCAGTCGACGTTGACGCGCCCGGCGGCGATCGATCGCGCGGCCGGCACCCCGCGATAGGCGAAGAGATCGACGACGAGGAGCGCGGCGATGATGAAGGCGAGCGGACGCACCATGCGGACCGCGTCGGATGCTCCGGCTTCCACCCGTCTCAGCGACGCGTAGCTCGCGTACGCGCCGGCGAGGCCGATCGTCAGCATGGCGGCATGCGCGGGCGTCAGAACGTAGAACAGCGTGCGGACCGGATACGACGCGAACAGGAATCCGCGGCGGATGTCGACGATTGTGAGCAGCGTGATCGCGAGAAACGACACGAAGCCTGCCAGCGCGGCGCTCGTCTTCGTCGGCATCTGAAGTCCCGCATCATGACATAATCCCCACCCGCACGTTGTGGGTCGGAGGCACTCGCATGTCGGATAACGGATCGACGCGGCGATCGTTTGTGACGGGTCTCGGCGCCGGCGTCGCGGCTCTAGGCGTCGGCGCCACCGCGGAAGCGCAGACGTCCGGTGCGCCGGCTGCCCCGGCGGCGTTCCGGCCGGCCCGGCATGCCGACGACGACTGGCTGGACGCGATTGCCGGACAGCACCGGATGGTCATCGACGCGGCGTCGCCGAAGGGTGCCGGCGAGGCGATTCTCTACGCGAACAATCTTTACACGTCGAACAAGTCGGCTTACGGCCTCGCCGAATCCGAGCTCGCCATCGTCATCGTGCTGCGCCACTATGCGACGCCGTTCGCCTTCGCCGACGCGACGTGGGCGAAGTACGGCAGAGCGCTGGGAACGATGCTCGAGTTCACCGATCCCAGGTCGAAGGAAGCGCCGTCGGTGAATCTGTACAATGCTGCCGGGTACGGCATGCAGCTCACGAATCTGGGTACGACAATCGACTCGGTGCTCAAGAAAGGCGCGCGGATCGCGATCTGCGACCAGGCGACGCGCTTCACAGCGAGCGGCGTCGCGCGGGCGACCGGCACGACGGTCGACGCGGTCTACAATGACTTCAAAGCGAACGCCGTTGGGAGCAGCCGGTTCGTCGCCGCGGGCGTCCTCGCAGTCAACCGCGCGCAGGAACACGGATACACGTTGATCTATGCTGGCTGACCGATCCGAGAATTGATGGCTGATGGCTGATGGCTGATGGAGGAATGGCAATGAAGCAGTTCATGTCGATCGCCGCACTGCTCGTCGCCGCGGCGCCAGTCGCTTCGAGCGTCGCGCACGCGCAAATGAGCAAAGAGGCGCAGATTGCGGAGGCCGTCAAACCGCTGCCCGACGATCTCAAGGCGGGCGCGACAATCGTCGCGTACGACGCGAAGACCGGCGCCCGTCAGGTGCTGCGGCAGGGCACCAACTTCATCGAGTGCCAGCCGAAGATGGCCGACGGCTTCATCCGCTGCTACAACAAAGTGCTGTCGCCGCGGCGCGACCTGGAAGCGAAGCTCCGCGCGCAGGGGATGAAGGACGAGGACGTCACGAAGGAAATCCAGAAGGCGACGGCCGACGGACGCCTGAAGCCGACGCCGTTCGGTACGATGTCGTACCGCTATTCCGACGATCCCGGACGCATCAAGCTGCTCTGGGTGATTTCGGTTCCGAACGCGACGCCGGAAACCGTCGGCGTGTCCACCGAGAGCCAGCGCGACGCCGCGCTCAAGGGCAACGGCAAGCCGTGGCTGATGCTGCCGGGCACGCCCGGCGCGCACATCATGATTCCGATCAATCCGGGACCGAATACGGGAACAAAGTAATTTCGGACTCTTCCACAGGCGAGCGATCCGGACTCGTCCGCGAGCATGTCCGGTCTCGGGTGACTCGAGTAGAGTGTGGCGCGGAGGACTCCGTGCAGAAACAGCGTCTCCAGGGCTTCGTTGCGGGACTGCTCGTCGCCGGCGCGACGTGGGTCGGCGCTCAGGCCCGACCCGCGGCCGTTGTCGCGATTGCGAAGAACGACGTCGACGCCGTCCTGAAGTATTCGGGATCCGAAGGCGCGGGAACGGATCGCCAGATCCGCGTTGTCGATCTCGGCGCCTATCGGTTGGGCATCGGCGTCCTGCATCGCGGGGCAACGCGCGCGGGCGCGCCGGTCGGGGCGATCAGCCACAGCCAGGTGACCGAAGTGTTCTACTTCCTGTCCGGCGCGGGGACTCTGGTGACGGGCGGACCCGGGAGCAAAGTCGAAAACGAACGGCCCTATCCGCCCGATACCGAATTCGTTCGACTCGCCGTCGGACCAAGCACGGGCGGCACGTTCAGCGGCGGCGATCGGCGCCACGTCGAGGCGGGCGATATTGTGGTCGTTCCGGCCGGAGTGCCGCACGGATTCGACGACATCGCCGATCAGGTGACCTACTTGAGCATCCGTCCCGATGCGACGGGTGTCCTGCCGGCGGGATACGTCCACCCGGTTCTTCGCAAGTAAACGGGAGCGAGGGCGGACCTGACCGACGCGGAGACGCGCCTGCCCGCTGCAGAGCGCGACTGGCCGGCGCTCGTGGCGCTTCTGGCCGTGTGGGCGGCAGCGTGGCTGATCGTCAACCCGCGCGCCAACGTGCCCGTCATCGATGACTGGGTGTACGCCTGGAGCGTCGAGCATCTCCTCGAGACCGGGCGACTGCAGGTGCTCGACATCAGCGCCTTCTATCCGGTCGCCCAGGTGCTGTGGGGCGCGCTCGTCGCCCGCTTCGCAGGGTTCTCGTTCGTCGTTCTCCGCGGATCCACGGTTGTGTTGTCGGCGCTCGGCTGCGCCGCCGTCTACCTGACGCTGCGCGAGCTGGGCTCCCGTCGAAGCACCAGCCTGCTGGGCGCGCTCGCGCTGGCGTTCGATCCCGTGTACTTCGCGCTCTCCTTCTCGTTCATGACAGATGTTCCGTTCGTCAGCATCTCGACCATCGCTCTGTACTGGTACGTGCGATCCGTCCGGCGAGACGAGACGTGGGCGGCGTGGGTCGGCTGCGCCTGCGCCGTGGCGGCGTTCCTCGTCCGCCCGATCGGCATCGTCCTGCCGGTTGCGATGCTGACGGCCCTGATCGGGAAGCCCCTCCGCCGTGCGGCTCCGATCGTCGCGACGCTGCTGCTCATCGGTGCGATGCAGATCGAGATGCCCCGGATGCTCGGCGCTCTGGACTGGGCGGCGATCCGGGAGAACTATCTGAGCTGGTGGTTCACCGTCCCGCTCGCGTCCTACCTGCGATGGAACGTCGAGGTCGCGATCGTGTCGGTATTCCCGATCGCGCCGCTGCTGATCGCTTATGCGGCGGACCGGCGTCGTGTGATCGTCGCGGCCGCCGCGGCGATCGCTCTGGCGATCGGTTGTCGAGTGGCCTTCGGACAGTTGTTGACGCCGCTCATCGACGGTCAGACGTGGAGCCTGCAGGACATCGCCGCGCGCATGATGTTCGACGGCGAAGTCGGGTCGTCCGCGTGGGCGCTCCGCGCGGCCCCGTTCGTCGCAGCACTCGGTCTCGTGGCGATCGCTGCCGCGTCCGTGATCGGCCTGCGCGGCGCGCGACGTTTTCGCGAGTGCCGACGGGCTGATCTCGCCGTCGTCACACTCATCGGGCTGCATGTGGTCTGCATCAATGCCTTGTGGCTCTTCAACGATCGCTATTACATGGTCCTGGCGCCGCTGCTGGCCATCGTCGGCGCGCAGGCGCTCGATGGCGAGCGGCGCGGGCGGTTGATTGCGTGCGCGCTGATCGTGGTCTGGGCCGTCATCGCCATCAGCGGCACGCGCGACATGCTGGGGGTCAACGAAGCTGCGATGCTCGTCGAGCGGCAGCTCGAAGCAGACGGCGTTCCGTCGTGGGACATCGATGCCGGCTATGCGTTCAATGGCTGGCGCCTCTACGCCCATCCCGAGCATCTTCCGCCGGGAGCCAATCGGCGGTTCGACGTGCCGTTCGTCACGTCGAATCGACCGACACACTACAGCATTACGAACCGCCCCTTACCGCACTCGGAGGTGCTTCGGATCGTACCGCTCGAGCGCGCCACCTGGCAGGCGACGCGCGTGCTCTATATCGTGCGGCGTCCCTGAGGCGGGTCGCAGTGAAATTCCACTTTTGTCAGTACCCTTGGTGCAATGATGTGCCGGACTGTGAAGCGGTTACATCTTCGTGTCTTGCACGCGCGCTGCTCGCGCGGTACCGTATCGCCCTTTCATGGAGCGCTACGTCGAGGACGTCTGCGGACTGGTGGCGATTCTGATCCTGCTGCCCATCATGCTGTTCGCGGTCCTGCCTGCGACCTTCCTCTTCGATCAGCACATCGGCCTGCTCCGCCGATCGTAACGGGACGAACCATCCTTTATTCGGGATGCTCGGCGAGTTGATACATGCGGCGGACGGCGGCCGGATCGATTCCCACGCCGCGTATCGACGCGAACTCGTCGCGATACTTCGTCACGTCCACCTTCGCCGCCGCGTCCTCAACTGACAGTCCCTGCTTCCTGAGCGCGGTCACCTGCGTGAGGACGTCGCGCAGGTAGCGCTGGAACGCCTCGATCTTTCCCTTGCCCTTGAAGACGACGCCGTGGCCCGGCATCACCGTATCGAAGTCGATCGCTCTCAGCTTGTCGAGCGTCCGGATCCAGTCCTCCGGAAACGAATCGCCGGCGTACGAGACGATCGACTCCATGAGATCGCCGGTGCAGACGATGCGCTCCGCCGGCAGGTAGGTGACGACGTCGGTGTCGGTGTGACCGCGGCCGAGATACAGCAGCCGGATCTCGCGCCCGCCGCGTACGAGCGTCAACGTGTCGTTGAACGTCACGTTCGGCGGCGTCACCTTGATCTCTTTCACCTGCTCGAGATACGCGAGCGAGTTCGCGACCTGGCGCTCGAGCGCGGCCTTCTGCTGCGGATCCTTTTCGTCGGCGATGCGCTTGCGCAGCGCCTCGACCCGCGACGGAACCGGATCGACGCTGCTCAGGTACGTGGACTCCTTCATCGTGTCGTGCGTCAGCAGCCGCATGCGCGCGTTGTCGTGTCCGATGATCTGGACGTCCTGCGGGAACACCTGATTGCCGAACAGGTGGTCGTAGTGGTAGTGCGTGTCGATGACGTAGCGGACCGGCTTGTTCGTGATCGCCTTGACGTCCGCGACGAGCGCGCGCGCCGCCGCCGGCGTGATCTCGGAGTCGATGACGATCGTTTCGTCGGCGTTGACGATGATCGGCGAGTTGGCGCCGACATTCATCGTCCCTGAGGACGTCGCGTAGTAGATGCCGTCGGCCACCTTCTGGAATCGATGCGCGCCGCTGGTGACGACGTCGACGTCGCCCCGCGTCTGGCCCGACAGCCAGACCGTACTCACACCGACAAGGACGACACCGGCCGATACGATCGCGCGCGTGTGCGGCATGACGTTTTCCATCAATCGTGTTTTCGTGTTTCCGCGGCTACTGGGAACAGCCTCTCGCCGTAATCGTCCACGCCGCCTCGACGCGATCCCGGCGGGTCGCGTACATGTGATCGTAGAGATTCACGACCGGATCGCAGTGCGGCACGATCATCTCGATGCGATCGCCGGCGTTGTACTTCACATTCGCGCGCTCGTACTGAATCATCCCGAACTCGTCGGAGCTCGCATCATACGCGAACCCCGGCTCGCCGACGACGGACGGCCGCGGCTCGCACGTCGTCAGCGCTTTCGCGCCGGCGTCGGTCGTCAGGCGCCCGGGAAACGACGACTTCAGCACGGTGGCCATGACGGTCAACGACACCTCGAAGTCGTCGAAGCGCCCGTCGTTCGCCTCTCCGCCGATCTCCAGATACTGCGCGTCCATGAAGATGTAGCTTCCGACCTGCACGTCGGTGACGCCGCGCACGGTGGAGACGATGTTGTACGTGCCGGTCCCGCCGCAGCTGAAGATCTCGGTATTGAGGCCGGACTTCGTCATCCGCTCGAACGTCTCCACCGACGGCTCGAACCGCCGCAGCGTCTCCGTGCGGCGCGCGTCGAAGCCCTTGATGTGCTGCGCGGCGCCGTCGTAGCTGATCAGGCCGCGCAGATTCAGGTTCGGGAGGCGGTCGACGTCCTGCGCGAGCGCCAGCGCCGCCTCGCCCGGGGGAACGCCGGTGCGCATGCCGATCGCCACGTCGACGACGACGTCGGCGACGATGCCGGCGTTGCGTGCGGCGTCGTTCAGATCGCGCGCGCCCGACGCGGAATCGACCGCCTGGATGAGCAGCGGATTGCGCTTCTTCAGCGCGATCGCGCGGCGGATCTTCACCGGCGTCACGCTGCTGGTGGTCATCGTCAGCCGATCGACGCCGTGATCGAACAGCGCCTCCGCCTCGCTGACCTTTGCGGCGCAGATCCCGACCGCGCCGGCGGCGAGCTGCAGTTTCGCAATCGCCGCGCATTTGTGCGTCTTGGCGTGGGGCCGGCTGGCGACGCCGGCCCGCGCCAGCGCCGCCTGCATCCGCGCGATGTTGCGCTCGAGCTTATCGAGGTCGACGCACAGCGCCGGCGTGTCGAGATCCCATTTGGATTCGCCGATCACGGCAAAGCACCAGGCACCATGCGCCGTGCAGCGGTCAGTTCACGACCGCCTGGTAGACCAGGCTGCGCGAGAGGCCGTGAATCGGGCGCGTCGTCTGCAGATTCTGGTGGCCGACCATGCCGACGAACGCCAGATCGTCCACCGGATCGATCCAGAACCACGTTCCCGCGATGCCCCACCAGCGGAACGTGCCGTTGGGAACCGAATCGCCCGCGGCCGCCGCGTCCGTCACGACCTCGAAGTCCATGCCCCAGCCGGTGCCGGGCGGCATCGTCTTCAGCGGATCGGGATTGACGTGATTGGTGCGCATCATCTCGACGGTCCGCGGCGCCAGAAGCCGGACGCCGTTGAACTGTCCGCCCTGGAGCAGCATCTCGCAGAAGCGCGCGTAATCGGACGCGGTCGAAAACAGCCCGCCGCCGCCCGACGCGCCGAGGGGAACGGTCGTCGCCTCCGGACGGTTCGGGTCGACCGCAAGCGACGCGCCGGCGCCGGTGTGGACTTCCGAGAAGCGCGACATCTTCTCTTTCGGAACGTAGAACGCCGTGTCTTTCATCCCGAGCGGCTCGAAGATGCGCGTGCGCGCGAAGTCCGCGAACGACATCCCCGAGAACTTCTCGACGAGATAGCCCTGCACGTCCACGCCGATGCTGTACGACCAGCGCGTTCCCGGCTGCGCCAGCAGCGGCGTCCTGCCGAGCCCGTCGATCATCTTCTGCAGCGGCGCGGCGGCGTTCAGGATGTTGCCGTCGATGATCATCTTGTCGACGGGATTGCCCGCGTTGAGCACGTAGCCGAGGCCCGCCGTGTGAGTCATCAGCTCGCGCATCGTCATCGAGCGGCGTGCGTCTTCGACTTTTGCCGTGCCGTCGTCGGCCTTCCCGGTGTAGACCTTGAGGCGGGCGAACTCGGGGATGTAGCGCGCGACCGGATCGTCGAGGCGCCACTTCCCTTCTTCGAACAGCATCATCATCGCGACGCCGGTGACAGGCTTGCTCATCGAGTAGATGCGGAAGATCGAGTCCTTCTGGAGCGGACCGCCGTCGCTCACGTTCCGTTTCCCGTACGCGTTGAAGTCGACGACTTTGCCGTGGCGTTCGAGCAGCGTCACGAGTCCGGCGACCTGCTTGTCGTCGACGATCTTCGCCATCGCGGCGTCCAGGCGCTTCAATCGTTCCGCCGAAACGCCGACCGATTCCGGCGCGGCCATCGCGAGATCGCGCGCGGCGGTCTTCGGCGCCGCGTGCTGGGCGGTGGTCGTCAGCGCCAGCGGCGCAGCGAGAATCAGGGCAATCAACGCGGCTCTCTTCACTGCTTCCTCCATTTCGCGACGAGCGCGTCGCGATCGAGTTTCGTTCCGCTCAGATAGACGGCGGAAATCTTCCGCGTGTTTCGGATGTCGTCCAGGGGGTTCGCGTCGAGGACGATGAAGTCGGCGCGCTTGCCGGCGGCGAGCGTTCCGGAATCAGCCAGGGCGAGCAGCTCCGCCGGACGCGACGTCGCGGCGACGATTGCCTGCGACGGCGTCAGCCCGAACTGGACCCAGCGCGCAATCTCGTGATGATCGGCGGAGCCGAACGTGTAGCCGGACGAGATGCCGGCGTCGGTGCCGAGCACCAGGCGCGCGCCGGCCTCGACCATCTTCGCCACGTTGTAGGACAGTGTCGCGTCGCGCGTCGCGGCATTCGGCGACAGGGGTCCGCAGCTCGGCTCCAGCGGACGCGGCGACATCGTCTCGCGGATCTTCTTCACGACCGCAGGCGGGAGCGTATCGGTGACGAAGCCATCGTCGTCGCAGACCTCGGTGCGATCGCCGAGTCCGATGACCGTCGTCCAGTACGGCTTCTTCTCGCGCAGGAGCTGAATGAACTCGTCGTCGATCTTCTCGCCGCCGACGGTGTGCACCAGGACGTCGATGCCCGCGCGGACGACGGCCTTCTGATCCGCGAGCGTCGTCGCGTGCGCGTGGACTTTGATGCCGTGGCGATGCGCCTCGTCGATCACGGCGTTGTAGACCTCGGGCGCCATCTTCGGATAGGTGCCGCGGCGATCGTCGACCCAGATCTTGACGTGCTTCAGATTCTTCGCGGCAAACCCCCGCACCGCCGCGCGCGCCTCGTCGGCGGTCGAGACTTCGTAGACCGCGTTCAGCGCTTTCGTGCCTTTCAGCAGGACCGCGTCCGGTCCGCCATTGGGCGGCGCCATGCCGGGCATGAACAGAAATCGGGACGCGGACGCGAACTTCCCCGCCTGTTGATCCTTCTGGAACTGGATCGACGCATCCATGGGACTGCTGCCGACCGACTGCGTGACGCCGACGCCGTAGTACGCCTCGCGCTGCAGATGGTCGACAACGTTCGCGGGCGTGTAGTTCCCGGCGCCCCAGCTCGTATACCCCTCGTAGCCGATGTGGACGTGGACGTTGATCATCGCCGGCATCACCGTCTTGCCGGACAGGTCGACGACGGCGGCGTTCGGATAACCGCGCGCTCCCGCGGGCCGCACGTCGAGGACGCGGCCGTTCGCGACGATCAACGCAGCGCGATCGATCACCCCTCCGTCGCCGACGATCAGCCGCGCGCCTTCGAAGACGGTCGTCTGAATCGCGCGGGACTGCGAGCGCACGCCGACCGTCAGCGTCGCAATCAGGACTGCGATGAATGAGAGGCGCCGGAGCACGGCGGGACGATTCTACAAGTCTCAAGTTTCAAGTCACAAGGCTCAAATTCTCAGGTCGCAAGTCCGGTTTGAGACCTTGGCTTTGCGCCTGGAGACTGGAGACTTGCGTGATCCGCTAAGGCGCCAGCTGCGAAATGGTCGCCTTCTGGTCGCCGACGCTGATTGTCGCGGTCCGCGCGCTGAGGCCGCTGTTCGCGGAGAGCGACATCACGACCGTCGTTGTGCCGACGCCGCTGGTGCTGGACAACGTGAGGAAGCCGGCGTTGGACGACGCCTGCCATCCGCAGCTGTTCGGAATCACCGTAATCTTGAGATTGGCGGTCTGCGCGCCCGCCGAAAGCGCCAGATAAATCGGCGCCAGCTGGACTTTGCAGTTCGGGTCGTCGCCCGACGACGGTTCCGTCGACGACGAGGTGCACTGCGATGCAAGGGCCGCACAGGCGACCGCGAACGCGACGCCGGACGCCCTCCAACCTCTGATCGGCCGGCCTGCCTGAGTCGCCACGGGAATCCTCCACACGCCGCGGCCGGGGAGAGCCTGTCTCGATTTTAAAGGCGAACGAGCCATCACGCGAGAATCCGGGTGAGCGGGAGAGACGATGTGTGAAAATCCGCGCCCCCGTGCACCAAAGCGTGTAGTCTGCGCCGAGCGACTCGCGTCAAACCGGAGGAGAGCATCCATGAACCGCTGGCTCATCGCACTCGTCATCGCCGCCGCATTCGGCATCGGCCGCTTCGCGGCGCAAACGCAGGCGCCGACGCAGCAGCCACCCACCGCCGATCCGTACGCCAACAACGCGCGGCCCGGGGCGACACAGTTTCCGCTGGCCGCGCCCGCCGGCACGGACAGCAACGCGCGGACGACCGCGCCGCAGGGCGCCACGAACACCGGGCCGTTCGATCCCTCGACGTGGAAGTACGGGACCGCCTGGAACGCGCCCGCGAACTCGAAGATCTGGAATCCCGTGAAGCTGAAGCTGATGCGCGGCGAGAAGGTCACGGGCGGCACGCTCTTCAGCGCCACCGACCCGGCGACGTACTGCGCGATGGCGAACGCCGGCTACGACTTCATCTGGACCGAAATGCAGCACAACGATCGCGACTGGGAAGCGGTCGCGCGCATGTGGCGCACGTGCCCGTACGCGAAGGCGGTGCCCGGCGTCCGCGTCGCGTACACCGACGAGCGCGAAATCCAGCATGCGCTCGACGCGGGAGCGCTCGTCGTCGTCGTCCCGACCATCGACTCGACGCAGGAAGCGATCGAGGCGCGCAACTGGACGTACTTTCCGCCGCTCGGACGCCGCAGCAACGGCGGCGGCCAGGCGTTCGATGGCGCGATGTGGGGCAACGTCCCCGGCGGGTACCGCAATACGATCAACGACAACGTCGTGCTGATCGAGATGATCGAAACGCTCGAAGGACTGAAGGACGCGGATCAGATCGCGAAGGTGCCCGGCGTCGACGCCGTGTTCGCCGCGAGCGGCGACCTCGGCAACTTCTCGGGCTATCGCCAGGGTCAGCCCGACTACGAGCGCGCGATCAATATCGTCCACGACGCCGCGATCAAGGCGGGCAAGCGGCTGTGCGGACCGCTGTCGTGGCGCGATCGTCCGGACTTCACCTGCTTCCAGGCAGGCAGCGAAACCGCCGCAATCGCCGCGGGGGTGCGAGCAGAGCTCGGGCCGCTCGCGAATACGCAGGGCAAGCCGGAGGTGGGACCGTTTTCAAGTAACAAGTAACAAGGAACAAGGAACAATCGCGGCCAGGGCTCGATGATCAGAGGTCCGGCTTCTTCGGCTTCTGTTCTCCCTTGTGGCAGGTGTAACAGGTGACGCGGCCGAGCGACGACTCTTCGTGGCCGGGGCGGTAATCCGGAAAGAACTGCCGGTTGATCGTCTGCGTCATCTCCAGCATCCGCCGCGC
>Ga0075425_100000355_pt1 | contig 42231 bp, 46 predicted proteins | sample SoiMethybrSBSTD4_FD_75300 | JGI IMG/M metagenome (GOLD analysis project Ga0075425, IMG submission 75300) | Bulk soil microbial communities from a Populus tree surrounding site in Tennessee, USA - Soil MetaG P. TD hybrid SBSTD4 | ecosystem: Environmental > Terrestrial > Soil > Tree plantation... | reverse complement strand
TCATCATGCAGGCCGACGGCCGCGCCTGGCTGTACGCCCCTGCCGGCCTGGTCGACGGACCGCTCCCGACGCACTTCGAACCGGAGGAGTCGCCGTTTCCGAACGGGCTCTACGGCCAGCGGTCAAATCCCGCCCGGCAGCGGTTCCCGCGCCCGGGCAACGAGTACAACGACGACGCCGACGGCGACCGCTTCCCGTTCGTATTCACCACCTACCGCCTCACCGAGCACCACACCGCAGGCGGCATGAGCCGAACGCTCGAGTACCTGTCCGAGCTGCAGCCGGCCATGTTCTGCGAGGTCAGCCCGCAGCTGGCGGCCGAACGCGGCCTGGAGCACGGCGGGTGGGCGACCGTGCTCACCCGCAGATCCGCGATCGAGGCGCGCGTCCTTGTCACCGATCGGCTGCGCCCGCTGCGGGTGCAGGACAGGATCGTCCACCAGGTGGGGCTGCCCTACCACTGGGGCTGGCGCGGGCTCAGCACCGGCGGTGCCGCCAACGACCTGGTGTCGATCACGCTCGACCCCAACGTGCACATCCAGGAGGTGAAGGCGGCCACCTGCGACGTGCGCCCGGGCAGGTTGCAGCCGGGCACGGGAGGTGGTGAGCGGCCATGAGCAATCCTCGCGCCGACGGCGTCGAGACCTACCGCGGCGAGCAGCAGCGCATGGGGTTCTTCACCGACACCAGCGTCTGCATCGGCTGCAAGGCCTGCGAGGTGGCCTGCAAGGAGTGGAACGCCGTGCCTGAGGACGGGCTGGTGTTCACCGCCCAGTCGTACGACAACACGGGCGAGCTGGGTGCGAACACTTGGCGCCACGTCGCCTTCGTCGAGCAGCAGGTCGAGGCGCACGACGGCACCACCGACGCCATGCGCTGGCTGATGAGCTCGGACGTCTGCAAGCACTGCACCCACGCCGCCTGCCTGGACGTGTGCCCGACCGGCGCGCTGTTTCGCACCGAGTTCGGCACGGTGGTGGTGCAGGAGGACGTGTGCAACGGCTGCGGATACTGCATCCCGGCCTGCCCGTTCGGCGTACTCGACCGCCGCGAGATCGAGGATGACGGCCGCGTCTGGAAGTGCACGCTCTGCTACGACCGGGTCGGAGACGGCATGACGCCCGCGTGTGCCAAGGCCTGCCCCACGGAGTCGATCCAGTTCGGCCCGCTGGACGAGCTGCGCGAGCGCGCAGACGACCGGGTCGCGGAGCTCCGCGACGCGGGCGAGCAGGACGCCCGCCTCTACGGCGCCGACCCCTCCGACGGCGTCGGCGGCTTCGGTGCCTTCTTCCTGCTGCTGGACGAGCCCGAGGTGTACGGGCTGCCTCCCGATCCGGTGGTCACCACCCGCGACCTTCCCGAGATGTGGCGGGCGGTCGGCGCGGCGGCGCTGGGACTGGCCGGCGCAGTGGCGCTCTCGATGCTGGGAAGGCGGCGATGACCTCCACCGAACGTACCGGCCACGAGTCCTACTACGGCCGGCCGATCCTGAAGCAACCGGTCTGGAAGTCCGAGGTGGGCTGGTACCTGTTCACCGGTGGCCTGGCCGGCGCGTCGGCCAGCCTGTCGCTGGCAGCGCGGATGGCCGGCAACCGCTCCCTGGCACGCACCTCCTCGCTGGTGGCCGCGGCGGCCGTGAACGTCAGCCCGCTGCTGCTGGTCAAGGACCTGGGACGGCCGGAGCGGTTCCTGAACATGCTGCGCGTGTTCAAGCCGACCTCCCCGATGAGCGTCGGCTCGTGGCTGCTGGCCGCCACGGGCACCGCCCAGAGCGCGGCCACGACCTGCGAGCTGCTGGACGTGCTGCCGCGGGTGGGAGGCGGTGCGCAGGCGTGCGCGGGGCTGCTCGGGCCTGCGCTTGCGACCTACACCGGGGCGCTGCTCTCAGACACCGCCGTGCCGGCCTGGCACGAGGCGCGTCGTGAGCTGCCGGCGGTTTTCGCCGCATCGTCCTGCGCCAGCGCCGGAGCCGCCGCGACGCTGGTCGGGGACGTGCGCGCGACCGGCCCGGCGCGGCGACTGGCCGTGCTGGGAGCGGCAGCTGAGCTGGTCGCGACGGGCATCATGGAGCGCCGGTTGGGGGTGCTGGGTGAGCCCTACCGACAGGGTCGGGCGGGCCGCTATGCGAGGGTGGCCAAGCCGGCGACGGCGGCGGGCCTGGCGGTCACAGCGTTGGGGCGCGGCCGTCTCCGGCGAGCGGGCGCGGCACTGATCCTGGGCGGGGCCGTGCTGCAGCGCTTCGCGATCTTCGAGGCGGGCAAAGCCTCCGCGCGTGATCCGCGCTACACGCTCGCGCTGCAGAGGCAGCACGCCGGTTAGCGCGACGCCGTCACGGGGAAGGTTCCGTACGTGCGCGCGGGCCGGCCTTCCCAATCCTCGCTCGGCGCGCAGCACACCGTCGGTGGATGCGGTGGGAACAGCTCCGCATCCTCCGACCACTGCCCGGCCGGCCGCCGTGGCCGGCCGGTGAACGAGGAGGTTGTTGATGTCATCGCAGAAGCAGAAGCAGGCCGCCCGGAAGAACATCAAGAAGGCTCAGGCTGCTCGACACGATCAGGGCGGAAAGCGCGGTTCCGGGATGTCGACCGCGGAGAAGGATCGGCTCAAGGACACGCAGTTCGCGTTTCCCGACCAGCGCAAGGAGCCGCTCAACGACGCCGCTCATGTGCGAAACGCGATCGCCCGGTTCGATCAGGTCGAGGGCGTGTCGGACGCGGAGCGCGACAAGGCGTGGATGCGGATTCTGCGCGCGGCGGACCGCTTCGATGTCGAGGTCGAGGCGCGCGACTGGAGACAGCTGACCAACAACTGACTGGACAATGCTCGGTCCGTCAGGTCTTGGTGATGAAACTGATCTGACCCGACGTCTCCAGCACCGCGTAGCGAACCACGTCCAGCGTGGCGATGTTGTTCTGACGGGCCTGAGCAGCCAGCTCCGCGAGCGTGATCCGCTGTCGCTTCAGATTCCGCTCGATCGGCCGCCCGTCTTCGAGCAGGATGATCGGCTCCCCTTCCAACGTCAGCCGCAGGATGGGGAGCCGCCAGTTGAGGTAGGCGGTTCCCAGTGACAGCAGCGAGATCGTGGTGATCACGATCGCAGCGCCGGTCACCGAATAGTCGTTCTGGGTGATCCCCTGCTGCAGCAGGTCGCCGATGACGACCAGCAGCACCAGATCGAACGGTTCCAGCGACGAGAGCTGCCGGCGGTTGACGATCCGGATCAGCACGACCACCAGTGGAAACAGCACGAGGCATCGCAGCACGAGATCCATCAGGGAAACACCGTCACCGTCGATCGCTGAGCGACCAGCGTCCTACCGCCGTCTGTTATCTCCATCACGGTCGGCCGCTGCCAGGCCAGGTTCGTGGGATTGACCGACCACTCGAACCAGACCGTCATCGTCCGCCCCGCCGCCAGCTGCGGATAGCTGAACGTCACGCCCTGGCCGGCACTGGCCTGCTTGGCCGGGCCTGGCTGCACCGAGTTCAGCGTCATGCCGTCGAACCATCCGCCGCTCAGCATCACCGTGGGTGCGGCGATGTCGCGGTGTGCGGCGACGTCGACGCGCGTCTGAAAGATCAGCCCGCCGCGCAGATGGGCGGGAGTGCTCACGGTGAGCGTGGCCGCCGGCGAGACCGACGTGTGCGATGAGGGACGCTGACCGAACGCATTGGCCGCCGCCAGCACGACGAACAGCACCAGCAGCCCGGTGATCACCTGCCGGACGCGTGGCGCCCATACCCAGTGGCGGCCCTCCAGGTCTCGATGTCGTGCCAGGGAGAGTTCCGTCAGAGGCTCGCGCTGTTCCTGTGTGTTCATCGTCCTTCAGGCCCGTGTGCAGTGCCTGCGACCTCGATGGCTTGCGAACCGAAGAGTGCGACACGGCGGCCCCGCAAGGAAGAGGCACGCGGTTCGACATGAGATACCCGTACTCGCCCTGGTGCAAACCACCGGCAGGGCTCAGCCGACCGGCGTCGACGACCTCTCGGGCGATACCCGTCTCGCGGCCAGCCGTTCGGCAAGCCGCGAGCTGAGCGCTGTGCCTTGTACATCCGAGGCGCGTCGGGGAAGCGGCCCGCCACGCCCCGCGTTCGTGTTGCAGCGGCCGATTCGGGGTAGGCATCTGAGATCGCTGGTTCCTCCAATCCACGCCATGGGGAGACCCTCCGCCGCTCGTTCGATCGAGCCGAGACGTTCACCGTCGGAGTCGAGGAGGAGCTGCTGCTGGTCGACCGGTCGCATTCGCTGAGCCCGGTCGCCGCCCAGCTCCTGACCTTGCTCGCGGACGATGACCGGTTCCATCCGGAGCTCTCGCCGTCGCAGATCGAGATCGTGTCGGGGACACATCCCGATGCCGCCGGAGCCGTTGCGGATCTCGTTCGGGGTCGCCGCCGCGTGGTCGACGCCCTGAACGGAGAGGCCCGGCTCGTGGGGCTCGCGGCACACCCGATCTGCGACCTGCTGCCGGCGGTCTCACCAGGATCGCGGTACGCCGCCATCGAGCAGCGGTACCGGTGGGCGGCGCACCGCGCGGGGTTGGCCGCCGGGGTGCATGTCCATCTCGGGGTCCCCGGGGCGGACCGGCTGCTGACCGTCTACAACGCGCTGCGCGGGTTGATGCCGCAGATAGCCGCCCTGGCGGCGTCGGCGCCGTTCTTCGCCGGACGCGACAGCGGTCTTGCCAGCGTCAGGCCCAAGCTCTCCGATGCGCTGCCGCGCCAGGGGGTGGGACCGGCATTCGCCAGCTGGGAGGACGTTGCCGACCTGCTGGCGTGGGGTGCTCGATCGGGCGCCTTCCTCGATCACACCGAGCTCTGGTGGGAGTGCCGTCTGCATCCCGGATTTGGCACGATCGAGGTGCGCGTCCCCGACGCGCAATCGTCGACCGGCGAGGTGGAGGCGCTGGCCACGGTGGTGCACTGCATGGTGCGATGGCTGGCGGCCCGCCATGATGCCGGGCTGCCGCTGCCCGCCCACGGGTCACTTGCCATATCGGAGAACCGGTGGCGTGCGGCCACGGACGGGGTCGAGGGCGAGCTGATCGATCTCGACCGGATGCGGATCGCCCGCACGCGGGACCTGCTGGAACAGCTGCTCGACCGGGTCAGCGAGCACGCACAGTCTGCGACCGAGGCGCGCGCACTGGAACGGGCCCGTCGCCGACTCGATTGGCCGCACCCCCGCCGGCAGCGGGCCACCGTGACGCGAGGCGGCCTGGAGGCGCTGATCGAGGAGTCTGCCGACCTGACCGAGAACGGCGAGCATACGCCCAGCCCGCAGAGGGTAGGTGGTCGCTATGAGTGAGCAGCCGACCGAGATCGTCCCCTACAAGGACGGCCCACTGGTGATCCGAGGCGCGTTCGCGCTCCGCGACGAGCAGGGCCGTGAGATCGACGCGGGACGCCGCACCATCGCGCTCTGTCGCTGCGGGCGATCGCAGCTTCGCCCGTTCTGCGATGGGTCGCATCGGCTGGCCGGGTTTCGCGCCGAGGGTGGCCTAAGCGCCGCCGCCGCCCGCCGCCACGAGCTCGTGGCGAGCGTGGATGCCGAGCGGCACCAGTAACGAGGAACGCCCGGCGTCCCACGCCTGCAAGATGGCGCCGGCAAACCGCGCTTCGAGCATCAGCAGCGAACGCGCGCCGAACACGATGTCGCCGGCCAGCTCGGGCTCGAGGTGGGCGAGCCCGCCGGCCAGATCGTGAGCTGCGATCGCCTCGTGCACCGCGTCCGCCTCGACGTGTTCGTCGAAGAACTCCGTTGCGGCGCCACCAAGGCCAAGCCTGCGCAGGCCACGTGCATAGCGGCCGTTGGGACCCGGCGAGGTCATCTCGAACACGGCGAGGTGGCCGACGATGGCACCCCGCAACCGGCGGTGCAGGCCGAACAGCGACATCAGATTGACCGTCGCCAGGGTCGAGCCGGGTATCCGATCCAGGTAGGCGCCATAGGCGCTATCGAGCCCGAGCTCATGCATCGCATTGGCAAACAGCGTGGCATGCATGCGACCGGGACGGCCACCGCCGTACTCGTCCGCCTGTACCTCTACGAGCGCTTCCTTGGGGCGGCCCGACAGGCGCGGAACCGCCCACGAGTGCGGGTCCGCCTCCTTCAGCTGGTAGGCAGACCTGTGGACGACGAACTCGCGGAACCGTTCGATGCCGGCACGTCGCTCGAGCGTGCGGGCAAGCGGTGGGCCGTCGTCCTCGGCGACCAGCTCGCGCAGGGTTGCCTCGACCTCCGGGGGCGCCACGGTCTCGGCAGGCAACGATTCGCGAAGGCTGTCTTCGAACAGGTACTCCAGCCGCTCTCGGGCTGCGATCAGGTTCGGGTTCCACTCCCAGTATGGATCGACGCCGCGGAACGATCGGTAGTGCAACTCGTAGCAGCAGTACAGGGCCAGCTGAAGGTCATCGTCCGCCAGCGCGTCGTCCACTGCGAGGTTCGGCTGTTGGATCGGTCCCGGTGCCCGTCTCAAAGCCGTCAGCACGGCGTCGGAGATGGGACCTCGCGGTTCGGGAAGCGGGGGCTGAGTGGGGGAGGCCATCACCACACTCGTACCCCGGCCGGTCGGCCGTGTAACGACAGCACCTCGGTGTGAACCGCCGAGTACCGGCAGCGCTCGCGCGGAGATCACCCGCGCGAGCGCTGCCAGGCTCGGAGATCACCACTAGCTGTCGTTCGTCATCGTCTCCCGCGCCGACTCACGAAGCTCGTCCGCGTGCGCGTGCCCGGACTGCTTGGCGGCGTCGGTGGCCGCGTGTGCGGCATCCTGAGCGACCTGCTTTCCGTGCTCGACGGCGTCTGAGGCGACTTCGGTCACCTGTTCGCGCACCTGCGTGGCGGCTGGGCCGATCCGCTCCTCCTCGATCCGGGTTCCCGGCAGCAGCGATCCAACCACGAACCCTGCGGCAGCGGCGCCGATCGCCAGCCCGAGCGGGTTCTCCTGAGCGATACCGATCACCCGCTTGGAGCCGTCCTGGGCCCCGCTGGCAGCGTCTCCCGCGGAACCCATGACGGCGTCCTTCGCGGAGGAGAGCTTGTCGGTGACCGCGTCCTTCTTGTCCGACACCGAGTCCTTCATGCGTCCCGGGACGTCGGCCTTGTATGAGAGCGCGGCGACGGTGTCGCCCATCCGCTCGCGGGTGTCCTCTATCTGTCCTTCGATTGCGCGCGTGTCTTCGCCCACTGGATGTCCTCCTTGACGGACTGCTTGGTGCGCTCCGGGATGGGAGCGCCGGTTTCCTTCAACTCGTCGCGACCGCGCAGCGCCAGCACCGCAGCGGCTGCGGCGTATAGAACGGTCGTGACCAGGCTTGCGAGCCACAGGGGCATCGCCAGGTCGAGCAGGATGATGATCGTTGCCATCGAGCCACCGACTACCGCCATTCCGAGCACCGCCGCGCCGCCGAACATGCCGACGCCGAGCCCGGCCTTCTTGCCCTTCTCGGTCATCTCTACCCGTGCCAGCTCGATCTCCTGGCGCACGAGTTCGGAGATGTCACGCGTCAGCTCCTTGACCAACTCCGGGACGGATTCCTGACGCTTCTCGCGTTCACCACTGGCCAGGTCGAGGTCACGACTCACGGCTGGGCTCCCCTACCGCGCTCGTCATGCCGTTTCCGTAGACGGAGGTCTGGCGTGACACATCACCATAGGCCGGTCGATTGGCGGATGTGTACAGACGCGCAGAGCGCCGCCCGCTCGACGCTTTCAGCGAACGTGCCAACGCGAAGCCGGCGACCAGGCCGACTCCAGCAACCAGCCACGGCTGCCGGCGGGCGAAGTCCTCCGCGTCTGACATGAGGCGCTCGGGGTCAACGTTACCCAGGTAGTTGCTGACCCGCTCTGCGCGCTTCGCAGCCTCGTCTGCCAAACGCGCCTGCTGATCGTTCCCGTCAATTCGCGCCTGCTCGGCCACCCGGCGGATCGTGTGTGACGCGGCGCCGATCTGATCACCCAACTGCGCCGACCGCTGACCCACCTGGCGCTGCACGGCGCCACGTCCCTGCTCGACAGCATCGCTGGTGCGAGCCGAGATCACCTCTGTGGCCTGGTCCACCTTGTCTGTGACCACTGACCCGGATGACTGTTCCTGTTGCATCTCGTTCCTCTCGAGTGATGGGCGGGAGCGGGTTGCTCGCCGCCGGTTTGCGAGCCGCCTACCTGGGGGCGGTCAGCATCAGAGCCGCTCCCTCGTGGCCTGAGATAGGCGCTTGTCGCCTTTGGCGGGGGGAGCCAGCTTGACCTTGTCCTTGGAGTACGGCACGACCAGCTCGTCGCCCGACTCGCGGACATCGTTCAGCGGCACCAGACGGCGTATCGTGCCGAACAGACCGGACTTCACGAGCGCGAACCCCAGCCCGTCTTCGCTAAACACCGTCTCGATATCGCCGATCTTGTAACCGCTGGAATCGAAGAGCTCGCGCCCTTCGAAACTATCCATGCTACGCGTGCTCAACAAGGGTCCTTCCGAAGATGGTGTCCGCCCTAGCGAACGCGCTATGGCAGTGTGTGAAGCCGTGTCCCATCTCCGTGGCCCGGGACGCGTACCGTCTCTGTCACCGTACCCATGGCGGTCGATCCCAAACGTCCTTACCCCTGACGTCATCGGCACGGCAGCGTCAGCCGTACCCTGGTGCCGCCACATGCTCGAGACGTAACTTTCACGTCGGCCAATCCGCGCATCAGGTTGAACCCCAGGCCGCGGCCGCTCGAACACGCGTCAGCGGCCAGCCCAACTCCGTCATCAACGACGTCCATCGTCAAGAGGCCGTCTGTTACCCGTGCCTCAACCTCGATCCAGCCGTGCGAGTCGCCGGGATATGCGTGTATCACCGCGTTTGCGCACGCCTCCGTGAAGACGAGGGCGAGGTCATCGGCAAACTGCTGCGAGCAGCATCCACGGCATTCACTGCGGACGAATAGGAGCATCTTCTTTCGAAGTCTCCCGACCTCCGTCGGTATTGCCCGAAACCGCTCATGAAGCGTTGGTACCATCGACACACCGTGTGCCCCTGCCCGTCACCGCCGAAACGTCGGTGCATATCACGACGGTTAGATATATCGGTCGCATAGCGCTTCCAGCGCGGCGTCGCGCGAAGGGTCGATGTCGAGCACCCGCCGCGTTTGACTCTGTTCGACGTCGCTACACCCGTGTGCCAGCTTCGACGTCGGCCAGCTGTCCCTCGAGCCGTCGCAGCGCTCGGCGGTTTCGCATGTGCAGCGGCCCTTCGAGCAGGCGTCCCAGCCGACTCACCGGGCCCCCGATCGGCACCTCCTCCATCGTGACCAGGGTGCCCCGCGACAGCGGATCGAGCGTGAGTGTCACCTGAGCGGTCAACAGCGGGCGGATCTTCGCTTCCAGCACGATTCTGTTGGGGGCCTCCACCTCGCGCACCACGGTGATGTCCTCGATGTGCAGCGGCCCGGCGCCCTGCCGGTGGGCGAAACGGCTTCCTGGCTGCGGCCACTCCGGATCGATCGTGCGCGTCTTCGTCGCACCCACGACCCAACCTGCGTATCGTTCCGGGTCGCTCAACACGGCGAACACCTGATCCTGGGTGTAGGGAACGAGTCGCAAGTTAGTCGCCACGGTCCCCCAGTGCCCGCGGAGGAGGGCACCCAAACGCCGCCGGTTCGCGAATCGAACGGGAAGGGTAGGAGAAGCGGAATGGACGTCGACGCGATCGTGATCGGCTCCGGGCCCAACGGCCTGGTGGCCGCCAACGTCCTGGCCGACGCCGGCTGGAGCGTTGTCGTGCTGGAAGCATCCGATAGCCCCGGCGGCGCCGTGCGAAGTGGCCGCCTGACGGCCGACGGCTTCGTCAACGACCTCTTCTCGAGCTTCTACCCGCTGGCTGCGGCATCGCCGGCCATCGGCCGGCTGTCACTCGAGGACTGGGGCCTGCGCTGGATGCGCGGGCCGATGGTGGTTGCTCACCCGGCCCTCGACGGCAGCTGCCCGGCGCTGGGGACGCTCGAGCAGACGCTGGCCACGCTCGAGCCGGCTGATCGGGCGGGATGGACGGAGATGATCGACCTCTGGGACCGGGTCGGCGACACCGTGCTGGCCGGCCTCACCGCCCCGTTTCCGCCTGTGCGCGCCGCTGCCACGATCGCCCGCCGGCTGCGTCTCGCAGCCACCATGGACTTCGCCCGGTTCACGGCTCTGCCGCTTCGCCGCCTGGTCGCCGAGCTGCGGCTGAGCCCGCTGGCCGCCCGCCTGATCGCGGGCAACGCGCTGCACGCCGACCTCTCGCCCGAGGCTCCGGGTAGCGGGATGTTCGGCTGGGTGCTGGTCGGCTTGGCGCGAACCGTCGGGTTCCCCGTGCCGGAGGGGGGCGCGGGACAGCTGACCGCTGCGCTCGTCTCCCGGCTGGAGGCGAAGGGCGGGCGCGTGATCTGCGGGACGCCGGTCGAGCGGATCAAGGTGCAAAACGGCCGCGCCACCGGTGTGCGCACACTGGCCGGAGACCTCGTGTCCGCGCACCGTGCCGTGCTGGCCGCGGTCGGCGCACCGCAGCTCTACCAGAGCCTGATCGAGCCGCGCTGGGTGCCTGACGCCGTGTCCCGGCGCATCGAGCGCTTTGAGTACGACAGCGCGACGGTCAAGGTCGACTGGGCGCTGCGGGCGCCAATCCCGTGGACGGCTGAGAACGCCCGCGAAGCGCCAACCATCCACGTCGCCGAGAGCATGGACGAGCTGACCCGAAACGCCGCGACGATGGCGACCGGAAGGGTGCCGGCCGAGCCGTACCTGGTGATGGGCCAGTACTCGATGGTGGACGCGACGCGGCAGCCGGCCGGTGCCGAGTCGGCATGGGCCTACACGCACGTGCCCCAGACCATCAACGCCGACGAGGCCGGCGTCGTCACCGGCGCCTGGGATGAGGCCGACGAGTCGGCGATGTGCGAGCGCGTCGAGCACCGCATCGAGCGGCTCGCGCCCGGGTTCCGCGACCTCATCATCGAACGGCACGTCTTGACGCCGCGCACGATCGAGCAGGCCGATCGAAACCTGGTCGGCGGCGCCGTGAACGGCGGCACCGCGCAGCTGCACCAGCAGTTCGTGTTCAGGCCGATGGCCGGCATGCGGCGCTACGCGACACCGGTCGCCGACCTGTTCCTGGCAAGCGCGAGCGCCCACCCGGGCGGGGGCGTCCACGGAGCCTGTGGCGCGAACGCGGCGGCCGCGGCGCTGTCCGTGAGGCGTCGCGTACGGCGAGCCGTCGGATCTCGTGGATCGCGTACAACCGAAGGCTGATCAGGCTGCGTCGAGCTCGACCTGGTCGTCGAGACCGAGCACCGCGAGCAGCGCTTCGACCACGGCGGGGTCGAAGTGGGAGCCGGCGCTTCGGCGCAGCTCGGCCGTGGCCTCCTGCGGGGTGCGCGCGGGCGAGTAGGGGCGGTCGGCCGTCATCGTCGCGTAGGCATCCGCCGCGGCAATGATGCGAGCCTCGATCGGGATGGCCTGCCCGGCGAGACCATCGGGGTAGCCGGCACCGCTGTAGCGCTCGTGGTGGTGACGCACGGCGGGGGCGGCCTGCCGCAGCGTGGGGATGCGGTGAACGATGTCCGCCCCAACGGCGGAGTGCGTCCGCATCACGTCCAACTCGGTGTCGTTCAGCGGCGCCGGCTTGTTCAGGATCTGTTCGGGCACCGCGAGCTTGCCGACGTCGTGCAGCCATCCGGCCAGCCGGCAGCGCTGCACCACGGGACCGGACAGCGCCAGCCGTTCGGCGGTCAGGCCGGCCAGCCGGGCGACCTCCTCTGCGTGCTCCTGCGGGATGCCGTCCCGCAGGCTGGAGGTGAACGCCAGCGCCCGTGCCAGCTCGACCGCGTTGGGAGCGGCGTTCGGCGCGTCGGCAGAACGCGTTTTGCCGGGGCGCAGCGATACGCAGTTTCGCCCGCGGTGCTTGGCTTCGTACAGGCAGCTGTCCGCCCGTTCCAGGAGCGCATCGAGGGTCGCTCCGTGGTTGGGTGCGAGGGCACCGCCGACCGAGATGGTGAGGTCGAGATGGACGTCGTCGCGCACGATCGGGGAGTCGCTGACGGCGAGGCGGAAGCGCTCGGCCCGCTGGATGAGTTGCTCGGCTGAGCAGGCGCCGGGCAGCAGGATCGCAAACTCCTCGCCGCCCCAGCGCGCAAGCACGTCTCCGGGCTCGAGGCCGGCGCTCAGCCGGTGGGCGAGGTCGATCAGCACGGCGTCGCCCACGGCGTGACCGTAGGCGTCGTTGATCTGCTTGAAGTGATCTGCGTCGAGCAGGAGCAGGCCGCACACGGGGGCGCCTGCTGCGAGCGTCTCCGTGGCGATCTGAGCGAAGTGGCGCCGGTTGAAAGTGCCGGTGAGCTCGTCGGTGCCCGCCCGCACCTCGGCGTCCGCACGAGCCCGCTCCAGGTCGCGGTGGGCGATCTTCATGTCCCGCATGCTCCGCCGCAGCTCATCCTCGAGCCGCCGCCGCTCGGTCACGTCGGACACGATCCCGCTCACCTCGAACGTGCCGTCCGGGCGCGGGCGACACGCGCCGCGGTCGTGCACCCAGCGGGTGACCCCGTCGGCCCCGATCAGTCGGTAGGTGACCTCCGAGTCCTCGCCCCGGGCCAGCGCGCGGTTGAAGGCGTCGTAGGCGGGCCGATCGTCGGCGTGCACGGCCGCGTCCCAGTTGGTCATCTCGGGGTCGGGCTCTGCGCCGCCGAGCAGCCGATCGCCGCCGGGCCCCTGAAACAATTCCTGCATCTGACCGTCGGGGTGCCCGAGCGCGAGGTAGACGTGGGCGCCGACCACGTCCAGCAGGCTGGTGAAGCGGTCGCTTGCCTCGTCCAGGCGGGCAGCGGTCTCCTCGCGCGCGGTGATGTCGGAGATGATGCCCTCGACGCGGACGCTGCCGTCGGTCAGGCGACGCGGGCGGGCGCGGTCGCGCAGAACCCGCGTAGCGCCGTCCAGCCCGGCCACGCGATACGTCACCTCGGCGTCCCGGCCGTCCAGCAGGGAGCGGTTGAAGGCCTCGTACTGCGCCCAGTCGGCGGGCGCGATGCGCGATTCCCAGAACCGTCCAGCGTCGACGTCGGGCGGGGCGGAGCCGCCGATCAGTCCCTCGATGGTCGACATCGACGCGTGGTGCACGTAGCGCCCGTCCGGGGTGATCGCGCCGGCGTAGACGTACTCCTCGAACAGGTCGAGGATCCGGGCCAGCTCCACCTCGCGCCGGCGCCTGCTGCCCTCCTCGCGTCTCCAGAGCGCGCGCGCAGCTTCCCACAGGCTCCGCACACGGCCACGGCGCGGCAACGCGCCGATGGCGGGCACGGATGAATCCTCGGCGCTTTGTGGCAAACCGGTCATGGCCTTCGCACTAGTCATCGGCGCAACAATCCGGCCGCTTGACCCGCGGCACCGCGAATGCCGCCCCTTCAGGTGAAGTAGTCGGAGAAGTCCCAGGCGCGCAGCTGGCCCGGCTCGAGGCGGATCAGCAGGTCATCGCCGGCGCTCTCGGCGTACCGCTCACCCGCCTCCTGCCCGAGATACCGGGCGGCGATGCGGGAGACAACCGACCCGTCTTCCAGCGGGGTGAGACGCGCCGTGGTGCGGATCTCGATGCCGCGGTAGGGAGGGCCGTCGTCGCAGACGACGATGCTCGCGCGTGGATTGCGACGCAGATGCCCTGCCTTGCCGTCCCGCGACCCCGTCATCACCTGAAAGCCGCCGTCGCGCCACTCATGCCACACCGGCGAGAGCAGCACCGTACCGTCGCGCCGGTAGGTCGCGAGCACGGCCAGCAGCGGCAGCTCCAGCAGATCTCCCAGCTGCTCCGGCGTCAGCCCCTTGCGCATGTGATGCATCTTCGGACGCGGCTGCGGGACGCGCAAGTGTCAGAGCGAAGTGCGTTTCGTCGAGAGCGGCATGGGGCAGTCGTAGGAAGACCGAGTACCCCAATAGGAGGAACCTGTGAACGATCCCCGAGAACTGTTCTTGCACGAGCTGGGCGACATCCTCTACGCGGAGCGCACGCTGGTCAAGGCGCTTCCCAAGTTGGCTCAGGAAGCAACTGACTCCACACTCCGCGACGCGTTTGAGAAGCACCTCGGCGAGACCAAGCAGCACGTGACCAACATCGAGAAGGCATTCGAGATGGTGGGTGAGCCCGCCAAGGCCGAGAAGTGCCCTGGCATCGACGGCATCAAGAAGGAGCACGACGAGTTCGTGACATCCGAGGAGCCGAGCACGGACGTGCTCGACATGTTCCTGACCGGCGCAGCCGCTCGCACCGAGCACTACGAGATGGCGGCGTACACCGGCCTGATCACGACGGCAAAGGCGCTCGGCGAGACCGACGTTGCCAACCTGCTCGGTGAGAACCTGAAGCAGGAGAAGGCCGCGCTGGAGACGGTCACCACCATCTCCGAGAAGCTGGCCGGCAAGATCCCCGCCAGCGCGTAGTCAGCGCGGCTGTAGTCAGGGGTGAACTGGGGTGTCGCGCTCGTGTGCAGGGCGCGGCACCCCTTTCCGTGCGCCGCGTAAAGCCTGGTCGTCGCCCGGTCAGTGCGGGGGCTTCCCGCCGCCGTTGCCATTCCCGCCGCCGTTGCCGTTCCCGTTGCCATTGCTGTTGCCGGTGTTGTGTTTGCCGCCACCGCCCGTGGGAGGCGGCGGAGCCGGCGCCGTGTACAGCTGGAACTGTGAGGTGAACGGCTTGTAGGCGCCCAGCGGTGCCGGAACGACGGGGAACGACGTGGCCGGGAACTTGGTGGGCTCAGCGGCCAGCGCGGCGGTCATGAAGTTATGCCAGATCAGCGCGGGATAGCCGCCGCCGAACGAGTAGGCCGATCCGACCGCGGGAATCATCGAGATCTCGCCCTGCGGGAAGCCCATCCAGACGCAGGTGGTGAGGTTGGGCGTGTAGCCGCAGAACCAGGCGTCAAGGTGCGCCTCGACGGTACCGGTCTTGCCGGCCGCCGGGCGGTAGGGGCTGAGCGCCGCTGCGCTGCCGGTGCAAAGGCCGCTGGGGCACGTGTAGATGTTGTCGTAGAGGATCTGGTTCATCTCCGAGGCGGCCCAAGCGGGAAGCGCCCGCCGGCCGGGATTCTTGGAGGCGGGGGTGGAGGAGATGGTGGCGCCGGTGGGCGCGGTTACGTCCGTGATCGCCAGCGGATCGTGGTGAATACCGCTGGCGGCGAAGGTGGAGTAGGCGCCGGCCATATCGAGCGGCGAGACCAGGCCGGTGCCAAGGATGATCGAGTAGACCTTGGGCAGGTGGTCGGATCGCGGGATGCCGAGGTTGTAGGCCATGTTGACAGTGCGGGTGGGGCCGATGTCGGCCGAGAGCCGAGCGAACACGGCGTTGATCGAGCCGTCCATCGCCACGTGCAGGTTGAAGTTGCCGGCCAGGTTCGACTCTGCGTTGTTGACCGTCCAGATGCATGACGGCGCGCCCACGCATCCCGGGATCGGGTAGTTGAACGGGGCCTGGCTTGAGTACTCCGTCGTCTCGGGGTCGATGCCGAGGTCGACCATGGCCGCCGCCAGCCCGTAGGGCTTGAAGCTCGAGCCTGCCTGCCGTCGTGCCTGCGCCGGCAGATCGAACTTGGTCTTGCGGTAGTTGGTCGAGGCGTCAAAGGCCAGGATCTCACCGGTGCGCGGATCGATCGAGACCAGCGCCGCCGCCGGCAGCCCCGGCCGGTCCAGATAGGCGTGGAATGCCTGCTGGGCCGCGGCCTGGAGTTTCGGGTCGATCGTGGTGTCCACGCGCAGCCCGCCCGTGGCGAGCGCCGCAGCGCCGTAGCGCTTCGTGATCAGGTGCTTGACGTACTGCACGAAGTAGGGCTGCTTGACCTCGCCGTAGGGATAGCTCGGGTGCAGGCGCAGGCAGCGTAGGGCGGCGCGCGAACTGACCGTGGCGGGCGCGCCCGGCAGACCGGCGCTGCAGGCACGTTTCCGGCCGACCGCCTGCTGGAGCTGGATCGAGGAGATGTAGCCGATCGACTGCATGGCGGTCAGCACCTCGTTACGGCGCACGAGCGCAGCGGCCGGATAGACGGTGGGGTTGTAGTTTGTGGGCGACTGCGGGAGGCCGGCGATCATCGCCGACTGGCGGATGTTGAGATGCTTGCAGTGGACGCCGAAGAAGGCCTCGGCCGCGGCCTCACAGCCGTAGGTGACAGCGCCGTACTGGACGACGTCGATATAGGTACTGAGGATCTTGTCACGCGACCACTGGTTAGCTAACTGGTCGGCCAGGTATGCCTCCTTGACCTTGCGCGAAAGCGTCTGGGAGTCGTTCAGATAGAGCTGCCTGACCAACTGCTGCTCGATCGTCGACGCGCCTTGCACGACGTGGCCCGCATTGATGTTGTCCAGGATCGCGCGCAGGACGCCCACGTAGTCGACGCCGCCGTGCTGATAGAAGCGGCGGTCCTCGATCGCCACCGTCGCCTCCTTCAGCCACGGCGAGATCTGGCTGGAGGTGACGTGGGTGCGGTTCTCCACTGAGGCAACGGTGGCGAGCTTGCCGCCGTAGCGGTCATAGATGATCGTGTTCTGGCCCGGATAGTCAGGTTTCAGCTTCTTGATATCGAGGCCGTGCACCTGGCTGTAGATGTAGATCCCGGCCGTCACCGTGGCGGCGCTGACCGCCCCGCCGACGATCAACGCGCACGCAAGCGCGACGCTCGCCCAGAACGAGCGACGGCTACGGCGGCGGCTCATCCGTCCCCGCTTGCGGCGGCGCAAGGCGACGTGTGCCGCCAGTTCGTCCTGGTCAAACGGCGGCGGAGTCACGTCACCCACCCACGACACACGGTTGTCATGGCATCCTCTCTACCGCCCGGCCGAGACAGCGCTTCAACACCCGTCTCGCGCGCGGCGGCCCACCAATCGTAACCGCAGTCCCCATCTGTCAGCGACCCTCCGCGGGCTCGGTAATTGCCGTTACAGCGTCCATAATTGCCCGACTTAGAGCGTCTGGGCAGTATTCCTGCGTGAATGGGCCGACGGACGCGGTGGTTGTTCGCGCTACGCGTCGACCCGGTTGGCGTTCTCGAAGAGCCGCAGGAGTTCTGATCGGCCACCGTGGGTGAGCACCGTGGTTCCGTCAGCGTCCCTGCGGACGTGCTCGCAGGCGATCGCCCATTCGTCGAACGCGGCGACGAACGTGCTCGTCTGGTCAGAGTCGAGCCCGAGCTCGGCGAGTCCGAGCTGCACCTGGTACATCGAGGCTGGTTCCTTGCCGGTGGTTTCCCAGACGGCGCTGGCGAGCGGGCATGCCCGGTGTTCCGGTGCGACGTACGCTCCGACAAGAACACTGTTAGCCCGGAGTAGGCCACGCTGCATGATGCCGCGCGGCCACGGCGGTAACGCTGCCACCGCATCGGCCAGACCTGCTTCAGCCCGATACCGGCGAGCCGGGTCATGGACGATCACGTCGGGCGACGAGAGCAGCAGCTTGAGTGACAACACGCCGAGCATAGACGTATCGTACGCCACTAGCGGCTCCCAGAGAAGATGGCGCCGGTACGCGGAGCCACATGCGACGCGTTGTAATGTGCTGCTGTCGTGACAGGTGATCATCCCGATGCACTCGCCTACAGGCGCACGGCAGACGCCTTTCGCGCCGGCGATTTCGGTCTGCTCGAGCAGCTGACCGCGCCCGATGTTATCTGGCACGTTCCCGGCGACCACCGCATGGCGGGTGATCTCCAGGGGCGCGGAGCGGTCATTGCCTTCCTCACCGAGGTACGAGGGCTTGGGTTCTGGCTCGAGGAGCACGACGTGTTCGCGAGCGACCAGCACGTATGCGCGGTGAGCACGATGGGCGCACGTCGCGACCGCGTCGATGTGCAGACCCGCGTGGTGCACGTCTTTCGCTACCGGCAGGGACAACAGGTCGAGCGCTGGTTCTATCCCGACGACCCGACCGCATGGGACAACATTTTCGGCCGCTGAGGGCTGCGCGAGCGTCCGTTTGTGCCGCCCAGTCGGCGGGGCTACGCTCTCGAACGTGGCGGAGCCGACCTCCTCGCAGCACCCTGACTACCGCCTGGCCGCCGCGGGCAGGGAGTCCGCCGAGGATGAACGGCTGGATCTGCTGGAGCAGATCTACGATCCGTCGTCGCGCCGTCGGCGCTCCTTCGTGCAGCCGGGGTGGCGATGTCTGGAGGTCGGAGCGGGGCGTGGCTCGATGGCGGTGTGGCTGGCCGAGCAGGTGGGGCCGACCGGCCAGGTTGTCGCGACCGACATCGACACCCGCTACCTGACCAGGCTGGACGTCCCCAATCTCGAGGTGATCCAGCACAGCATCCTCGACGACCCGCTCGATCTGCTGGGCGAGCCGTTCGATCTGGTCTGTTCGCGGCTGATGCTGTTTCATCTCAAAGGCGTCCAGGAGCAGGCGATCAGGCGCATGGCGGAGTCCCTGCGTCCCGGTGGCTGGCTGTTCGACGAGGATTGCGATTGGGGGACGGCCGCTCCCGTTGATCCTGCGCACCCGCGCTACCACGACTATCAGCGGGTCTGGCAAGACGGCGACTGGTGGACGCCCCGCGGCTACGACAAGGTGTTCGGCCAGAAGCTGCCGGTGCTGTTCGAGCGCTGTGGGCTCCAGGAGCTGCGCAATGAAGCCTCCACCGAGGTGGTGCGGGGAGGATCGCCCTGGGCGAGATGGTGGATCCCGACCCTGGAGGTCATCAACGAGCTCGGCGGTGCTGACGAGGCGTCTCGACGCGAGGTCGAGGTGATGACCGCGGCCCTTGCCGATCCGACGTTCTGGCTCCAGCGAGAGGTGGTGCACGCCTGCTGGGGCAGGCGAGCGCCGTAGCTATCAGGGCGCTCTGCGCCAGATCACGAGCTCGATGTCCCGTGCCCGCTCGTAGAAGCGGCCGGAGGGCGATGATCTGCGCAGGAGCTCTCGCAGGTCGGCCTCGAAGGCGGCTTGGCGGTCGCCGAAGAGGTGCGGCGCGGCCGACGACAGCGAGTAGACGGAGGCGACGATGTCGTCCTCGCTGCGGCGGAACACCTCGCCGCGTGGCACCATCACCCGCAGCGGTTCGGGGTAGCCGGCGGCGCGCATCACCGCTTCCTCGTCCTTCGCCGTACCGGTGGGAAGGACTTGGCGGCCGGCGCGGCGACCAGGGCCGAGGTAGCCGCGAACCAGCTCTGCGATCTGCTCGCGCGGCGGCGAGGGCGCGGGCGGATGCTCCTCCTCAACTCCTCGGTGGGTGGTCGCACCGACGTGCACCCACGCTCCGGCGGGTTCGATCATGTCGCTCACGACCTGAGCGACGCGGGGCCTGTCCATCCAGTGAAACGACTGAGCGAACGTCGCGACCCGGAAGCGGCCGAGCTCGGCCGGCAACTGCTCGGCGCGCGCGACGACCCACTCGGCGTTCACCACGCCGCGTCCCGCGGCCTCGCGACGGGCCGCCTCGATCATCTCCCTGTCGGCGTCGACGCCTACCACCTGGTCGAACAGCGGCGCAAGCAGCAGCGCCAGGCTGCCGGGCCCGCACCCCACGTCCAGCAGCCGGCCGTGCCCATCCAGGTCGAGCTCGGCCGCGAGCGCCTCGGCCATCGCCTGTGGGTAGGGCAGCCGCCCGGTCGCGTAGTAGGCGGCACTGCCACAGTAGAGCGACTCGTCCCACTCGAACTCGCCCGCCGTCACCGAGCCACGATACCAACCGGCGTAGAGTCCCGACGTGTTCAGTGATCAGGATGGCGAGGGCGCGCGACCGACCGATCAGGTGCCGGCCCCTGTGATCCCGCGACTGGAGACGCCGCGACTCGTCATGCGCGAATGGCGCGAGGAGGATCTCGATGCCCACGCGGCGATGTCGGCCGATCCGGAGGTGCAACGGTATCTCGAAGGCGTGCTCGACCGCGTGCAGAGCTGGCGTGCGATGGCCTTCCATGCCGGCCACTGGGTGCTTCGGGGGTACGGCAACTGGGTGGTCGAACGGAAGGCGGACGGCGTGGTGATCGGCCGGGTCGGGCTATGGAACCCGGAGGGCTGGTTCGGGGTCGAGGTGGGCTGGAAGCTCGCCCGTCACGCATGGGGTCAGGGCTACGCGACGGAGGCCGCGACGGCTGCCATCACGTGGGGGTTCGACCATCTGGTCACCGACCGGCTGATTTCCGTTATCAACCCGGAGAACACCGCCTCGCTCAGCGTCGCCGAACGGCTCGGCATGACCAGGTCCCACGACGCAGACCTCGACGGGCAAGCCGTGATCATCATGGCAATCGACCGAAGGATGTGGCGCGTTACGTGACGGTCAGACCGCGCCAGCGTGCGGATGGCAGATCACATGGCCCCGGTCGGCTTCCCGCGGCCGGCGATGGTGGCGCCCGTGGCCGGGTCGACGAACAGGAAGTTGCCCGCGGCCAGCTGCGTTAGCGCGTTCGAGACCGCGTGGGTGAGGTCGCTCTCGCAATAGAATTCACCGCGGCTGGTCCAGTGGTAGGCGGGATTCGGGTTGGTGCAGTCCCAGGTCAGGTTGCCCTTCTGACGGGAGCCGTTCAGCAGGTGGTAGAACTGGATCGAGCTCCACACCCGGGCTCCCTGGACGAGGGCGTTAGTGATCGTTACCGGCGGCACGTAGGTCCGCGCGAACACCGAGGAACAGGCAAGCCCGCGCACACTGCAGCTGCCGCCGTTGAGCGACAGCGTGTGCAGGATGTACGGCGCGTTCACCAGCGTCGAGAGGCTATTGACGCCGCTGCCGTAGGCGCGGCCGAAGCCGAAGCAGGAGGCGACCACGCTCTGTGCGGTACTCGAGACCTGTCCGTTGGCATAGGCGAACGCACCCCAGCTGCGATTGAAACCATGGTTGATGAACGTCTGCTCGGTGTCGCACGTGTTCTGTTTCAGCTGGGCGGGCGTCTCACCGGCCAGCGAGTTGGGATAGACGGCGCCGTAGTCCATTCCGACCTCCGAGCCGTAGGCATTCCGTAAGCAGCTCAGCAGGGCGAACGACGGGTAAATGTTGCCTGCGGTGGAACCAGCCGGGTAGGAACCGGTGTTGGGCGTGTAGCCAGGCACCGTCGCGAAGTGCACCGGCACGCCCTCCGAAGAGGCGGTTCCGGGTACAGTGATCGCAGCCAGCGCGTCGAGCTCCTGCTGCAGCGTGTCAACGCCCGCCACTAGCTGTCCGCCTTCCTGCCAGCCCCAGATGTTTCGTGCGGCCGTGATCGTGATCAGGTGCGAGATGCCACTCGACGAGGACTTCGACACGCTAATTCCCGCATTCACGGTCGCTTTGGCACGGCCTGCGTTCGGCCCGGGAGTGCACGTGTCCGGAGCTCCGGCCGCACGTGCTGCACCGGCCGACGCCAACCAGGCAATCGCCACGATCGCGATGATCAGCGAGGCCGTGAGCGGCGCCCGGCGCCGCAGTCTGCGAAGGGTGATATGAGGCTCGTAAGTGACATACATTGCATGTCTGTTCCGAATCCGTTGGAAATCTCCTGCATCACAATCGCGCCTGGTCCAACAACGACCTTTTAACCCGCGTTAGGCAACCCGCCACGCCGCTGCATTCATCAAACCTCAACGCCATTCCCAGCCGTCTCTCAGGTTGCTCGCCGATACTGCGGGCATGGCTACCTCCACCCACCAGGGTGCCTCCCGGCCGCGGGCGTACTGCCGTGACGCCGCCGGTGCGCCGGTGCGGCGCGGCTACCGCTGGGTGCCAACGCTGCACCACCGCCCGCGTCATGCGCCCAACCGGCGCCATGCGGACGTCGTCTCCTGGCTGATCGGCATCGGTCTCGGGATGACGCTCGCGCTGAGCGTGCGGACGGAATCGTTCGGCGATCTGTCGAAGGCGGGCGGCCTCGCAACCTTCGGCGGCCGCCTCTCGGCCCTTGCCGGCACCTACCTGATGCTGGTCGTCGTGCTGCTGATCTCGCGCCTGCCCGCGATCGAGCGCTCGCTCGGGCACGACAAGCTCGTGCGCCTGCACCGCCGCTTCGCGCCGATCGCGCTGGCACTGATCGTCGCCCACGGCCTGCTGATCACGCTCGGGTACGCCCAGGCCGCCTCGCGGGGCGCGCTGCACGAGTTCTGGGTGATCCTGACCACGCTGCCCGGCATGCTGATGGCGACGGCCGGCTTCGTCCTGTTGATGGCCGCGGGCGTCACCTCCTACCGAATCGCTCGCCGGCGTATCAGCCACGAGGCGTGGTGGCTCGTCCACCTCACGACCTACGCCGCCATCATCCTCAGCTTCTTCCACCAAGTCTGGACGGGCGCGAGCTTCGTCTCCGACCCGGTCGCCAAGCTCTGGTGGATCGGCCTGTACGCGCTGGTCTTCGCGGCCGTCATGTGGTACCGGCTGCTCGTCCCGGTGTGGCGCAGCGCGTATCACCGCCTCCGCGTCGTCGCCGTCTATCCGGAAGGCTCCGGCACCGTCTCGCTGGTGCTGAAGGGCCACCACCTCGACCGGCTGCGGGTCAACGGGGGCCAGTTCATGCAGTGGCGCTTCCTGCGGCCGGGCATCTGGTGGCAGGCGCACCCCTACTCGCTCTCGGCCATGCCGATGCCGCCCTACCTGCGCGTCACCGTCAAGGATCTCGGCGACCACTCCGGCCAGCTGGCCCGCATCACGCCCGGCACGCGCGTTGCCGTTGAGGGTCCGTACGGCGCCTTCACCCGCCACGCCGCAGAGCGCGACAAGCTGCTTCTGGTCGGGGCCGGCGTCGGCGTGACGCCGATCCGCGCCATGCTCGAGGATCTGCCCGCCCATGCCGACGTCGACGTCATCCTGCGCGCCACCACGGAGCAGGAGCTGGTGCTGGACGAGGAGGTGGCGGAGCTCGTCGAGCGCCGCGGCGGGCGGCTGCACCGACTGGTCGGCGACCGCCATCAGGTGTCGCTCACCCCTGAACTCGTGCGGGCATTGGTGCCCGACCTGGGCGAGCGTGAGCTCTACATCTGCGGCCCGGCGGGCTTCACCGATCGCTTCATCGCCGTCGCCCGCTACCTCGGCATGCGCCGCGACCACATCCACCACGAGGAGTTCGCGTTCTGATGCGGCGGGCGAGCATGATTGCCGGAGGCGCGGTGTTGGGTATTGCGGGCGTGATCGCGCTGCCGCGTCCGAGCACGCCGCAGCAAGTGGCGGTTGCGGGCAACTCTGCGGCCGCCGGGAGCGGTACGGGCTCGACGGCGTCCGCCGCCGAGGAGACGACACCGGGCACTGCCGCGAGCAGCGCGTCGACGCGGGCCGCGTCCACCAAGCCGGCAGCAAGGACGGTCACCGGCAGCCTGGCCACCGATCAGTACGGCCAGCTGCAGGTCAAGCTCACGATCAGGAACGGCCGCATCGCCAGGGTCGGCTTCTCCACCTTCATCGCCAACGATGGGCACTCGGTGCAGATCGACCAGACCGCCGCGCCGGTGCTGATCCGCGAGACGATCGCCGCCCAGAGTGCGCACATCCAGGGCGTCAGCGGAGCCACCTACACCAGCGACGCCTACCAGCAGTCGCTGCAGGCGGCGATCGACAAGGCGGGGCTGAACGCGTGATCACGCACGTCGAGCATGTGATGGGCACGGCGGTCAGCATCAGCGTCGATCCGGGAAGCGGAGATGCCGCGGCCGCGATCGCCGACGCGTGCGCCGTCCTGCACGCCGCCGACGAGACGTTCTCGACGTTCAAGGCGGGCAGCGCTCTCTCGCGTCACCGCCGCGGCGAGTTGCGGGAGGAGGAGCTACCCGCCGACATGCTCGAGGTGCTCGAACTCTCCGCCCGTGCGGCGCGGCTGACCGGCGGGTTCTTCGATCCGTGGGCGATGCCGGGCGGCTTCGACCCGACCGGGCTGGTCAAGGGCTGGGCGGCACAGCGGGCGGCTAGATGCCTGCGTGAGGGCGGCGTGTCGGCCGCCATGGTCAACGCCGGTGGCGACGTCGCGTGCTTCGGCACGGCCCCGTGGCGGATCGGCGTACGCGACCCGGGTGACCCCGAGCGCCTGGTCTGCGTTGCCGACGTGCGCGAAGCGATCGCGACATCTGGTGGCTACGAGCGAACCGGCGAACTGCTCGACCCGCACGACCGCCTGCCGGCTGCACGGCTGCTCCAGGCGACCGTCGTCGGAGAGGATCTGGCGCTGGCCGACGCTTACGCCACGGCGCTCGTCGTCCGCGGCGAGCGCGGCCTGGCGATGGTCGACGAAACGCCGTATGAGGCGGTCATCGTCACACGCGACGGCCGCATGCTGGCGACGCCCGGCTTCCCGATCGCTGCTCTCCAACCGGGCTCTCGCGCTACTGCGGCTGGCTGAGGCCGGCGGCCCGTGCCTTGAGCAATGGTCTCCGCGCGGTATTGCGCCCTCGCGGATTTGGCGCTGCTCCGACTGGTACGTCGGGAACCCATTCAATACCCGGACGGCGCGGCGCAGGGATTTCGCTGGCGACTCAGTGAGCAATCTGGGAGAGAAGTTGTCGCAGGTCGGCCTCGGCTATGGTCGCTTGTGCCTCGTTGTAGGTGGTTCCGACCGCGAGCATGCGCCCTTGGGCGATGTAGGTGTCGAACTCGCCGGCTGGTGGGTTGAGATCGACGGTGACGGCGCTGAACATTCTGTACGGCACCGTCGTCCCGGGCGTTTGCCCCTCATAGTGCTGCGCGCCGTAGATACCAGCGGCGGCACAGCGCCTCGCGTCCGCCGCGCTGGGCAGCGCCAAGAGCAGCAGAATACCGCCGCCGCGGCCGCGGACTGTTGACTTCAGCCTGCGGTCGTTGATGGAAAGACCATATTGAGGCACGATCGCTCCGGCGGGATCGGGGGCGTGCGACAGGCTCTCCGTGAAGTCCAACGCCGTGCGGTTGCAGGTGAGCAGAATCCCGTGCGTGGTGGGCTGCACCATGAAGCCATCGTGTTTTGCGATCGACATGGCTTCCGCCTTCGAGGCAACCGAAGCCGGAGCCGGTGTGCTGTGTGAGTGAGCCGCGAGCGCCAGCAGCACAATCACCGTGGCGACGCCGGCCGTGGCGGCGATCGAACCGACCAACAGCCTGTACGGGTGGCGACGCCGCGGAGCGGTCAGCGTCTCGTGGCTGCGGCGACGCTCGACACGCTCGCGAAGATCATCCGGCGGGTCAAACGCGCCAACATCCTCAAGCAGCGTTGGCCACGTGTCAGGCATACCGCCCCTCCTCTTCCAGCGCCACGCGCAGGGCGCGCCGGGCGCGGTGCAGGCGCACTCCGACCGTTGCCGGTGTGGACCCGGACAGGCGTGCGACCTCGAGCACCGACAGGTCGGCGTAGTAGCGCAAGAACACCGCGACCCGCTGGTCTGGCGAAAGTTCACGAAGTGCATCCGTCAACAACGAAGGCAACACTCCCGGCCTGGAGATATCCGCTGCCGCGTGCGCGGCCTCCTGCGGATCGAGAACGCGCTCGCGCCGAAGCTCTGCAGCACACAACCGAAACGCCGTGCGAAACACCCACGGAACTGGATCCCGCACACCCACCCGATGGTCAAAAAGCCGCACGAATGCCTCCGCCGTCGCCTCGTCCGCGATCTCCCGCCGCCCGGCAGACATCACCAACAGCGCACGCCAGACCTGGCCGGCATGCGACCGGAATACCATCTCCACTTCGGCTTCACTGGCGATCCCGCCAACCTCCGACTCGAACGCACTACCTATCAGAGCAACCAGGCCACCAAAACATTCCATCCCCGAGCACCCGCCCCAACTCCGCACGCTCACTGACGTAGCCCTGCAATCCCTCCCCGAGGCCTCACCAACTCCCACGTCTACGCTCGGTAATCCTCGTTTCCTGCCGGTGCTACTGGTCAACCACGAACGAGCGATGCCCCGTTGAAGCAGTGAGGAGCGGGTGCGAGGCTGGTGGAACACTTCCGAGGCGTTGAGGTGGGGGCGGAGCGGCGCGAGGCTGCAACTATGCCGTTTCGTGGAGATAGATCTGCCTAACGGCGGATCAATGCGGCTCGCCCTGAACGACGCCGTAGAGAGTGAGACAGCCGTGACCGGTGTCCACGTAGAACACCGTCGGCGCTCCTGGGGCATCTCCGCTGCCCACCTCGATTTCGAGCATGTGTGGGCCGCCGAAGACAACCGCGCTCGGGAGCGATGCGAACCCAGCCAGCCTCCCTCCCTCACCTCCCCAGCGGTTCAGCACATAGTGGCGAGTGAGGCAGTCCTCCCTGCGGTAGTCGAGGCCGTGGTAGTTGACCGTGTCGGGCAACCGCTGCGGGTAGGGCCACGCCAAGCCCATCTTGGGCGCGACCAGCGCCCATCCCGCGACCAGCAGCACCAGCCCCGCCGCCCACGCCGCGCCGCGCCGCCAGCGACGACGGAAGCCGCCGGAGTCGCGCTCTGCTGTCGTCGTCTCGATGGCCATCGATCGAAGGGATTGCGGAGGACGGTCCTCCAGAACAGCCTTTCCGGGCGTACCTGGACACTGCCTGGCCGCCGTGCCGCGGTGTTTTCATCGGAAGGCCGTGCCGGACTCGGGAGCGCGCTGAAGCGGAGGCGGAGCGGTTCCTGAGTTCAGCAGACACTGACGATCTATCCAACATTGAGGAATGGATGCGACACCAGGTTCCTTAGGTGGGTCGTACGCAGGTCGGAGCACGAATCGGCGACGTCCGCGCCCCGGTCAAGCAGTGAGGAGCGGTGCGAGGCTGTGAGGGTGACTAGCCAGATGGGGAGCTAAAGTGGAATCCCGCGCCGTGGAGTGAGCCGTTGGAGATCCTCAGGCTGACTGCGGTCATTGTCTCGCTCGTTGCGCCGCCAACGCCCTTCTCACAGTCGGCGGTAATCGTCTGGTCAGTCTGCGAGGTAACCGAGCAGGAGTAGTCCGGGTGGCTGCGCTGCCATGCGGCTAGCTGTTCCGAGAGGCTTGGCGTAGCTGTATTGCGTGTATTCGCCGCTGCCAGGGCGATCAGGGGCAGCGCGACGAGGCCGAGTACGACAAAGAGCAAGCGAGGGTTTCGCACATCGCGAGGATACAGCCGTGGTCAACGAGCAGCGATCAACCTTCGAGGCTGGTGGAACCCTGAGAATGTCTCTGAACGAAACGACGACGGCACCTGGGCAATCGACTCATCCTTCGGTGGGGGATTTACCGACCGGACACTCGAATCCCTGCGGGCCGATCCGCCGGGAACGACGCCGCTCTCATGAGTTCCAAGCCGTCCCGCCTAGCAGCACCTTGAGGTCTGCGCCGATGCGGGGAGGGGGGCAGGCGTTTGCTGCGTCAGGAGCAGGGCTCGTTCGCGGATCTGGCCGCGACGGTCGGTGGCCCCGTGTACGAACTGTCCCGTGGCGCGAAGCTAACGCACCAGTAGGCGGGCTGGCCGGCGGTCGTCGTACCGGAGCAGGTGTAGGTGGTGTTCGGGCCGTCGGTGTTGCCGTGTTGTCCAGCGTTGTTCACGGGGTGTATCAGGTTCTGCAAGCGGGCGAAGAAGGGCTGCCCGTCCTGGGTGCATTGAACCGTGATGACCGCAGGGTGTGTGGGGTTTCCGGGGAAGGGGTTCGCGCGGATGGCTGCTTCGGCTTCGCGGGTGCTTCCTGTGGCGCTTCCTCCGGTCATGTACCACGCGCCGTAGCCAACGATCGCGAGGATGGCCGCTCCGATCAGGAGTGGCCGGCGGTGGAACTGTTGGATCTGGCTCTCGACCGCTCTCGTGGGGTCAGTACCTTCCACGTCGTACATAGCCAAGTGCATCGACCATCGCGCCGCCGTTCTTGAGTGCCTGGCGAGGGGTTGTCAGACCGGCACCTGTGATGATGGGCGGCCGTGACAGGACGCCCGGTAGCGAGAGATGGTGGTCGGCCTCCACGAGGCGTGCTTGACGTAGCTGCCATCGTCGGCCGGGTTACCGAAGTACCAGATCAGGTGCAGGCGGGTGCCGCGACTCACTGGAGGTCCGGCCGGTATGGGGCCGACGTCGGAGATCGGGATTCCCCAGTCAAACAGCGCGTGACCGACCTTGTCGTACGCGGTTGCCGTGCAGATTGGGAAGCCGTCGTTGTCGTGGACGTTGATGATCGTGATGTCGAACCACGGTCGATCTGTGCGAGGTGAACACGCCGTCGCCTCAACCACCATGCGCAGCCGTCGAACCTCGGCCTGGCAGGCCTGGCGCGACAACACGGTGACTGGCCGCATCGTTACCCGATAGCCCGTGTCTGAAGCGTCCGGGAAGGACGAAACGAGCAGCCATGTCAACGTTGCGCTGATGGCTGCCAGCGCTCCAAGCGCGATCACGACGGTGCGGATCATCACCCACTAGGACGAGGTAGACGGGGGCGAAGTTCCGTTGACCGGCGCGTCGATGGAACTTCCAGAGTCGGCGGAACGTCTAAGAATCATGCGTTGGTTACTGGCGTTCGCGGCTATTCCCCTCGCGCTTGCGGCTGGCGCGTGTTACACCACGACGACTCCGCCCGGCGAGGGGAGCATGGAGTGCCACGGGATCGATCGGGGTAACCGGTGCGTCCAGTTCCCGCCGGACCAACGAGTCGCGAGGCTGGTCGCTGCGATGCCGATCCTCGGGCAGTACCGGCCGTTGTCGGATGTTCAGTGTTACGCGAAGGGGACGCTGGCCGTGTGCGACGGCGTCTTGAAGCACGGCCACTTCGGCGTCAGCCTGGCTCGCTTCCGTGTCCACCCAGATGGCTCGGTCACCCCCGTCTGCCCCTCCAAGCGCGGCCAGGATACGACCAGCGTGTTCTGCGTCGAATGACCCGGGCGCGGCCACACCCGGTGTGCCTGCTCTTATTCGTTGGTCTGGCGGCCTTCTTCAATAGTGGCTGTGGCCAGATAGCGGGTGATTGCAGCGGCGGGGTCTTGAGCGGCAACACCTGTGTGAACACCCAGATGGCGGTGCATTGGACTGACGCCAGGGCGACGGCGGTGGCCTTGGCGTTCGACGATGCACCCGATGTCAGGGGGAGACTCACGCAGGCACGGTGTCGAATCGTCGCCCGACTTCCCGCCTACGAAGCACGGTCTGTCTGCACGGGGGAGTTCGCGGCGCCCAACCAGGAGCCGCGGCGGGTTGTGGTCGCGTTTAACCTCAGCGGCATCGGTGCGGTGAATCCGGACTGTGCGAGATGTTGGAAGTCAAGTCCCTATTGTTCGGGCAAGGGTCAACTGGCGACGGGTGGGGGCTAAGGGCACCCGATCACATCCACACCCGTCTCGCGGTCATGCTCGTACTAGCTGGCGCGGTGATACTGGCGGGCACTGTCGTAATGGCGGTCGTGTGGAAGCCGCCGGGGCTGCGCCAACCCTAGTGGTGAGCGGCTCGGTGCTTGCGGGGTCAGTAGCTCGTTCGGCGGCTTGGCAGCACCGCGCAGATGATCACCGGGATCACGCCGAACAAGAAGCCGAGCAGCGCCCAAACGACGGTACTGCGGTTCTTGTGGCTGGCGATCGCTGCGCACACCACCGCTGAGATGAGCGCGCCGAAAAAGAAGGCCTGCTGAGTCGTCGTCATAGGGCCATGATCGGCTCTGCCGAATCGGCGCATGTCACTCGTCCGAGTGGTTGGCGGTTAGCCCTTCGCCCCGAACGACTATTGCGGCTCCTCCTCCAAGATCTCGACGTAGCCCTCGGTGGCGTGCAGGCGGATGCGCTGCCCATCACGGATCCGCCGGGTGGCGTTGTCCACGCCGACGACCGTGGGCAGGCCGTACTCGCGCGCGATCACGGAGCCGTGGGTCATCAGGCCTCCCACCTCGGTCACGAGGCCGCCCGCAGCGACGAAGGCGGGCGTCCAGCTGGGGTCGGTGTAGGCGGTGACCAGTATGTCGCCGGCCTCGAGGTCGGCGTCCGCCAGGTCGAGGACGACGCGGGCCCGGCCTTCGACGGTGCCGGCTGAGGCCGGAAGGCCCACCAGCGCGTCGGGCGGCAGGTCGTCCCGCCGGTGGCTCCCCATCAGGCACTCACCGTCCGAGGTCAGCACGCGCGGCGGCGTGAGCACGGCGTACGAGCGGAACGCCTGCTCGCGCTCGTCGATCAACTGGTAGTCCACCTGGTTCGTGCGCGCCACGTCGTGGAGCTCCTCGAACGTGAGGTAGAAGATGTCCTCCTTCTCACGGAGCACGCCGGCACCCACGAGGCGCTCGGCCTCTCGCAGCAGCGCTCGTTTGTAGATGAAGTAGCGGCTGATCATGCCGTACTTCGGATACTCGCGGTACCCCATGAACGTCCGCACGAGGTCGATCCTGCGCTTCGTCTCGCCGGCTTTCTGCTCTCCGTCCGGCAGCGCCCGCAGGCGCTCCAGCAGCTCCCGCTCCTTCTCGGCGGCCTCTTTGCCACCCTGCTCGAAGCGACGCTCGCCCGCACCGGGCTCGAAGCTTCTCACGTTGCCGAGGATCAGCGGCACCAGCGTGGAAGGCCGCTCGCTCCAGCGCGGTCTGGTGATGTCCACCTCGCCGGTGCAGCGCATCCCGTAGCGCTCGAGGTAGGCCTCAATCGCGTCGCGTGCCTGAGGCCCGCCGTCGATCGTCGCGACCTCGTCCAGGAAGCCGTCGTCGTCGCCCACCCGCTCCAGGAACGCGACCAGCTGCGGGTGCGGGCGGATCACGTCGGCCACGTCTAGCAGCGCCAGCCCCATCTCGGAGGTGACGTTGTTCGGGACCGACTGCGAGAGCTTGTCCGCGGCGTTCTTCTCGCCCAGCCACTCCTCGAGCTGGTCGTTCAGCCACCAGGAAGCGTCCATCGCCGCCATGAAGGTCTGGTGGCTGCGCGAATCGAACAGCAGGCGCCTCAACTCCTGCAGGTCGGCGAGGATGAACTCGAACAGCTCCGGCCCAGATCTGCCGCGGATGTCGTGCCGCACGCGCGCGAGCGATTCCTGGGTCTCTGCGATCAGCTCGGCGACCCTGGCCGGGTCGGGCTCGATCGGCTCGGCAGGGGCGGCAGCGGCGGGCAGCGCAGGGCCGGGGCCTTCGGGCGGGGCGGGCAGGAAGTCGTCGCGCTCGATCACGGTCTCGAGCGCATCCCGCAGCAGGGGATCGCCCTTGCCAAACAGGTCGAGCAGGGTCGTCCGGCTTGCGGGCGTGGCCAGGATCGTGGTGACGTCGACGAACAGCCTGCCCCCGGCGATGCTCATCGGCCGCGGGGTGGTGAGCTGCCACATGGAGAGCCCGAGCGGCTTCATGGGGTCGGTCATCATCTGCTGGTGGCCGACCGAGACGTACACGCGGTTGGTGTCGTCGGGGGCCGGCGGGATCGGAAACAGCGTGGTGATCGGCCGGCTCTGCACCACGAAGAACTCGCCGTCCGCCAGGCACCACTCGATGTCCTGTGGGCAGCCGAAGTGCGCCTCGATCCGCCTGCCAAGTTGGGCCAACTCCACCGCCTGCGCATCGCTCAAGGCGGGCTGGTGCTGGCGCTCGGGAGCGATCGCCCGCTCGTGCGTCCCGCCCGCCGGCACGGCGTGAATCGCGAGCCGCTTGGCGGAGATCGTCCGCTCGACGACCTCGCCGCCGCGCACCTTGTAGACGTCAGGCGTGATGCGGCCCAAGACCAGCGCCTCGCCGAGGCCAAAGCTCGCCTCCACCGACGAGACCGTGCGGTTGCAGGTGACAGGGTCGGCCGTGAACAGCACGCCCGCCGATTCAGGTAGCACCATCTGCTGAACCACCACGGCCATGGAGACGTGCCGATGGTCGATGCCGCCACGCAGGCGATAGGTGACCGCCCGTTCCGTGAACAGCGAGGCCCAGCACCGGCTGACGTGCTGCAGGATGGCGGCCGGTCCCACCACGTTCAGGTACGTGTCCTGCTGCCCGGCGAAGGACGCCGACGGCAGGTCCTCGGCCGTCGCGCTGGAGCGAACGGCGTAGGCGGCGTCGTCGCCCAGCTGGGCCAGCCGGGCGGTGATCGCGTCGGCCACGTCGCTGGAGATCGCGACCCCCTCGATCGTCTGGCGGACGTCGGCGCTGATCGTGTGGATCGCGTCGCCGTCATCCGGATCGACGCGCGATAGCGCGTCCAGCTGGGCCGGAAGCGACGGCGCGTCCGCCAGCATGCGGCGAAACGCCTCCGTCGTAACGCAGGCGCCGGCCGGCACGCGGATGAGCTCGACGCCCGCGAGCTCGCCCAAATGGGCGCCCTTGCCGCCAACCAGCGCGACCTGCGTCCGGTCGGTCTCCTCGAGACCCACCACGTAGCGGCTCACCCGCTCACATTCCTCCGCGTTGCATGCGGGCATCATGGTCCCGGCGACTCCCCGCCGCCCAATTGTGTCGGGGGTCCGTGGTGGTGTGAGGCATCGGGCGGCCGGTGTCTTCCCCCGCCAAGTCTGGCCGGCCGCCCCTGAATGCCCTACTGCCGATTCATCGGGAGTCAGCCGCCTAAGAAGACTCCGGCCGGTTCGGCTACTGAAATGATCGGTTGCAACGGCCCGAGGCCGGATCCCCAGTCGTGCAGCCCGGAGCTTGCGTTTCGCTCGATCGAGCCACTCGGTCGGGGGAGCTTTGCCGCACAAAATGCGCGTGTTGGGTGTCGGCCCGGGGGGTTCTGGCTCCGAACGCTTGGGGTTGCGACTGGGAGTGCCGATCCAAGTCTTGTCGTAACTGATCTCGTGCTACATCCGGGAGAGAACGTGTCTGTAACGCGTGAAAAGAGACAGGTCTGGAGGGAGTCCGTTTGCGTCGGCATCCTCGTGGTTGATGACGATTCGGCGGCTGCCTCGAGTGTGTCCCAGGTGCTTCGGCAGCAGGGATATCGGACAGTGCTGGCCAGTGATACCGAGGACGCCCGTCGCCGACTGCGCCAGGGTGGCGTCAATCTGGTCGTGTGTGACGTGCGGTTACCGAGCGAGTCGGGGCTGTCGCTGGCCCAGGAGATCGCATCCGACCACCCCGAGGTGGGCGTGGTGATGATGAGTGGATGGGGCGATCTACGCACCGCGGACGCTGCGTTCGAATCGGGCGCCGATACGTTCCTGGCCAAGCCGTTTCGTGCTGAGGAGTTGGTGATCGCGGTGTCAACCGCGCTGCGGCAGCTGCGCTCGCGTGTCGAATCGCAGGTCACGCATTCGCGGTTGGAGGAGGACGTCGCGCATCTGCGGATCGCACTGAGCGAGGTCAACTCATCGCTCGCCGACGCTCGACGCGACATGCTCACCCGGCTTGCATTCGCGGCCGAATGTCGCATACCGGGGATGGGCGGTCACCTGGGCCGGGTGGGCGCAATGGTGAAGGCTCTGACCGCGCACATGGGATGGGAGCCGGAACGAGCCGAGCTGGTGGGGGCTGCCGCGACGCTGCACGATGTCGGCAAGATCGCAATCCCCGACCAGGTGCTCCTGAAACGGGGGCCACTGACCGACGACGAGCGGCGCGTGATGCAGCGCCACGCGCTGATCGGCCACGAGATGCTGGCGGGGTCGGATGACCCGCTACTCGAGACGGCGGCGACGATCGCCCTGGCGCACCACGAGCGGGCGGATGGCACGGGCTATCCGTACGGCCTCTCCGGCGACGAGATTCCCGTGGAGGCGGGTGTGGTGGCGGTGGTCGACGTGTTCGACGCGCTTCTCAGCACCCGCCCACACCGCGACTCGATGACGGTGCCCGAGGCACTCGACGAGATCGCCTCCGGCCGCGGCGGTCTCCTGCCTGAGCAGCCGCTGGCGGCGCTGGTCGCGAACGTGGATCACCTGCTGGTGGTTCGGCAGGCGAGCGAAGTCAGCATCACCGACGATTGACACGCTCTCGGCTCGGCGCCCGCTGCGAGCCGCGTATCAGCGCTTAAGCGGCCGAACGGGTGTCGAGCCGCCGCCGGATCTCTTGTGCCAGCTGGCTGGGTGTGAATGGCTTCTGTAGCAGCGCCCAGGCTCCCTCCTCGCCACGCTCGTTCAGGAGCTCGAGGGACCGCTCGGGGTAGCCGGAGACGTAGAGGACGGGCAGGCCGGGATGGGTCTGGCGCAGCTCGTCAACCAGCTGGGGACCGCTCATGTACGGCATCACGACGTCGGTCACGACCAGGTCGATGCGGGGCTCGGCCGAGGCGAATGCCCCGAGCGCATCATCGCCGTTTGATGCGGCCACGACCCGATAGCCGTGCCGCTCGAGCGCCAGCTGCAGCGGTTCGCGTACGCGAGTGTCGTCTTCGACGAGCAGGATCGTCTCGCTTCCGCGACCGTCGCCCTTCGGTTGCAGCGCTCGTGGCTCGGGCTCTTCCGCGGCAAGCGGCAGGCGGATCGTGATCGTGGTACCGCGGCCGGGCCGGCTCGCGACGTCGATCGTGCCACGGCTGGCGGTGACGATGCCATAGACGGTGGCGAGGCCGAATCCTGCTCCATCTCGGTCGGGCTTGGTTGTATAGAACGGTTCGAATATATGTCGGAGATGCTCTGGATCGATTCCGCGGCCGGTGTCGGTGACCTGGAGCACGACGGATTCGGTCATCTCGTCGCATTCGACGCCGACGTTGATCGACAACAGCCCGCCGTCGGCCATGGCGTCGCGACTGTTGACCGCGAGGTTGAGGAGCACCTGTTCGATCTGGCTGCGATCCGCCTTCACCGGGATTGGCGCGCGGTCGACGCCTATCTCGAGATCGACGTCCTCGGGGATGAGTGTGCGAAGCAGGTCGCGCATGCCAAGCACGGTTTCTGCGAGGTCGATGACCTCGACGCGTCTCAGTTCGGGCTGTCCGAACACGAGCAGCTGTCGGGTGAGGGTGGCCGCCCGATCGATGGAGCGATCGATCTGGGTAACGCTGTGGATGTGTTCGGGCGCCTGGGGGTCTTGTGACTGGCCCAGCAGCCAGTTGTAGCTCCTGATCGCCAGCAGGATGTTGTTGAAGTCGTGGGCAACGCCGGCCGCCAGACGGCCAATCGCCTCCATTTTCTGCGTTTCGCGGAGCTGCTGTTCGAGGCGGCGTCGCTCGGTGACATCGACAGCGATGATCATGCTCCCCGTCTCGTTGCCGGCTGGGTCTCTGAGCACCGATGCGCTGAACGCGACGATCCGTTCTGAGCCATCGGAGTGGCGGATCGTCCAACTTGGCCGGGTTGATTGACCGTCTGAATCAGCGATCTGGAATGTGACTTCCGGCGGCAAGGGGTTGTTGAGCACGGCGCTTGCGGGGCGGCCGAACAGGTGCTCGGCTGTGCGGTTCCAGGTAACGACGCGGCCGTCGTTCTCGACTTCGATCACCGCGACCGGCGCTGCTTCGATCAGCGCCCCGAGGCGGATGGCGGCGTGGTGTGACTCCTCCTCGCTCGCGGTCGCGATTGAGAGCGCTCTGCCAAGCCTGTGGGACAGCAGGTAGATCAGCACCACCGGCACCATCATCGTGCCGATCGGGATCAGCCAGGCCATCGGCGTCAGGTCGGCCCGCGCGTCGAGGATCCAGGCGAACGCCAGGCCCACTGCGACGATCTCGAGCAGCAATGCACGAATGCCGAAGAAGTACGCCGAGAAGATCAGCACCCACAGGTACAGGAAGGCGTAGATGTGGGCGCTGTGGCCGACGTAGTACGTCCCCGCAGTGACCAGGGCCGTGCCCGTGGCCGCGAGCACACCGAACGTCCACAGCGGGAAGCGCGCGCCGCTGAGGGTCGTGAGCCCCGCGATCGCGATCGCGATCACCGAGATCAGGAACACCGCCCGTTCATTCCGATCGGGCGATCCCTGGAAGGCGAGCGATGCCAGGCCAACGCCGCCTCCGGTGACGAACAGCCCCGCGCAGACTCGCGCGATCGTTGACTGGGCGGTTGCGGGCTGGGCAACGGAATCGACGCTCATCAGACGATCCATCCCTCCCGGATCGCGACGCCCACAGCCTGCGCGCGTGTGTCGGCGTTCAGCTTTCGCATGACGTCGGCGATTCGCGCCTGCGCCGTTGTTCGCGATGCCGAAAGTGCCAACGCGATGTCCTCGGTGGTCAATCCGTCGGCCAGCATCCGCATCAGCGTACGCTCGTCACCCGTAAGGCCGGCCGGCTTTGACCCCATCCCGCTGAGCAGCGGCGTTGCCAGGGTCGGATCGATGTAAGGGGCGCCGCCGGACACCATCCGGATCGCTTGAATCAACTCACTGAGGGGCGCGTCCTTGACCAGGAACCCGCTGATCCCCGCGTCGACAGCGTCGGTCAGTCGCGCCACGTCGCCGTAGCCGGTGTACAGGAGTATGGCCGTGTCGCGGCCGCTCTTCTCGATCACTCGCCGAGCGAGTTCGATACCGTCGATGTCCGGCAGGTGCAGGTCGACCACGGCGACGGCCGGCCGCAGCCGCTGGATCTCGTCGACCGCGGCGGTGCCGTTCGACAGCGCAGCGACCACTGCGACGCCGTTTGACTCGAGGAAGCGGCTGACGGCGTCAAGTACCGCCGGGTGGTCGTCGACGAGCACGCAGGTAAGCCCGTGGTCATGCGTGAGAGCGTCGGATACATCCACCACTGGATCGGTTCGACTATCGATCGGGATCGCCTCCCCGGCGATACCGGCGCTCGCGTCGCCGGCAACCTGCGGGCCGTTCCTGACCGCAGGTGAGCGTGTAGGGGCTTTATCGACTCGACCCCGGATTCCCTTAGCCGTACCCCGAACGGGGGAGAGCGGCCGTGCGTTTCGCCGCTGTCCGATGCTCCCTGGGGGGAACACCCGGGACCCTGATGGGCCGATGAACGGAGCAATGAGGCGCAACCGCGATTGTCGTGATCGCCGGGATAGGGAAAGGTCCGGGCAGCGACGTTGGAGCGTTAAGGCCGCTCCATCACACGGCGGGTTGGTGGCCGGTCTCTCGGGGGGGAGGCCGGCCATGCGCCACCACGCGGCGGGCCGTCGACGATGACGACGTTCAGCTGGGACCGCAAGTGCCTGTTGTTCACCAACCATGCACTTGTGCTGGGGGTGATCGCGGCCGATCCCGCCGTGCGGATCCGTGACATCGCCGAACGCGTCGAGATCACGGAACGGGCGGTGGAGATCCTGCTCCGGGACCTGATCCAGGTCGGTTTCCTGACCAGGAAGCGGGTCGGACGGCGAAACGTCTACGAGGTCCACCGGCATGAGAAGCTCCGCCATCCACTGATCGACGAGCGTGACGTCGGCGGTGTGGTCCGCGCAATGCTGCCGGTGAAGAAGCAGCAGCCGAAACCGGATGTCGCGTTCGCCAATTCGCGCATCTCGCCGGCAATACCCGAACAAAGTTTCGCTCGTGCCGCAAGCATCGTGCACCCGATGAATATGTCGACGGTAACGTCGACGAAGAAGGGGGTCACGATGAAACAGGTCCTGGTGTATGCCGTGGTCGCCGTGCTGCTGTTGTTCGCATCAGCTGCGCTGGCTGCGACCACCAGGTGGCACCGCGCCCAGCACGACCCGGCACCGGTTCACCGCACGCCAGGCACCCAGAAGCAAGGACGCGCGCAGGGCGCGCAGAGACCGCCTACCAGCGCTTTCTCGAATCCAGCCTCAAAGCCACTGCTACCTGCGGATCGGATACGACACCGATACCCCGCGAACCTGCGCACGGGCATACACCGAGCCACCGCAGATGCGGGAGGTAGCCAGCCGGCTGGAGGCCGGACATCCGATACGTCGCAAGGCGCGACGGCTACAGTCGCAGGCGCCACGGTTGGCGTAACGACATACGGCGACGGAATCAACGTCGGGATCGGCGAGAAGCGCACGGGAACCCAGGTGCACGTTGGCGTCGGTAGCGGTGGGATCACCGTCACCGCCGACCCCGTCGCACCCGGTCACCCCCCGGACACCGGCAGCGCCCAGCCCGTGCTCGGGGACCTCCCGATCCACGTCGGTCTCTAACAGCGATTGATTCGCTAACCGCTGACACCCGGGCGAAAGCCCAGGAGCGATGCGGCCCTGGAAGACCCTGGACCCACCCATGGCGGGTGCGCAACGTGGCACCCGCCAGGGGCCGGCCCACCGACGATTACTCCGACACATCGAGACACCAACCATGATCACACGGGCACCGAACAACCTCAGTGAAGTTGCATCCACCTCCGCGATTGAATCGCGGCGGGTCGCGCGCCAGGCGTCGCTCGTGACGATGACACGACGCGAGACGATGTATCGACTCGCCCTCGCCGCGCAAGTCCGCCACCCTCACCTGGTCGGACATCTGGAGCGGGTCGCCCAGTACTCGGCGATGCTTGCGGAGGCCGTCGGCAGACCGACCAATCGCAGCCAGTCGATTCTGATGGCCAGCTGTCTCCACGACATCGGGAAGATCGGGATACCAGACCGCATCCTGGACAAGCCAGGACCGCTCACCGACGCCGAACGCGCCGTGCTCGAGCGGCATCCCGCGATCGGCCACGCACTGCTCACCGATTCCGGCGACGACCTGCTCGAACTCGCGGCAACAATCGCGCTGACCCACCACGAGCGCTTCGATGGGACCGGCTATCCATCGGGGCTGACTGCCAAACAAATACCTCTCGAGGGGCGCATCGTCGCGATCGCCGACGCCTTTGATGCCATGACCAGCGACCGGTCGTACCGACCTCGGCGCAGCGTCGGCTACGCGGCCGAGGCCCTCGACCGCGGGCTCGGAACGCAGTTCGACCCCACGCTGGTCGAGCACTTCCTGGGCATCCTTCCGACGATCACCGACTTGATCGACGCGGGACCCGAGGCACAGCTTCCGCTGATAGCCCTGATCGGACTCGAGTCGCGATCCAGCGACGCTGCAAGTCCCGAAACCCTGCTCGCGACCCTGCGAACGAGCTGGACTCCGGCGTGATCATCGGCGGGTGCCGACTGCGGTTTCGCCTGGCGTGATGATTCCCACCTCGTAGGCGTAGATGACGGCGTGGACGCGGTCGCGTAGCCGCAGCTTGGCGAGCACCCGGGCGACGTGGGTCTTCGTCGTGGTTTGGGTGATCACGAGCTGCGAGGCAATCTCGGCGTTGCTGAGCCCCCGGGCGAGTAGCTCCAGCACCTCGCGTTCACGGGCCGTCAACTCGTCCAGCTCCGGCATCGGTTGGGGCTTCGCCGGAAGCGACACGAACGCATGGATGACGCGCTGGGTGATCGACGGCGCGAGCAGCGCCTCGCCGGCTGCGACGGTGTGGATGCCGTCGATCAGCTGCTCCGGCGGCGCATCCTTGAGCAGGAATCCGCTTGCTCCTGCCCGCAGCGCGCCGTACACGTACTCGTCGAGGTCGAAGGTCGTCAGCACCAGCACACGCGTGTCGACCGACGGATCGCTGATCAGCTGCCGGGTGGCGGCGATGCCGTCGAGCACCGGCATGCGGACGTCCATCAACACCACGTCGGGATGCTGGCGCCGCGCCACGGCGAGTGCCTCCTCCCCGTTGCCGGCTTCGCCCACCACCTCGATGTCCGGTTGCGAGTCGAGCAGCATCCGAAACCCAGCTCGCACCATTTCCTGGTCATCGGCGATCAGCACCCGTGCGGTCATCACGTTACCGGCCCGGAGTTTGTCAGCGGCAGTTCCGCTCGCACCGCGAATCCGCCGCCGTCTCGCTTGACCGCGGTCAGCGTGCCGCTGTAGATCGCGGCCCGCTCGCGCATTCCCACCAGTCCGTGTCCTGAGCCTGGGCCTTGCGACGAGCCGTTCCCGTCGTCGACGACCTCAACCGACACCAACCGCTCGCCTGCGGCGACGGTGACCGTCGCCCGCGCCGGCCCGGCGTGCTTGAGGACGTTGGTCAGCGCTTCCTGGACGATCCGGTAGACCGTCAGCCCGATTCCCGCAGGAAGCGCTTCTCCACCGGTCACGCGGAGGTCGACGGGCAGGCCGGCGGTCTGCATCTGGTCGGCCAGGGCGGCCAGGTCGCTGAGACCGGGCTGTGGTGCCAGTGACGGCTGCTCGTCGGAGCTGCGGAGGATACCGAGCATCCGGCGCAGCTCGTCGAGCGCCTCGCGGCCCACGCGCTCCACGCGCTCGAGCGCCTCCCGCTCGCGCGCCTGGCTGACAGCGAGACTGTGGCGGACGCCGCCGGTCTGGATAACCATCACGCTGACGCTGTGCGCGACGACGTCGTGGAGTTCACGTGCAATGCGCGCGCGCTCCTCCTCGATCGCACGCTGCGCCGCCGCTCGGTGTGCGGCTTCCAGGCTCGCTGCCTCGGTCTCCAGCTGGAGCGCTCGCAGCCTGGGGCGGCGCACGAAGGTGCCCACCAGCCATGCACCGCCGTAGAACAGCGTGATGAACGTGAAGTTGTCGAGCCCCGGCTCGTGGATTGCGACGAGGGCGAGGATGACCCCGAGCGATATCGCCATGCCGACGGCCGAGCGCCTCAGCTCGACCCATGCTCCGAGGCTGTAGAAGGCGATGATCAGCTCGAGCAGCAGATACGTCGCCTGGCCGGGATAGCCGACCGTCTCGCCAACGGCAACCACCGCCAGACACAGCAGCAGCACGGCGAACGGCTGCTCGCGTCGCCACGGTAGCGGCGCCACCGTCAGCAGTACCACCGGCACAAGACGCAGAGCCTGATCCGTCGTCAGAACGATCTCCACCAGACCGACGATTCCGATCACAGCCGCGAGCACGACGTCCGCTCGCGGCGGACGGGAAAGCGTGATCGGCAGCCGGGTGGCGACGGGGCGCATGGGGGACCACGGTAGCCGCCTTCTCGCAGGCGCGCATCGTCCCGCGGAACGGGATCGCGGGCCAGCGCGTCGCTCTCGCGGATGACCGAAAGATGGGTAGCGCGTATGACGACGCAACGCGAGCCGACGCGTACTGTCGAAGAGGTCATCACCCAACCATCGGAGGAGCACGTGACCGATAACTTCGACATGCGAATCCCGCTGGTCAGCACCGGCCTCGCCATTGCGTTGACCGCCTACAGCACACTGAAGCCGCCGCGGAACTCGGAGTCCACGCGCGAGACGTTGATCGAACTCGTGATCGTGAGCCTGGTCGCGGTGGTCACTTTCCTGCTCACCCGTCGAGCCGTCAACCGGTCCGACAACGCCCCCTCGGGCCGCTTCGCGCTTGGACTCTCGATCATCGCACTCGTATCGGTGCTCGCGTTCTTCCTCGGCATATTCAGCGTGGCATTGGCCGGCGCCGCGATGATGATCGCGATCGAGGCACGCCGCAGGGTCTCCTCACCAACCGCGGCGACGGCTGCGATCGTCATTTCGGCGATCACCGTCGTGCTCTCGGTGTTTGTCGCCGTCGTCTCGTAGTGCTACGCGGCCGACCTGTGGCTGATCAAAGTGGCATCACGCGGTCGTCGGTGTGTCGTGGCCGAAGAGCGACCGGTATGCCTGCGGTGAGGTGCCGATGTGCCGGTGGAAGGCGGCTCGTACGGAGGCCGGGGCGCCGAGCCCGGTGAGATGGCCGATGTTTTCGACGGGCTCGGTGGTCGTCTCCAGGAGCTCGCGTGCGCGATCGATTCGGGCATCGGCGAGCCATCTCACCGGAGGCACTCCGGTCTCCTCACGAAACCGCCGCGTGAGCGTCCGCCGCGACATGTGGGCGCGCCGGGCGAGGGTGTCAAGGTCATGTGGAAGCGCGAGGTTTTCGAGCATCCAGTCGCGCAGTGGGCCGAGCTCGTCGCCACTCGCCTCGGGCCGCAGCTGTTCGACGAACTGCGCCTGGCCTCCCTGTCGCCGCGGTGGAGCTACGAGTGCACGAGCGCGGGTGTTGGCGGCCGCGGCGCCGTGGTCGCGGCGGATCAGATGGAGGCACAGGTCGATCCCCGTTGTGACCCCGGCAGATGTCAGGATGTCGCCGTCGTCGACGAACAGACGATTCGGTAACACGGCGACGTTGGGGTGGCGGCGTTGCAGCTCATCGGCCCATCGCCAGTGGGTTGTCGCGGGACGTCCGTCGAGGACCCCCGCGGCCGCTAGTGCGAAGGCTCCGGTGCAGATGGAGACGAGCCGGGCGCCACGCCCGTGCGCGACGCGTACCGCGTCGAGGACGCTGTGTGAGATCGTGGCGTCGACATCGTCATACCCCGGCAAGATCACCGTGTCCGCTCGTTTGACGCCTCCGAGCCCGGACGACGTGTTGATCACGAACCCGGATCTCGGGGCCGGCGCTGCCCGGTTCTCCGCGCACACGATCAGTTGGTAGTGGGGATCCCGGCCGAAGACCTGCGTCGCCGTGCCGAACTCGAGCGGAATCACTCCCGGCAAGACCACGACCGCGACGCGATGAGGGCGCCCGCGTTTCATGGCCCAATCCTAGCGCTAGGTGGCCTTCGGGCCATCGGTCGGTTGCGCGGAGGAGGGCTACGGTTGCGGCGTGAACACGATCCTCGCGCTCCCGACGGGGCCGCTGGTCGACGCGAGCCT
>Ga0075425_100000353_pt1 | contig 42495 bp, 38 predicted proteins | sample SoiMethybrSBSTD4_FD_75300 | JGI IMG/M metagenome (GOLD analysis project Ga0075425, IMG submission 75300) | Bulk soil microbial communities from a Populus tree surrounding site in Tennessee, USA - Soil MetaG P. TD hybrid SBSTD4 | ecosystem: Environmental > Terrestrial > Soil > Tree plantation... | reverse complement strand
GGTCGTCTCGATATCGCGATTATCCGGCCCAACGATCTGACTGGTGTGGCCGGGACCGGATTGCTGGCGGCATTGGTCTTCGAGGCGGTGGCGGCCGGCCCGGCGAATCTCGCCGTGACCGGCTCGGCATCGGGACCGAACGGAGTGCCGGTCAGCCTGCAGTTCGGTCCGATTCCCACCGTCACGGTGCGGTAATGATGCGTGGCGCGAGAGGCTTCACGTTCGTCGAGCTCGTGGTGGTAACGGCCATCATCATGCTCCTCGCGTCCGTGGCCGTGCCGCTCATATCGGTGACTGCACAGCGTGAGCGCGAAGCAGAGTTGCATCGATCACTTCGAGAAATGCGCACGGCGATCGACAAGTTCAAGGACGCCGTTGACCAAGGGCTCATCCCCGCAACCGAGCTCGATCCCGCGAACGAGGGGTACCCGAAGGATCTCGATCTGCTCGTTAACGGCGTCTCGGCGGCCAACGATGCCTCTGGTCGAAAGCTGAAGTTCCTTCGACGCGTCCCCATCGACCCGATGACCAAGAGCACCGATTGGGGGAAACGCTCGTATCAGGATCGTGCCGACTCGACGTCGTGGGGCGGTCAGAACGTGTTCCAGGTCTATACGACCAGCGATGGCGTTGGCCTCGATGGAACGAAATACAAGGACTGGTAAGGGCTGATGAGAAGGGGCGTTTTCGTCGTCAGAGCGCGCGCACGCGACGGCTTCACGCTGATCGAATTGATGGTCGTCATGGTCATCATCGTTCTGCTGGCCGCTGTCGGCGTGGCGATCTACGGCAACAGCGTTCAGACCGCGAAAGAAGCAGCGCTCAGAAGTGACCTTTCGGACATGCGGAGAGCCATCGATGCGTATTACGCGGACAAGCAGAAATACCCCGCCGCGCTCGATGCGCTCGTGACGGAAAAATATTTGAAGAACATTCCCAAGGACCCGATCACCAACACGGTGGACTGGCAGACGACGATGTCCGAGCGCGATCCGGGCAACCCATCGGCGGAACCGGGCATCTCGGAAGTGAAGAGCAACGCGAGCGGGACGACACTCGACGGAACGCCGTACTCGGAATTGTAGCCATGATGTTCAAACGCATATCGTTTGTGACGGCTCTCGTCGCCGCCGTTTCGTGCACGACCTGCGATCACGTGCCGCTGACAGCGCCGACCAATTCCTCAATCGCCCTCACTGCGGGGACGCGCGTGCTTCCAGTTGGCGGCAGTACGCTGCTGACCGCAGAGGTGATCGAGCAGAGCGGCACGCCGGTGCAGAACGGGACCACCGTGCGGTTCTTCACGACACTTGGTCGTGTGGATCCAGCCGAGGCGCAGACACGCAACGGCGTCGCGACCGCGACGTTCTTCGCCGGCGACGACTCCGGAATCGCAGACGTCCGCGCCACCTCCGGTGGAGCGAGTGGGGGCACCGGTACGACGACGACGCCGCCTCCGGGCACAACGACCACGCCCACGAGCGGCGGAAGCACGATTCAAATCACGGTTGGCGCCGCTGCCATCAAGACCGTGACCGTGCGCGTGAATCCGGCGACGGTCTCGCAGAACGGCGGAACCGTGCAGGTCGTGGCCACGGTTGCGAGCGATACGGGTCGCTTGCTGTCGAACATTCCGGTCGGCTTCTCCGCCACACGCGGCACGCTCAGTAGCGGCAACGCCGTCACGGATGTGGCCGGCGAAGCGCGTGTCACACTGACCACGAACGCTGAAACGGACGTCACGGCGACTGCAGGCGCGGTGACGTCGACGGCAGCGAAAGTCACGGTGCTGGCGCCACCCTCCATCACGCTCACGTGCGCGGTCGGCGCGACGAACAATTGCGCCGCGGTGACATCCGGCGACACGGTGACCTTCACGGCGACCCGTGCGTCGGGATCGAGCGTGATCGCGTCATCGACGCTCGATTTCGGCGATGGTCAGAGCGAGTCGCTTGGACAATTGAACAGCCCGGTGTCGGTTGCTCACCGATACAACCAGGCTGGGACGTACACGGCCCGACTCACGGCGACGGACGTGAACGGCGAAACGACGACGACGACATCCGTCATTCGCGTCGATGATCTGGTTGCGTCCATCTCAGTGAACGTGACCAACACGGTTACCCACACTGTGCAGGCAGTTGCGACCTTGAGCGCCACGAACGCGATCATCGCGAGGTACGAATGGACCTTCGACCCCGACGGTAGTCCGCGAACGCTGACGACGACCACGAACACGGCGACGAGCAGCTTCGGGACGGGTGGCGATAAGACGGTAACCGTACGAGTGGTGTTGAATGATGGTCGTTCAGCGACGGCAACGGCGCAGATTCAGGTACCGTAGCAACGACGGCTTCGCAATGGCCGCGTTGATAGTGACGCTGGCCGTCATGACCATACTCACGACGGTCGCGTTACCCGTGTTGTCGACGATGGCTCAGCGCGAACGCGAAGAGGAACTGGTGTTTCGCGGGAAGCAATACGCGCGGGCCATCTCGCTCTTTCAGCGCAAGTACGGCAACGCGCTGCCGCCAAATCTCGACGTCCTGCTGAACGAAAAGTTCCTGCGAAAGCAATACAAGGACCCCATCACCGGCGACGATTTCCAGCTGCTGGGGCCCGGTAGTCCCGAGCTTGCTGCGGCGTTGAACTCCGCGCCGGTCACCGGTCAACCTGGTCAACAACAAGCGGGTACGACACCAACACCACAGACGACATTTGCTCGGACGGCCACACAGCAGGTCGGAATGGGGCAGTCGGGTACCAGTGCATCGCCTGGTCAAGCACCTGGCGGGATCATGGCCGTCGCGAGCAAGAGCACGAAGACCTCGCTGCGCGTCTACAACGGCCACGACAAATACAACGAATGGGTGTTCATGCCGACGCAGGCGAGCTTGGCGGCTGGCGGCGGGGCGCGCGGGGGTCGCGCCGGCGGGGCTGGCGGCGATGCAGGTCGTGGCGGGCGTGGCACAAACGTGCCGCCGAGCGGTCGCATCGATTCTCGCGGCCGAGGCGGCGCTCCTCAGTCGCCGTTCGGGGTTCCTCAATCCCCATTCGGCGGCGGCGATCGCGGCGGCGGTCAAGGGCCGCAGTCACCGCCTCGCGGGTTTGGTTCGGGCGGCCGTCCTTAGCCCAGCTCCTCGATCACTGCATCGTGTAGCGCCGGTCGAACGCGGACAATCGCGTCGTTGTCCGGCGTCGGATGCACGCGATTCGTGAGCAGCACTACATACACGGCGCGATCCGGATCGATCCACAGCGTTGTTCCAGTAAACCCTGTGTGCCCGAACGCATTCGCCGACATGCGCGTGCCACACGACGAGGTCGGCAGCATCGTGTCCCATCCGAGCGCGCGAGAGCTTCCGGGCACATCGACACGGCGTGAGACAAACGTGAGCAGACCGTCACGGCCGAAAGCCCCGTTGCGGTTGTCGAGTACCTGCAGCACGTGTCGCGCGAACTCTCCGACCGCACCAGCCGTACCGAACAGGCCGGCGTGACCGGCCGCGCCTCCCAGCGCCCACGCGTTGTCATCGTCGACCTCGCCGAGGCGGCGCCCTCGCAAGCGATCTTCCCGCGTTGGTGCGGTTCGCGGTCTCCACGATGCTGGTGGATTGAACTGCAGGTCCTGGATGTTTCCCATCTGCAGGCGCATCGCATCGAACTGCACGGATAGTGGGGCGGCCGCTTCGAGAATGAACCCAAGCAGCATGAATCCCACGTCGCTGTAGATCGATCGCGATCGCGGTTCGTACTCGAGCGGCGTTGCGCAGATCGCACGCTCGAATTCCGCGCGTCCATGGTGCGTCAGGAAGAAGGGCACATGTGCGGGAAGACCGCTGCAATGCGTCAGCAGATCGCGGATCGTGACGGTCTGACGCGAGGGCTCGTTCCACGCGGCGATGTGCGCGCGCACCGGATCGTCGAGGCCGATCGCACCGCGTTCGACGTGCCGAAGCGCAAGGGAGGCCGTCGACAACACCTTCGTCAACGAGGCGAGATCGAAGATCGTATCGTCGCGGGTTTCTCGGGCGTCGGCGTCGAAGCTCAGTCGACCGAACGCCTCGCGCCACAGCAGATCGTTCGGACGACCGACTTCGACGACCGCAGCGGGGAAGGCGCGCTCAACGACGGCGCGAAGAAGTATCTCGCGTGCGCCGGCAAACGCGGGCGCCATGCACGATCGCTAACGCGAGCCGCCCACCGATGCCTGACCGACCGCGGGCAGGAGCGTGGGTTCTGGCAGCAGGCCGTCCGGCGCGAGCAGGATCGTGATGCCGTTGCCATTCCGACGACCGACGCCATCGATCAGCCGATCGCTGATCCATGCCCGCCAGTCCTGGAATTGCTCCTCGCGGGCCAGGGCATCGTCGGCAGCGATGCTGGCCGTGACCGTCAACAGCGGATTGATCAACTTGAGGGATGCGTGCAGCCGTGTGAGCAGCGCCGTGAGGCGCACCTGCCTGAAGGCTGCCCACTCCGATGGGAACTCCGATGGATAGCCGAACGGATCGATGGCTTCCACTTCATCGAGGCGCGCGCGGTCGCCGACGCTCAGACGCGGTCGCTCGAACGAGCGGAACAGATCGAGCGCCCGTCGGCTGTAGTCGAAATCGCTTCCAGGAAAACGGACCGCATCGAGATAGACGCCATCCACCGCGTATCGCTGCACCGACTCGGTCACCAGGCCCGCCACATACGACGCCGCCTCCGGGTCGAGCGGAGACATGTAGAGACCATCGACGCGATCGCGATTCGATCTCGTCCATCGCGAGAGCCGCCCGAGATATGCGGGCACGCGAGGATCCATCGTCAACAGTTCGGGGGCCAGGGCGCGCGGCACCATCAGCCACTCGGGATGTTGATAGACCACGTGAGCACGCGATGCAGGGAATTCATCGCCTACCGCAACTCGATTCACATCGATCCACGCTTGGACGCGCAGGTGTCGATCGCGCGCCTCCCTGATCAACTCAGCGGCGCCATCGAAGCCGCGCGACGCATCAGCGGTCAGCGCAATCGGCACGAACACGGTATCGAATGCACCAGCCACTGCGTTGTTCACGACACGTCGAACGGTGTCGACGGAATCGAGAGCGGCTCGTGCGACCCAGTAGCCGCGAATCGGAGAATCGCTAGCCGCGCGCGCGTGGCCACGCGACGCTTCAACGAACATCACTGCAATGACGGCGACACACACAATTCGGGCGAGCCGTCGGCGGCGAGAATGTCGCGAGGCGCCACGCATCATGGGGATAGCGGAATGTACCATACTTGAGCCAGCCAAGGAGCAGCGCGTTGATGTTTTTCGCAGCCGCGACTCGCGGTCCACTGCTATGCATGTCATAGGCATCGATGCCGGCGGCACGAAGACGGTTTGTCAGCTCGCTGACGACCGAGGACGGGTGCTCGCCGAGGCACGCGGAGGTGGCGCGAACCTGCGGGCCGCCGGTGAATTCGAAGTCGAACGCGTCCTTCGCCGGCTGGTCGAAGACGTGCTCGGCCATCGCGCGGTGACGCCTCAGGCGATCTGCATCGGAATCGCCGGAGCCGATCGAGAACAGGACGCCGACACCGTCGGCGAGATCATCCGCCGCATCGGCCTGGACGTACCCACGGTCGTCGTCAACGACGCGCTCATCGCGCTCATCGCCGGAGTCGGAGAGGCCCCCGGCGTGGTCATCGTGGCTGGCACAGGGTCGATTGCTTATGGACGGGATGGCGAAGGACGGGCGGCGCGGGCTGGTGGATGGGGGTATTTGCTTGGAGATGAAGGGGGCGGCTTCTGGATCGGTCGTGCGGCGTTGTCGGCGGTCGTACGCCAGTTCGATGAGCGCGGTCCTGCCACGTTGCTCACTGATCTCGTTCTCGCCCAAATGGGACTGACCACACCAGCAGAGGTCATCCAGGCAGTGTACGACCGAGGCTTGCCGCGCCATGTGATAGCGGGAATAGCCGATGTGGTCGAACACGCGACGCGTGACGGCGACGCGGTCGCCGCGGAGATTCTCGCGCGAGCGGCAAGCGAACTGGCCTCAGCGGCAGCATCGGTGGTGACACGCCTCGAGATGCGTGGGGAAGTGTTTCAAACCATTCTGGCTGGTGGGATCTTCAGGGGGATTCCGTCTCTCGCGATCGGTGTCGAGACTCGGATGGCCGAAGTCGCTCCGCGCAGCGTGGTTCGGCGTCTCGACGTCGAACCGGCATCGGGCGCGGTTACGCTGGCGCTCGCCGCCACGCGGGGCCGTGTCGTCATTCCCACCTATATTTAATCCCCTTGGAGACCAGAATCTCAGCGACCCGCGAGGATGTGGCACTCGCGGTAACCGCACGAATCAGGGAAGCTCTCCTCGCCAAGCCAGATCTCGTGGTGGGACTGCCCGCAGGACAGACGCCCGTACCCGTGTACGCCGAGTTACGCCGGATGCAACAGTCCGGGCTCGTCGACTTCTCGCGAGCCACGTGCTTCTTGGTCGACGAGTTCGTCGGTCTCGAGCGGTCACACCCTGCCAGCTTCTATCAGTTCGTCAACGAGCACCTCTTTTCGGGGATCAATGTCGACCACGGGCGCGTGCATTCGCTGGACGGTGTCGCCCGCGATCTGGCGGAGGAGTGCGATCGGTACGAAGCCGCAATTGCGGACGCCGGCGGCATCGACCTGCAGATACTGGGCCTCGGGCGTAACGGCCACATCGGCTTCAACGAGCCATCGGACGGTCTCGCGGCGCGCACGCATCGAGTGGCGCTGCTCGCTGAAACGCGGCGCGACAATGCCGCCCGTTTTGGCGGCAGCGAGAGGCAGGTGCCACGCGAGGCGATCTCAATGGGGGTGGGCACGATTCTGAACGCCAAGGCGATCGTGTTGATCGCAACAGGTGAGGCGAAAGCGAATCCGGTGGAGCGGATGCTGCGCGGACTCGTCACGACGCGTCTACCGGCGTCGTTCCTGCAGCTTCACTCGAACGTCGAGTTGTATCTGGATCAGGCCGCCGCGGGGCGGCTATAAGCGCGCGGTCTTCGCGTTGCCGTCCTTGGCAGGGCCCATCGAGGTCGTGACGGCGGTGCCTTCGGCATGACCCTGGAGCAGACCTCGAAGCCGCGGCTCGATGTCCTCACCCAAGGCCTCGCGCATCGAATCGTGGGCCTTTCGCAGACGCGCCTGCGCTTTGGTGAAGGGGAGGCCGGTCTTCTGCATCACGATGGCAACTTTGACGTTCCACTGTGCAGACTTCAAGAGCCTGTCCGCATCATCGTAATCGAGACCGGTCACGATGTTGACGATGCGACGCGCTCGATCCTTCAGCTTCTCGGAGCCGGTCTGCACGTCGATCATCAGATTGCCGTAGGTCTTGCCAATGCGGACCATCGCGCCGGTGGTCAGCATGTTGAGCACGAGTTTGGTTGCCGTGCCCGCTTTGAGCCGCGTCGAGCCGGCGATCACTTCGGCACCAACGCCCGGCGAGATCGTCAGATCGACGAAAGTCTGCAGCTCGGTTCCGGGATCGCATGTCACGAAGATGATTCTGGCTCCGGTCTTTCGAGCGCGTGTCAGCGCTCCGCGCACGAACTGCGTCATTCCACTGGCGGAGACGCCGACGACGACATCCTTCTTCGTGGGCCTGAGGCGAGTGATTGCGCGTGCGCCTTCTTCGTAGTTGTCTTCGACGCCTTCCTTGGCGCTGAAGATCGCGTCGCGTCCACCGGCCATGATTGCCTGCACATGGTCAGGATTGGTGCTGAAGGTTGGCGGCATCTCTGCCGACTCGAGGATGCCGAGTCGTCCGCTCGTGCCGGCGCCGACGAAGATGATTCGTCCGTTCTTGCGCAGGGTCGTCGCGATCATCTCGACGCCAACGGCGATCCGCTCGCGCTCGCGCTTGACGGCGTCGAGCACCTTGCGGTCTTCGTTGATCATCAGGTCTACGATGTCGTCGGCTGCGAGCTTATCGATCCCCAGGCTAACTGGATTGATGGCTTCAGTTGGAAGGGACTGCCACTTGGAACGAACCGCCATACGGCTACAATTCTAGCTCGGTCCCCTTGAGCAATGTTTCCCCGCTTGACGCGTACTTGACGCATCTCACAGTGGAGCGCCGACTTGCGGCGAATTCCATCGAGAGCTATGCGCGAGACCTGCAGGGGCTCGCCGAATACGCGGCTGGGCGCAAGACTTCCGCCGAGGCGCTGTCGCTGGCCGATTTGGAGGCGTTCGTTCGCGATCTGATGGCCTCCGGTCGCTCACCGCGTTCGGTCGCGCGAGCCATCGCGTGCTATCGGGGCTTTTACCGCTTTCTCGTCATCGACGGACGGATCAAGGCAAGTCCGGCAGACGATCTTCGTCCGCCACGGGCGTGGAAAGTACTGCCCCGATACCTTGCCATCGAGGACGTCGATCGTCTGATTGCGCAGCCGGATGTCGGTACGCCACGAGGTTTGCGCGATCGAGCGCTCATCGAGCTTCTTTATGCGACGGGCATGCGCGTAACAGAGCTCGTTTCTCTGCGGCCGTCCGACATCAACCTCGAAGCGTCCTACCTGACGTGCACCGGCAAGGGTGACAAGCAGCGGATCGTGCCGATCGGCGATGAGGCCGCCGACTGGGTGCGCAAGTATCTACGCCAATCGCGACCGACACTGCTCGGCAAGCGAAGCAGTTCGCGGCTATTCGTCAACGCGCGCGGCGGTGGATCGGGCCTGACCCGAGTCGGATTCTGGAAGATTCTGAAGGTGTACGCGCGTCAAGCGGGGTTGAGCAGAACGCTCAGCCCTCATGTCCTGCGACACTCCTTTGCAACGCATCTTCTCGAACGCGGTGCTGATCTTCGCGCGATCCAAATGATGCTGGGTCACGCCGATCTCTCGACCACGCAGATCTACACGCACGTGCTCGAGCAACGCATGCGAACGGTGTACGACCGGTTTCATCCGCGCGCATGAGACCGATGCGCCTGCTTCCAATAGTGCTGATTGCGGGCACTGCCGTCGCATCGTTCCTTCTGATGCCGCCGCTTCCGCGCGTCTTGCCCGCCGAGGGACTGCAGGCGCCAGTACGTGGGGCGATGCACATTCACACAAGACGTTCAGATGGCACTGGCACCGTCGATCAGATTGCCGCCGCGGCCGCACGAGCGGGTCTGTCGTTTGTCATCCTAACGGATCATGGTGACGGCACGCGCGAACCGGAACGGCCTTCCTATCAGCACGGCGTGTTGTGCATCGATGCGGTCGAGATTAGTACCGACGATGGTCACGTCGTCGCCCTTGATCTTCCGCGATCGCCGTACCCGCTCGGAGGAGAAGCGCGCAGCGTCGTCGAAGACATCGCTCGTATGGGAGCGATGTCGATCGCCGCGCACCCGACGTCAGCCAAACCGGCGTTGCGCTGGCGTGATTGGACTCTCCCAATAGACGGCGTCGAATGGCTGAACGGCGACAGCGAGTGGCGCGATGAGCCATTCCGATCGCTCGGACGCACACTGCTGACGTATCCCATTCGACGCGCCGCGGCGCTGGCGGCCCTGCTCGATCGGCCCGAGGACGCGTTGGTGCGCTGGGATCGCTTGTCTGCGACGCGCGCGGTCGTCGGAGTGGCTGGCAGCGACGCACACGCGCGAATCGGTCTGCGTGGAGAGGGCGATCCGTTCGAGCCTCGCATCGCGTTTCACGTGCCCTCGTACGAACAGGTGTTCCGCACTTTCTCGATCTCTGTTGCCGGAGTTTCGCTCACCCACGATGCGGCGACTGACGCGAAGGCGATCGCCGGCGCGATTCGCAACGGACACCTGTACTCGTCGATTGATGGTCTCGCTGGACCCGCAATCGCGTCGTTTACGGCCGAGGCGGGCAAGACCCGAGCACAGATGGGCGACACACTGCCCGAGGGCTCACAGACGACCTTCCACGTCGAGACCAATGCGCCAGCGAATGCTCGCCTGTACTTGATCAAAGACGGGTCGGAGGCGGCGGTGGCGTCTGGTCAGCGTCTCGAGTTTGCGACGACCGAGCGTGGAGCGTACCGGGTCGAAGTTCATCTCGCCGACGCACCCGGCAGTCCGCCGATCCCCTGGATAGTGACGAATCCGATCTATCTACGAAGCGACGCAAAGCCGATTGGGGAGAAGAGCACCGCTGCGACGTTCACGACCCGCTACGAAGACGGACCGGCCGACGGCTGGACCGTCGAGAAGAGCGCGCAATCGCAGGGCGCGATCGATGTCGTTCCGACGTTGAGCGGGAAGCAATTGAAGTTCCGCTATGCGCTTGGCGGCGTCGAAGCCGAGAGCCCGTTTGTCGGCTTCGTGATGTCGGCGGGCGCAATCGCTGGCGCCGATCGCATCACCTTCAGCGGGATGGCCAGCAAGCCGTTGCGGATCTCGGTGCAACTGCGCTCGGCGGGAGCGGGCGCCGAACGCTGGCGACGATCGGTCTACCTCGATGAAACCATGCGCACGGTGACGATTCGATTCGACGAGATGAGGCCGATGCCGTCGACGACGGAGACGCACCCATCGCTCGGTCGCATTGGAAGCGTGCTGTTCGTGGTCGACCGAACCAACACACGGCTTGGCTCGAATGGCGAATTCTGGCTCGATGACGTCAAGTACGGACGGTGATCGACTACGTGCGAACCGTCAAGAGCAGATACGCCGCGCCGGCACCAAAGAGCAGATTGGGCGCCCACGCGGCCAGCAAGGGAGCGATGAGACCGCCCGACCCCATCGCGGCAAACACACTGATAGTGGTCCAGTAGACGATCGCGATCGCGATGGCAGCCGCGATCCCTGCCATGGCCCCGCTGCGCCCGATGGTGACCGCGAACGGCACGGCGAGGAGCGTCATGATGATCGTCACGAATGGAAATGAGACTTTGCGCCAGAGCGCGACCTGCTGTTTCACGACATCGAGACCGCTGGCCTCGAGACGATCGGTGTACGCCCGCAGCTGTGTGTAGCTCATGAAGTCGGGATCAGGCGACTGGGTGGTGAAGTAGGACGCGGGCTCGAGCGTTCGTCGGTTCTGGGTGAACGTCTTGAAGTCGTCCGGCGTCGTTTCACCGTTCTTGTCGAACGTGCGCGACCATCCTTGCTCGGCTCGCCACGTTGCCGCGCTCTCGTACGACGCTTTCGCCGCGAAGGCCCGTTCAGCGACATGGGTGAGGTCGTCGCTGAACTTGTAGATCCACAGATTCGCGAACTCGCCGGCGCGGGGGTTGAAGAAGTTGTAGTGGTAGATCGTCCCGTCGGTTCCCATTACCCAGCGGCGATTAATCACGTCGAAGGTATCTGGCGATCCGCCGCGCATCACGTGCTTGATGGCTTCCGCGCTGCGGTTCGAGGCACCGAGCACGGTCTGTTCGAGCGCCATCATCGCACCGCCGGCGAGGACGGCGCCGATGAGCATCGGCACAGCCACTCGATAGAGGCTGATCCCGCATGCCTTCATCACGATCAGCTCGCTGTTCTTGGTCAGCATCGCGATCGTGACGAGCGCAGCCAGCAGCACCGACAGCGGAATCACGTAATAGAGGTACTGCGGTGTCTTGTCGGCGAGGTACACCCCGAGCATCGCCCACGTGGCCGCGCCCTTGAACACCTTCTCTGACAACTCGGTGAATTCGGCGATGTAGAACACGCTGGCAAGCGCGACGGCCGACAGCCCGAGCATGCGGGCGTAGGTCATCGCCACGTACCGGTCGAGGATGCTCGGCCATCGAACGGCACCGCGGCGAAGCGCACGCGGTCGAAGCAGTTTGGCCAGGCCTTCGGGAATCGGAATCTTCAGGGGGCGGTCCGCGACGCGGTTGCGCCACTTGAACAGCAGCATTCCGAGGATGCCGAGCACGATGTCAGGAAGCCACGCGCCGAACCATGGTGGAATCTGACGTCCCTTGGTGAGCGACTGACCGAGGAAGAGCAGGATGTAATACGCGAAGATGATCGCGACACCGATAACGAAGTTAGCGAGCTTGCCATCGCGACGGTTTGTCGCGCCCAGAGCCAGACCGATGAGACCGAACACCAGGCACGCGGCAGGAATCGAAAACTTCTTGTGGATCTCGAACAGTTGATTGTGTGGAAAGATCCCCTGAGCCTGCAGGTCAGCCGCGCGCGCGCGCAGCTCGGCGATCGACATCTCGCGATCGCCTTTGGCGATGCCGCCCTTTGGGAACATGTGCTCGGGATCGAGTTTGAGGATGAAGCGATCGTTGAAGCGGAGCACCTCGTACTTGCCGGCGGCATCGGCCGAATGCCTCGTGCCGTCTTCCAGCACCATCTCGACGGTCTGTTTCTGCCGGTCGATGAGGATGCGACCGCGCCGCGCCAGATAGATCGCCGACCCTTCACCAGAGCGGTTGTCGGCGATGAAGACGCCGTTCCAGCCTCCCGATTGGGGAATCTCTCGGACATACAGCACGATGTTCGGGAACTCTTCGTAGAAGACGCGCGGCTTCACCTCGCCTTCGGCTTGCGTGGCGATCACGTTGAAAGTGATCTCACGAAAGATCTGGTTGGCGTTGGGAACCGCCACCAGCATCACATACGCGGTTGCGAGGCAGCCGACGCTCGCGAGCAGACCGACTGGTCGCATCAGACGCAGCGGGCTTACGCCGCACGCCTGCAGCGCAACGAATTCTCGGTCGGCTGACAGCCGGCCGAACGTGACTAGCAGGCCCAGCAGCAGCGACATTGGTATCGTCAGGCCGAGGGCCATCGGCACGAGTGCGATCACAAGGCGGACGATCACTAGAGTCGGTGCGCCTTTGGAGATGTACTCCTCGGCGTACTTCATCAGCTCGGGAATAATGAACAGGAACGTAAAGACAAGCAGGCCGAGCGCGAACGGCATCAGGACTTGCCGAATGACGTACCGGTCGAGAATTCGCATTCGCTCTGTAGTATCGGCTTAATTATGACGCGCGTCGCTCTTCTCTGGCACATGCATCAGCCCTTTTACCAGGACCTGGTGACCGGCGAGCACATCCTTCCTTGGGTTCGCCTTCATGCGATCAAGGACTACTGGGGAATGGTCGCGCTCCTACGGGAGTTCCCGAGAATCCGCGTCACGTTCAATCTGGTGCCGTCTCTGCTGGTGCAGCTCGAGGCGTTCGCGCGCGACGAGGCCCGGGATCGCCACCTGGAGATCGGACTGAAGCCAGCCGATCGTCTGTCCGACGATGACCGCGGGTTCTGCGTCGAGCAGTTCTTCCATGCTCATCGTTCTCGGATGATCGACCCGTTTCCGCGGTACGCGGAACTGCTTGCACGCCGCGGGACCAACGGCTCGGGGTTGAGCGCGCGATCCCAGGCAGGGCAGTTCTCCGTCGACGATCTGCGCGATCTCCAGGTGTGGCACAAGCTCGTATGGATCGACGCTGAGTATGCGGCGAGCGACCCGCGAGTCCGAGGGTTGCTAGAAAAGGGGCACGGGTTTACCGAAGAGGACAAAAGCGTCCTAAGAGCGGTCGAGCTCGAACTCCTGGGAAAAGTGATCCCTGAATATCGAGAGGCCGCACAACGCGGGCAGGTGGAGCTCTCGACGTCTCCGTTCTATCACCCGATTCTGCCCCTGCTGTGCGACTCGGACGTCTACCTGCGCACCCATCCGCATTCGCGCATGCCGCGCGAACCATTCCGTCATCCTGAAGACGCGTTCGAGCAGTTACTGCGGGCCCGCTCTCTTCACGAGCGACTGTTCGGACGAAGGCCCGATGGGGTGTGGCCCTCTGAAGGTTCCGTTTCGGAGGCGATGGTTCCGCTCGTCGCCGACGCCGGGTTCCGTTGGATGGCGACCGACGAAACCATCCTTGCGCGATCGACGGGCCGTGAGTTCACGCGTGATGGCGGCGGGAATATCGAGCAACCAGAACTGCTGTATCGGCCGTATCGTGTCGGCACCGGCGGCGCGACCGTCGCGTGCGGATTCCGCGATCACGCGCTTTCCGATCTCATCGGCTTTACCTACGCCTCGTGGCCTGCCGACCGCGCAGCGGATGATTTCGTTCGCCGGCTCGTCGATGCCGGCCAACGCTTCCGGGCGCGATCCAGTGGCGACCCGACGATCTTCGTCATCCTCGATGGCGAGAACGCTTGGGAGCACTTCGAAGGACAGGGCCGACCGTTCCTGCGAGCCCTGTATTCGCGCCTGGAATCGCATCCGGGTTTGCGCACAGTGACGATGAGTGAAGCCTGCGAGGAGGCGACGGAACCACTGGGGTCGATCTTTCCCGGGTCGTGGATCAATGGCGACTTTTACATCTGGATCGGCCACGCCGACGATCATCGGGCGTGGAGTCAGTTAGTGGATGCACGGCGGGCCCTCGAGTCACCACCGACGGGATTGAGTGAGCCGTCGCTCGCACGCGGCAAGGAGGAACTGCTGATCGCTGAAGGGAGCGACTGGTTCTGGTGGTACGGCGACGACCACTCGTCCGAGCACGACTTGGAGTTCGACGATCTCTTTCGTCGTCACGTACGCAACGTGTACCGAGCTCTTGAAAGCCCGATTCCTGAAGAACTGTTCGTGACTAACATTTCGACGCGCGCTCTGGTGACGCGCGTCCGCCGGCCCACGGGGCTCATCCGGCCGACGATCGACGGCGAGATCACGAGCTACTTCGAGTGGGTCGGCGCCGGCTGCGTGGAAAGCGCCTACGAAGTCGGAGCGATGCACCAGGTCGGACCACGCCCGGACGGAATTGCGATGGTGGCGTTCGGCTTCGATGCGGAACATCTGTTCGTGCGAGTCGAGGGGACGCGGCCGATGCGCGACCTGCTGGTCGGAACGTTCGGGCTGACGTTCCGGTTCCTCAAACCGAGCGGCTTCCAGGTGGTGCTGCGTCGAGATGGGCGGCTCGCCGACGTGCTCATGGTGAAGAGGACCGCCAAAGGAGATTGGGACGTCGTGACCTGCGGCGACTTGGCGTCAGCCATCGGGCGGGTCGCCGAGGTCGCAATCCCGTTCCGGTGCCTGAATGCGAAGGCGCACGATCAAGTGGCGTTCTTCGTGACGCTGTCCGAGGGAACCGTGGAGCGCGAACAGCATCCGCGTCATCAACCAATCGAACTCGAAGTCCCGGACGACCAGTTCGCCGTCCGGAACTGGCGCGCCTGAGTCCGCAAACCGGGCTTTCCCGCCGTATTTGATCAAGGTCGCATAAGACACGTTATGTTAACCAAACGATATGCCTGGCCCCGCCAGGTATCGCGTTCGCGACGAAACGCGCTCGACCAGCCTGCCGCGTTCTTCCCTCTTCGGGGATTCTTGGGCCTCGGACGTGGTCGGCCTCCTTAGAACGAAGGCCGGGGCTTACCGCTTTGCGTGACGCAACTCTCGAATGATGTTCTCGAGCGCTTCGATGATCTCGCCAGGGTCGACCTTGCTCTTGCGGAAGCTGAGTCGCAAATCGAAGGCCTTGGTGGTTGGCTTGAACTTGAAGACGTACGCCTTCGGCCGTCCCGGCTTCAGTTTGGCGGTCTCTTGGCGAGCGGTCTGCCTCGTCGTAGTGCCTTGACCGGCGAGTTTTTCGACGAGGGCCACCATTTTCTTGGGGTCTGACTGCCTAACTACCTGCAAAAGCGTCGACTTAGAGGTAATGTCTGCCAGCCGACACAGATTCCGCACTTCCTCCGGCATCGCCGCAAGCGATAGCGACTCGGTGATCGCCGTTCTCGACTTACCGAGCTTGCGGGCCATCTCCTCGTGGGTATGTCCGCACCTCTGAATCAGCTGCTGTAGCGCCTCGGCCTCCTCAAACGCGGTCAGGTCTTTGCGCTGGAGGTTCTCCACCAGCGCGAGCTCCATCACTTCGACGTCGTCGACCTCACGGATGACGACGGGCACCTCGCGGAGACCGACTTGCACGGCCGCATGGTAGCGGCGCTCGCCGGCGATGATCTGGTATCGCCCGAGCCGCTGCCGAACGACGATCGGCTCGATGATCCCTTTCTCTTGCACCGACGCCATGAGCTCGGACAGGTCGCCCATAACCTGGCGAGGCTGTCCCGGGTTCGGGTCGAGGAGATCGATTGCGACCATGCGTCCCACCGGTTCCCCGGCCGACGCCGCCAGCGCCTCGACGTAGTGCTGGTCGTGCCGCATGCGTAGCGTCTCAGGCAGTCCGCGCTTCGACACGCTCGATGACCTCCTCGCACAGGCTGTAGTAATCGGTGGCGCCGCTCGACTCGGGCGCAAACGTGAAGATCGATTCCTTGTACGCCGGGCTCTCCTCCAGGCGCACGCTCTTGCTAATCACGGTCTTGAAGACCTTGCCGCCGAACACCTTTTGAATCTGCTCGCGAATGTCCCTGGCCAGCGCCGTCCGCTTGTCGTGCATCGTGATCACGACGCCCAGGATACGGAGCCCGGGGTTCGGCCGCTGCCTGACTTTCTCGATCGTCTCGAGCAGATCGTCCGTGCCTTCAAGTGCGAAATACGATGACTGGATCGGGATGAGCAGATGCGTTGCGGCGACTAGCGCATTCACGGTGAGCAAGCCGAGCGCTGGCGGGCAGTCGATAACAATATGGGCGTACTCGCCTGCCAGCTTGTCGATCTTGTCCTTGAGCCGGAAGTGCGCATCGAGCTCACCCACCAGCCGCGCTTCCAGCTTCGCGAGCGCGATCCGCGCGGGGGCGATCCAGAGGTTCTTCAGCGTCGTCGCTGGCTGGATGATGTGCGCGAGGTCGCACGCGGGATCGGAGATGGCGTCATAGGTGCTGCGGCCAATGGCACCGAGATCGAGAAACGAGATGCTGCTGTTGGCCTGCGGATCGAGATCGATGAGCAGCGTCTTGCGTCCGCGCATCGCGAGCGCGGCGGCGAGGTTCACAGCGGTGGTGGTCTTGCCGACGCCCCCCTTCTGATTGGCGATGGCAACGATCATCGACGTGCCGCCTGGCTGGGCCGTGGGCCGGACAGGATTGCGTCGAAGACGCCCGGGGGTGCGGTATGTCTCACGGGGGCGCAGTACTGAGAAGAAGTGCGCCCATTGTAGGAACCGATATGAGAGGTGTCAACCTCTCGAAATGTCGGCCGGCCGACAAATCACATCTTGTACTTCCCAAGCTCCGACGGATCAAGGCTTTCCAGCCACTTCTGCAGCCGGGCATTATCCATCGGCTCGGAGAAGACCTCGACGCTCTTGGCGTTGTCGATCACGCTCTCTTCCACGAGGATGGGCGACCGCGTGCGCAACGCCAGGGCGATCGCATCGCTCGGTCGGGCGTCCACCGCGATCCGCTCACCTCGGACTGTTAGATGAATGACAGCAAAGAAGGTGTTGTCCTTAAGGTCGCTGACGACGATGCGGTCGACGCGACCCTCGAGGTCGGTGATGATGTTGCGAAGCAGATCATGAGTCATCGGCCGCGGCGTCGACACGTTCTCGATCTGGAGCGCGATGGCGTTGGCCTCGAACAGCCCGACCCAGATGCGAAGGATCCGCTCCCCCGGCTTGTCCTTGAGGATCACGATTGGCATGTTGGTGATCGGGTCCACCATCAAGCCTTTGATGCTCATCTCAATCAGCATGGCTCGCTCTCCGATCGTCGGGCCCTGAGTTCCTACACCGCCTCGCCCCAGAGGCTGTGAGGGCCTGCGCGAGTGATCCGCACATCGACCGTGCGACCGACCCACGCCAGGGACGATCCGTCCGCCCCTCTATCGGCAGGTACCGGTAAGTTCACCACCGTGTTGCCACCGGTGCGCCCGGAGACCTCGTCCGGGTGGCGCCGATTGGCCGAATCCACGAGCACCCGCTCCACCTGCCCCACCGCGCTTTCGTGCAGGCGCATCTGAATACTCCGCTGCAGCGTCTGCAGGGCGACGATGCGCGACGTCTTGTCGCGCTCGTCGACGTCGTCGGCCATCCGAAGCGCCGCCAGCGTGTTCGGGCGTGGCGAATACTTGAAGGAGAACATGCTGTGGTAGCCGACCGCCTCGGTGAGCGACAGCGTGTCCTCGAAATCCGCGACCGTCTCGCCTGGGAACCCGACGATCATGTCCGTCGACAGCGTGACGCCAGGAACCGCGTCGCGGATGCGCGCCACGAGATCCAGATACTCCTCGCGAGTATGACGCCGTCGCATGGCTTTGAGGATCCGGGAAGAGCCCGATTGCACAGGAAGATGAACGTGTTTGCACACAGACGGCAGATCGCGCACCGCCTCGATGAGCCGTTGCGTCGTGTGTCGAGGATGAGGACTGGCGAATCGAATCCGTTCGACTCCTGGAATAGCGTTCACTGCAGCGAGCAACTCAGCGAAGTCGCAGGACGGATCATCAGGAGCGCTGTAGTGGTTGACGATCTGCCCCAGCAGCTGAATCTCTCGGCGTCCCGACTGGACGGCCTCTCGCACATCCGCCAGGATGTCGGATTTCGCGCGCATCCGCTCGCGGCCACGCGTGTACGGCACGACGCAGAACGCGCAATGGTCGTTGCAGCCCTCGATGATCGTCACATAGGCCTTCACCGGATCGGCGCGGCGCGTGATCCCGAGTGGGAACGAGACGTCATCCCACAAACCAGTATCGATGGCCGGAAACGGAGACTCCCGAGCACGATCGACGAGCACTGGAAGCATCTTCAAACGCTGCGTGCCCATGATGACGTCGATCACGCGTCCATTCGACTTCTTGATCAGCGCCTCGCCTTCCTGCTGCGCGACGCACCCGGCAACAGCGACGACCGGTGCGCGTCCGGTCTCGTCTCGAAGGACACGCAGCTCGCCAAGGCGCGTGTACAACTTCTCCTCGGCGTGCTCGCGCACACTGCACGTGTTGATCACGATCACGTCGGCGTCGGCGTCGCTCGCTGTCGGCTCATAACCAGCCTGCTCGAGCAGACCAGCCATGCGCTCCGAGTCGTGGACGTTCATCTGACAACCGAACGTTTCGATCAGATAGCGCTTTGCCATGGCCTAGGCTCGGCTCCGCCGCGAGCCGAGACTTTCGCTTTCGCCTTTCGTGTTTTGTTTCCCTTTCGCCCCTTCTCGAACCGGCGACGAACTTGCTGCACCAAGCAGCTCGCTGGCGCTCGCGCGTACCTGGTCGCTGATGACCGCGCCGCCGATCATGCGAGCGATCTCCTCGATGCGACCGGCTCCATCGAGCCGGCGCACGGTGGTCACCGTTCGATTCACGCGAACAGTCTTGTCGATATGAAAGTGCGTCGTCGCACGAGATGCGATCTGAGGCAGGTGCGTGATGCACAGCACCTGAAAACGCTCGCCCAGCCGGCCAAGCCTAAGGCCGACGACGTCCGCCACCCGGCCGCCGATACCGGCATCGACTTCATCGAAGATCAAGGTCTTCCCGCGCTGGCCATCCATCGACATCGTCTTCAGCGCCAGCATCACTCTCGAGAGCTCTCCTCCCGAGACGATTCGTGAGAGCGGCCGCAGATCTTCACCCGGGTTCGGCGACACGTAGAACTCCGCCTGATCGATGCCGCGCTCCGACCACGACTCCTCAGGCGCCTCCCCTTCATTGAATCGTACCTCGAACCGCGTACGCTCCATCGCGAGGTCCGCCAGAACAGCCTCGAGTGGTGCCACAAATGCTCGTGCTGCGGCGCGGCGCTTGGACGACAGCGCACGAGCTGCCTCGAGATACTCGCGCGAGGCGCCGCGAAGGGCTCGCTCGATCTCCCCCGCAGTCTCGCTCGTACCGGTCAGAAACTCTCGCTCCTTCCTCAGTGCATCTCCCTTCTCGATAACCTCGGCCAGCGTAGGACCGTACTTCCGCTTCACGCGCTCGAGTAACGCAAGACGATCCTCGACGTGTTGGAGGCGTGCCGGTGATGCGTCGATCCCGTCCGCGTATCGACGAAGGAACGCGGAGAGATCTTCGAGCTGCGACTTGATCGCGTCGCGGGCGGCAAAGTGTTCGGCAAACTGCTCGTCGATCGACGCCAGTTCGCCTACTCGCTTCCAGACGTGTCCCAGCCCGGCGAGCACGGCCTGGTCGCTGTCGTAAAGCGCCGCGTAGCTTTCCTCGCACAGCCGCTGCACGCGCTCGGCGTTTGCGAGCACCTGCTTTTCTGTCGTCAGCTCGTCGTCCTCTCCAGCACGCGGCGCGGCTTTGTCGATCTCGTTCAACTGGAACGCAATGAGATCGAGGCGCGCCGTTTTCTCGCGCCCATCCATGCGCGCGCGATCGAGCTGCTCGCGAAGTGCGCGCACGCGCTGCCACGCGGTCGCGACCCGCTCGACCAGGCTTTGGAGTCGCGCGTGGCTGTCGATGAGCGGCAGGTGTGAAAGCGGATCGAGCAGCGTCTGGTGCTCGTGCTGACCGTGGAGCTCAACGAGACGCGACGACAGTTCACGCAGCGCCGCGGCAGTGGCCAGCGTCCCATCGATGAACGAGCGACTGCGGCCCTGACTCGTCACCTCGCGGCGGACCTGCAGCGCCCGACCATCGTCATCGAACACGGCCTCGATCGTGGCCTGCGGCTCACCTGTTCGCACGAGGTCGGCCGAGGCGCGTGCGCCAAGCAGAAGCCCAACGGCCTCGACCACAATTGACTTACCTGCGCCGGTTTCTCCAGTCAGAACGTTGAAGCCGGATTCGAACTCGACTTCGACGGACTCGATGACCGCCAGATTGCGGATGCGTAGGACGCGCAGCATGTAGGCGGAACTTCCATCCTATCATACGTTTGACAGCATTCGGGACGCGTGTTAGTCTGCCTTCTGCGCTGTCCCAGCGGCGCATCCCCCACAATCGGAGGCGTCGGTGTATAGGCTTAGCTGGTCGATCCTTGCACTTCAGGTGCAGGACGTGGCCCCGCTAGCTGGGAGCGGTGGCATTCTGAAAATCCTCGCGGACTCGAGTCCGCTCACGCAGGCCGTTCTCGGCATCTTGATCATCTTCTCGATCGTCTCGTGGGCGATCATCTTGTTCAAAACATTTTCCTACCGAAGAGTCGAGCGGCAGACGGCGACCTTCCTCGAGGTATTTCGTCGCAGTCAGAAGTTTTCCGAAGTGCAAGCGATTTGTCCTTCACTGCCCCAAAGCCCGCTCGTCGGCGTCTTCCAGGCGGGATACGCCGAGCTCAATGCGCAGTTCAGGATCACGGCGCCGACGGCACAGCAGAGTCCAAGCGCCACCCCTGCTCGTCCAATCTTGAAAAGCCTCGAGGCTGTCGATCGCGCCTTGATCCGCGCGGCAACAACTGAGGTCAATCGATTGGAGCGACGCTTGACCTTTCTCGCCACCACCGCCAGCGTGACGCCGTTCATCGGATTGTTCGGAACCGTGATCGGAATCACGATTGCGTTTCAACGCATCGGTGCCACTGGCTCGACGAATCTGGCAGTGGTGGGACCGGGCATCAGCGAGGCGTTGATCGCCACGGCCGCTGGTCTGTTCGCAGCCATTCCGGCGGTGATCTTCTACAACCACTTCGTCCATCGTGTGAAGGACTTCTCGGCGACCATGGACGACTTCTCGCTGGAGTTCCTCAACATCGCCGAGCGGAATTTCACGTAATGCCGAAGGTCATTGCTTCTGCGCCGAACGCCGGTGGACGTCATCAGCGTGGACGTCGCGTGGGCCCGAGCCTGGCAGAAATCAATGTGATTCCACTGGTCGACGTGATGCTGGTGCTGCTGATCATCTTCATGGTCGCCGCGCCGATGATGCAGCGCGGGGTTGAGGTACGGCTTCCCATCTCTGCGCGATCGCAGGAGATCTCGAGTGAGCGGGTCTTCATCGATGTGCCGCTGTCGTTTCGCAAGGAACGTCGCGTCTACATCGACAAGGAAGCGATCGGCATGCCGGCGCTCGCCGAGCGGCTTCGTCAGCTGATGATCAACAAGACTGACAAGCACGCCTACCTGCGAGTGGATCGTCAACTGCTCGTGCAGGATCAGATCGATGTGATGAGCGAGATGAAGGCGGCCGGTATTCTCGATGTCGGCATCGTGCTCGATCTGCCGACCAGGTGATCGCACTGTGAGTGAAACCGTCACTGACATCATCGTCGCGCGCGCGCAGCTCACCGATCAGCTGAGCCGCATGGTGGTGTGGTCGATCGCCGGTCATGCGACGATCATCGCGTTGCTTCTTCTGTGGCCGGAGCCGTCGGCGCCAGCGACGGCGAAGATCATGAACGTCAGTATCGTCAGTGGAGCGCCAGGCCCCAAGACGGGGGGGCTGACGTCCATCGGCGGTCAGACGGTGCAGGCAGCGCAACCGCAGGAACCGGTGAAACAGGCAGAAGCGCCGCCGGCCCCGAAGGAACCCGCGATGACCCTGCCCGATCCGAAGCAGCGGCCCAAGCCGCAGCCCAAGGTGACGCAGGCGCCGCCCGACGCCAACGCGAAGCGGGCGAATACCGGCGCCGAGCCGCGCGAGGGGAGCACGCGCAGCGATACGCGCGTGCGCGGCCAGGGCTTTGGCCTGAGCAGCTCCGGCGGCAGCGGCGCGCCGGTGCAACTCGACAACGTGTCCGACTTCTGTTGCCCCGAGTACATCGAGCAGATGCGCGTGTTCATCCAGCAGCGCTGGGAACAGAATCAAGGGATCGTCGGTTCGACTGGTGTCAAGTTCACGATTCTGAAGAATGGCGCGATACAATCTCCGCAGATCGAAAAGCCGAGCGGCTACGACGCGCTTGACCTCGCGGCTATGCGTGCGCTGCAGCGGACGACGCTCCCTCCCCTCCCCGCTGCATTTCCCAACCCGACGTTGACTGTACACATGCGATTTGACTACTCGCAATGATGATGACGACGCAACAGATAAAGTGGCGATGTGCCGTGGCCGCTGGTGTAATTGCCACCGCCGTCCTGTCGACCCGTGTTCCTGCGGCGCCACAGGCTCCGCAACAACCGTCCGATATCGCGGTCGTGATCAGCGGCGACCCCGGCACTCCACCTCGTTACGCGGTGCCGGACTTCGTCGCGCTCACGCCCGATGCCGCTGACGCCGCGAAAACGCTCGGACAAGTCCTCTGGGACGATCTGAATTTCGAGCGCGAGTTCTATCTGATCCCGCGCGATACCTACGGCAGCATTCCCGCGGCGCGCACGCTTGAAAGTGTGCCGTTCGCGGCCTGGCGCGAGCTCGGCGCCGACGCAGTGATCTTCGGCACCGTTCAACGCAGCGGCAACGAGATGCGGGTTGTCGTGCGCCTGTTCAACGTGCGATCGCGTCAGTCGGTCTTCTCGAAGGAATACAGCGGCAGCGCCAACAATCCGCGCCTCTACGCACACACGATTTCCGACGAGATCCATCAACAGCAGCGCGGACTGCGGGGGGTCGCGCGCACCAAGCTCGCATGGGTGTCCGATCGCGATCGACAGCGCGTCGACGGTACGGTGGAGAACCGGGAGGTAAAAGAGGTCTACTACGGCGACTACGACGGCGGGAATCAGCGTCGTCTGACGATCAGCCGCCAACTCAACGGCAATCCCAACTGGGCTCCGGATGCGCGGGCGCTCGCCTACACATCCTGGAAGCCGAATCCGGACATATTCATCTCCTATATGTATCAGGGTGTCCTACAGAACCCGACGAAGGGTGTCGGCACCAACTACCTGCCGGTGTTTTCGCCCGACGGCAAACAGTTCGCGTTCATGTCCGCGCGCGACGGCAACACGGAGATTTACGTGGCCAACGTCGACGGATCGAATCCGCGACGGCTGACGAATCATCCAGCGGCCGACACTACGCCGACGTGGTCACCATCGGGGACGCAGATTGCGTTTACCTCCGATCGCACCGGCAAGGCGCAGATCTACATCATGAATGCTGCCGACGGATCGAACCTGCGGCGGCTGACGACCGCTGAATCGGAAGCCGATCGCCCCACGTGGTGTTCGGCGTTCGACGAAATCGCATTCTCCGCGCGAACGAGTGGAAGCGGCTGGGACATCAAGGTTTACGACTTCAGCACCGGCCAGACGCGTCAGATCACGTTTGGCGAAGGCACGAACGAGAGCCCGGCGTACTCGCCCAACGGACGGCATCTCGCGTTTACGTCCACTCGAAGCGGACGTGTTCAGGTTTACACCATCGGTCGCGACGGAAAGGACCTGCGGCAGATCACACGCGACGGGAGTAACCAGACGCCGGCATGGTCCAACTAGCACACACACGTAGGACGAGGGAACACCATGTGTAACCAGAAAGCGTTCGTCGTCATCGCACTCGCCGTCGTGGTCGTGGCCACCGGCTGCGGGCGTAACAAGAAACCTGTGGTTGCGGCTCCACAGCCCGCGCCGACCCTGGCGCCGGCGGAGACCACACCTCCTGCACCACCGCAGCGCGTTGAAGAGTCGGTGCCCGTGCCGCAGCCTCGCCTGAGTGAAGATGCGATCGCCAACAGATCGCTGGACGACCTCAACCGCAATTCGCCGCTCAAGCCAATCTTCTTTCTGCTCGACAGCGCTGAGCTCGACGAAACCGGGCGCGCGGTGGCGACTGCGGATGCGGACGTGCTGAAGAAGTACAGCACCTGGGCGATTACGATTGAAGGGCACTGTGACGAGCGGGGAACGCCCGAGTACAACCTCGCACTGGGCGAACGCCGCGCCAGCGCGGTGAAAACGTACCTGGCGTCCCTTGGCGTCTCAGGCGAACGCATGAAAACCGTGAGTTATGGCAAGGAGTACCCATTTGATATGGGCCATACCGAAGAGGCGTGGTCGAAAAACCGCCGAGGTCATCTGGTCATCACCTCGAAATAAACTATGGGAGTGGGTCCCGACCCGGTACGAGGTCAGCGCATGCAGAAGATCATCACGGTGTTCGCAGTCGGTCTGATCGGGCTCATCGCCGGCACCGCGCCGGCGCGCGCACAGAACCGCGAGCATCAGCAGATGACCGCGGAGCTACGGATCCTGCAGGAGCAGACGCAGCAGCTCGCGCTGTCGGTGGCACAGATCGCCGAGACGATCAAGGCGCTGAACGCGCGTCTCGACGCAACCGAGCAGACGGCTCAGAAACGGTACGCCGATCAAGAACTGATCATCAAGAACTTGAGCAACGACCTGAGCGCGATTCGCGAACGTACGCAGGACACCGATACACGATTGCGGTCGTTGTCGGACGAGATCAATGCCCTCCGTTCGACGATGACGTCGCTGCCATCGCTGCTATCGCAATCCGGAGCAGCGCCTCCCCCACTCGGCGACGCCACGTCGGCAGCAGCCCAGCCCGGACCGACAGGAGCGGGATCTACGGGCACGCCGCCCACGGGCGGGTCCTCGACGCTGGGCCTCTCGCCGTCGCGGATGCTCGAAGCCGCCCGCGGCGACTACTTCTCCGGTAACTATCAGGCGGCGATTAGCGGATTCGACGCGCTCGTCAAAGCGTTTCCCACGTCCGAGGCAGCCGGCGAGGCGCACTTCTATCTCGGCGAAACCCACTTCACCCAGAAGCGCTATCAAGAGGCGGCTGCTGCGTACGCGCAGGTGATTCAGAATTACCGGAAATCGAGTTGGGTGCCGGAGGCGACCTTCAAACGCGGACGCGCGCTGGAACTCCTCGGTATGACCGAAGAGGCGCGTGCCCTCTATGAGCAGGTGATGAAGACGTATCCCGATTCGCAACAGGCCGGGCTCGCGTCTCAGCGGCTCACGCTGCTGAAGCGTCAGAGTTCGCCGCCTGCCTCACAGCGTCCTTGAAACTTCGTGACCTCCCCTGTCACGAAAACCCTGTACAGTTGCGATCGCGAATAGTGCACCTCGAGGTGCGCTGAAACCGTACGTGCACGGCCGCAGCTACTGCAGCCGTAGGGGCGGTCAGTCCGCCCGAAAGGACGCAACATGGGCAGCGTGAACAAAGTGATTCTGGTCGGGAACCTTGGCCGCGATGCGGAGCTGCGGTATACGCCAGGAGGCGCCGCGGTGGCCACGCTCAATCTTGCCACCACCGAAGTGTGGAACGACCGGAACAATCAGCGACAGGAGAAGACCGAATGGCACCGCGTGGTGCTGTGGGGCAAGCCGGCTGAGAGTCTGCAGGAATACCTCACCAAGGGAAAACAGATCTACGTGGAGGGGCGCCTTCAGACCCGTCAATGGGACGACAAGGACGGCAACAAGCGCTACACCACCGAAATCAAAGCCGATCGAGTGACGCTGCTTGGTGGCGGCGGCGGTCGCGGTGGCGGCATGGAGCGCGGCGCGGCGCATGCAGCACCCGCTGGCAACGCCGACGAGCCGCCGATGGAACCGCTCACAGACGACGACATCCCGTTCTGATCACCTCATGACGGCGAGGCGGGCCTTCAGACCCGCCTCCCATATGGTCAGGTGGTGGAGTGTGCTGACCACTCATTTCAAACCGATCGCCCGCATGACCATTGTGATCGTCGGCATACTCGCCGCATCACCGGTGTCTGCACAGCAGCCCTGGCAGACCACGCGCACCGAATGGGGTGATCCGGATATCGAAGGCACCTGGTTGACGGCGAACACCGCTGGCTTTCCACTGCAGCGTCCCGCCGATGATGACGACGACAGCCTGCTTCGCGAGCTCGTCGACGGTGGCGTCGTCGAAGCGACGCTCCTGAACGAAGGTGTCCCTCCGCTTCCCCGCGAACAGGACCGACGCATGGCGCTCGACGAGTGGCGGCGCACGCACTTCGCCTGGGGCACGCTCGTCGTCGAGCCGCAGGATGGACGGCTGCCGCCGTTGACCGCATCAGCCCTGGAGCGGGCGCGCACGACATGGCACAGCAGCTCGCAAACGGTGGGACCGTGGAATCGCGCGTCCGATCTTGGCCCTACCGAACGCTGCATCTCACGCGGTGTGCTCGGGTCGATGCTCCCGTCGTTCGACTACCACGGCACCGAGATCGTGCAGGCGCCCGGGGTCGTGATCATCCGCAGCGAAGCCATCCATGAAGCCCGCGTTGTCCCGCTCGACGATCGCCCGCGGCTTGGACCGAGTATCCGTGCGTATACCGGCGAGCCGCGAGGATACTGGGACGGCGACACGCTCGTCGTCGAGACGACGAACTTCAACGGCCGCACTGGAGCTCATTTCGGCGGCAACGAAGTGCCGACTAGCGAGCATCTGCGGCTCATCGAACACTTCACGCGCGTGAGCGATACGTCGATCGAGTATCAGATGACCGTCGAGGACCCGGATACCTGGATGCGGCCGTGGACGGCGGCCTTCCCGCTCACGCGAGATGACGCCTACGAGTGGAGCGAATACGCGTGCCACGAAGGCAACTACGCGCTGCGCAACATCCTCAGTGCGGCGCGCACACTGGAGCGGCAGCGTCCATAAAGTGCCGCGCTACGTGCCCTCACGCCCGTAGCGATCTTCGAGGCGCACGACGTCCTCCAGTTCGGGAGTCGAGACCTCGAATACATCGCAGTCCTCGATTGCGGTCATGCGATGAACCGTCTTCGGCGACACGTGAATCGAGTCGCCAGGCACCATTTCCCGCTTCGTCAGCCGCCCGTTGATCTCGATCTCGTACAACAGGCGACCCGTATACAAGTAGACCGTTTCGTCCTTGAGGTTGTGGTACTGCAGGCTGAGCGCGTGGCCGGCGTTGATGTGCAGAATCTTGCCAACATAGCGATCCGTGTGCGCCCAACGGAGCTCGTAGCCCCATGGCTTCTCGACCCGTTTCACGCCCTCGCTCCCCTGCCCTCTGTCGCCCACTGGACTCATCGTCGCTCACCTCGTTGCGCCGGCCGCGGGCGCGAACGTCTCGTTCAAGAATCGCTCGATGTCATCGACGGTCGCCAGCGTCAGCACGCGTGCGGCGATCTTCGCCATGTCGGCCGCACTGCTCTCCTGGACCACGCGACGCGCGATCGGCAGCGCTCCCGGCGTCATGCTGAACTCGGTGAGTCCGCACCCGATCAACAGCCTTAGCAGCAGCGGATCGGACGCCATCTCTCCGCACAACGAGACTGGGATCCCGTGATGCATCGCCGCGCGGCGCACGTGCCGCAGCAGCTTCAACACCGCGGGGTGCAGCGGCTGATACCGGTTCGAGACGCGATCGTCCGTGCGATCGACGGCCAGCAGGTACTGGATCAGATCGTTGGTGCCAATGGTGAAGAAATCGACCTCACGCGCGAGCAGCGACGCCGTGAACGCCGACGACGGCACCTCGATCATGATGCCGACGGGCAGCTCGGGAGTCTGAATGCCTCTCGCGACCAGCTCGGCTCGCGCCTCCGCCAGCAGCGCCTTCGCGCCGCGTACTTCGAGCAGCGACGACACGAACGGGAACATGACCCGCACCGATCCATGCGCCGCGGCGCGAAGCATCGCACGAAGCTGGGTCTTGAAGATCGCTGGTTGCGCGAGGCCGAACCGAATGCCGCGCAGACCGGCGTGGCCGCTGCGCTCGTGATCCGGGAACCAGCGCGCGTCGAGCGCGGCATCGACCAGCGGTCGGTCCAGCTGCCGCTGGTCGATGTCGAACGTACGGATCGTAACCGGACGAGGTGCCATCCGTTCGACCAGCTGCCGGTAGACGTGATACTGCTCCTCCTCGGCCGCCATATCGGGCGGGCCGCCGACCAGCATGAACTCGGAGCGAAACAGTCCGATCCCCTCCGCTCCAGCGGTCAAGGCAACTGCCACGTCGTCGGAGCGCTCGATGTTGGCCTGCAGCACGATCCGCTTGCCGTCCCTGGTCTGCAGCGGGCCTTCCTCTTTGGCCGGAGCGGCCAGCGACACGCGCGACCGGCGAGCCACGGCCTCGGCTTCAACACACGCTTCCGATGATGGGTCGACGGTCACATCTCCCGTGTCGCCATCGAGGATGACCGCCGATCCAGTCGGCACTCGGCGGCTCACATCGTGCAGACCGACGACGGCGGGCACACCAAGAGAGCGGGCCAGAATCGCGGTGTGATAGGTGCGGCTGCCGGCATCGGTCGCGAAGCCCTGAATGCGCGTCCAATCGAGCTGCGCCACAACTGACGGCGTCAATTCGTCGGCCACTAGTACACAGGGGGCGTCGAGGTCCTGCAGGCGATCGCGCGGCCCGCCGCGGTCCTCGCGCAGGTTCATGCGGAGACGGCCGGCGACATCATGAAGGTCGCCCTTGCGTTCACACAGGTACGGATCGTGGACGTCGTCGAACACCGCGCCAACTTCATCGACCGCGCGCTGAACCGCCCACTCGGCATTGACGCGCTCTTCACGAACAATGTCGACGGCGCGTCCGACGATCATCAGATCGTCGAGCATCAGCAGCTGTGCGTCGAAGATCGACGCCAGGTCGGCGCCCTTGATTTCCGCGATTCGACGCCGGATCTGCTCGAGTTGCTCCTGCGACCGCTGCCGGGCACGATCGATCGCGGCCAGCTCGCGGCCCACCCGATCGGCGGCGATCGGAAACCGGATCACCTGCATCCGCTGAATCGCCACCAGCGCCGGTCCAACCGCGATTCCGGGCGAGACGCCGATCCCTTTTAAACGCTCCACGATTCCTCGCCAAAGCCCGATTGCACGAGCTGCACCAGCGCCTCGATCGCCGCCTGCTCGTCCGGTCCACTCGCTATCAACGTAATCTCGGTGCCGCGAGCGGCGGCCAGCAGCAGAATGCCCATGATGCTCTTGCCGTCCATCATTCTGGCCCCATGGCCGACGCGAATCTGCGATTGAAAACGCGTGGCCAGGTGCACGAACCGCGCCGCGGCGCGGGCATGCAGACCCAGTTGATTCACGACGGTCACCGATTGCGTCGTCATGGCTTACGTCTTCTCGCCGCGCAACAGATCTGACGCCACCCAGATGGCGTTGCGTCCATGCTCGCGCATGTCGCGGGCGACCGCCAGTAAATCCGACGGCTGCGGCATGTTCACCAGCTTGATCAGCATGGGGAGATTGACGCCGGTGATGACCTCCACCCGTCCCTCGGCGAGGAACGTCATCGCCAGATTCGACGGCGTCCCCCCGAACATGTCGGTCAGGATCAGGACACCGGTGCCGTCGTCCACCCGCCCAATCGCCTGGTCAATTTCGTTTCGCGCGTCTTCGGTGTCCTCGTGCCATCCAATAGAGACGGCAGCAAATTGCGGCAGCTCCCCGACGATGGTCTCCGCCGCGTTCACGAGCTCGGTGGCCAGCTGGCCATGCGTGACCACGACAACTCCGATCATACGCAACCTTGTCGTCAGATCGCCGCTGCGATCACGAGTCTCGATGCTTGACGCGCAAGCGGACGCCCTTCACGCTTGCCAGCGATTTCTTCAGGGTCTCCGCGATCATCACCGACCGATGCTGACCGCCCGTGCACCCGATGGCTACCGTCAGATAGCTCTTTCCTTCGCGCACGTAATGCGGAAGCGAAAACTTCAAGAACGACGTCAACCGGTCGATGAACTCGCGGGTCGACGCATGACGGCGCATGTACTTCACCACCGCGGCGTCGCGCCCGGTCAGCCCGCGCAGGCTGTCGACGAAATGCGGGTTCGGCAGGCACCGTACGTCGAAGACGAGATCCGCGTCGAGCGGCGGTCCATGCTTGAAGCCAAAGCTCACCAGGTTGACCACCATCTCGGCCCGCGCATCATCGTCCTTGGAAACGCGCTCGAACAACGCGCGCAGCTCGTGCACCGTCAGATTCGACGTATCGACAATGACGTCAGCGAGAGAGCGAATCGTCTGCAGCTTCTTGCGTTCTTCCTCGATGCCCTCGACCACGGAGCGATCGGGGGCCAGTGGATGCGGGCGGCGCGTCTCGCTGAACCGGCGAACCAGCGCCGACCGGCTCGCCTCGAGGAAGATCAGACGCGCATCGATGCCCGGCCTCGTCTTGAGCCGCCGAAAGACCGGCGGGAAGTTCTTGAGAAAGCCTCCCTCGCGTACGTCGACGACGATCGCTACCTGATCCAGACCTGCATCGTCACGGTTGGCAAGATCGGCGAGCGTGGGTATGAGCTGAGTCGGAAGATTGTCGACGCAGAAGTATCCGAGATCCTCGAGCGCCCGAATCGCGTGCGTTTTTCCCGATCCAGACAGCCCTGTCACGATGACGAAGCGGTGGCCGCGATGCGCCGCGCGCGGGTGCGAACGCGCCTGACGGCGTGTCGGTCGCACGGCCTTCATTCGTGATCTCCGCGATCGATGTCGTCCTCGGATTCGACTTCGTCACTGGCTCGGGCACGAAGCCGCCCGTCGAGCCGATCCGCGAGATCGCGCGCCGCATTGAGTCCACGCGAGCGCAGCAGCTGGTTGCGCGCCGCCACCTCGACAAGGATCGCGAGGTTGCGCCCCGGGGCAACCGGCATGCAGATCAACGGCACTCGTATGCTCAGCAGCTCGAAGCTGTTCTCGTCGAGGCCAAGCCGCTCGTACTCGCGCTCAGGATCCCATCGCTCCAGCCGGACGACCAGCTCCACGCGCTTGGCGGCCCGCGTCGCGGCGACACCAAACAAATCGCGGATGTTGATCACGCCGAGTCCCCGCACCTCCATGTGGTGGCGCGTCAACTCCGGGCACGTACCGATGAGCGCGGTTTCACCGCGCCGGCGCATCTCCACAGTGTCGTCAGCGACGAGACGATGACCGCGGACGATGAGATCGAGGGCGCATTCGCTCTTCCCGAGCCCGCTGTCGCCAATGATGAGGACACCAAGACCAAGGATGTCCATCAAGACGCCGTGCAGCATCTCGCGGACCGCAAGCGCATCATCGAGGAGTGCACCGATCCGGTTGATCGCCACCGGCGTGGCGATCGGCGTTCGCAGCACCGGCACGCGACAGGCTTCCGACGCCGCCAGCAGATCCGGCGGCGGCTCCCATCCTCCAGTGATCAGCACACACGGGATGTCATGGCGGAACATCGCGCCCAGCATGCCGACGCGGGCTTCGTGCTCGAGGCTCTCGAGGTAGCGCACCTCGCTTTCGCCGAACACGAGAATGCGCGCCGGACGGAGATACTCGTGGAATCCAGCGAGCGCGAGGCCGGTCTTCTGGATGTGAGGACTGGAGATCTCGCGATCGACACCGGCCTTTCCGCTCAGGAGCTCCAGCGGCAGACCACTCGATTCGGAGCGCCTTCTGAGCAGACTTGCCACGGTGAGCGACGGCGTCGGCATCGCAGTCACGCTCGACGACACGATCTCGAAGCCCGCAGGTAATGGGCGAGACCAGAGCACGTCCGGCACGGACGGCTAGGCATCGGGCTCGATCAGTCCGAGGTTGCCATCCGTTCGTCGATACAGCACGGTGACAGCATCGGTCGACGAGTTGCGGAAGACGATCACCGCATCGCTGCCGTCGCCAATCTCTGCCGCGGCGTCCTCGATGGACATCGGCTTCACCGCGTAGCGCTTGGCGCGGATGATCCGGCGGGCCCCGTCGTCGGCGATAGGAGCAGCGGCGCCATCCGCCCGCTTCGTGCGGGCGCGCGCGGCACCGTTGCGGCGTTTGCGGGCGGCCCATTTGCCCTTCAACTTCTCCGCCTGGTGCTGGATCTTCTCGAGGGCGGCGGTCACCGCCACCTGCAGATCCGTACCGCTGCCCTCGCCATGGAGGAAATGCTCGCGACTCACGTGCACCGTCATTTCGGCGCGCACGAGCCCTCGCTGATGAGTGAGGACGACGTGGGCCGAGATGACGCTGTCGTGCAGCAGCTTGAGGGTGTGGCCGATTCCGCGTTCAACGAGCTTTCGTGCGGCCGGGGTGATGGCGAACTGGCGTCCGGTGATTTCGAGGCGCATGGCAACCCGTGGCAGCCGGCGCCGAGGCCGGCCCCCGTCGATGGCTAGTAGAGAACCTTACGCTGGTTGGACGTCGGAATCTTCAGCTCTTCGCGGTACTTTGCGATCGTCCGTCGCGCCAGCTCCAGACCCTCGCGGTGCAGCATGCTGACGATCTTCGAATCGCTCAGCGGCTTCTTCGGGTCTTCCTGCTCGATGATCTTGCGAATTCGCTGCTTGATAGTGACCGACGACACGGCGTCGCCGTACTGGCTGTTGATCCCGCTGTGGAAGAAGTACTTCATTTCGAACACGCCCTGCGGCGTGTGCATGTACTTGTTGGTCACCACGCGGCTGACCGTCGACTCGTGCATGCCGATATCGTTGGCCACATCGCGCAGTACCAGCGGGCGCAGGTACTCGATGCCGTGATCGAGAAAATCTCGTTGGAAATTGATGATGCTGGTCGCGACCTTGTGGATCGTCTTCTGCCGCTGCTCGACCGACTTGATCAGCCACAGCGCCGATCGGAACTTGTCTTTCACGTACGCGCGCGTCTCGTCGGTGTTCTCGGCGGCGTTCTTGTCGAGCAGCCGCCGGTAGACCGGACTGATCCGCAGCTGCGGCAGGCCTTCTTCGTTGAGCAGCGCCACATACTGATCCTCGATCTTGACGATGTAGACGTCGGGGATCACGTACTGCGACTGTGACGGGTTGTAGCGGCTGCCCGGCTTGGGATCGAGGTGACGAATCAGCTCGATGTGCTGCTTGAGATCGTCGATCGTGAGTCCAAGCTTGCGCGCGAGCTCAGGCACCTGGTGGTTCTGCAGCAGGCGCATGTGCTCGGTCACGATGCGCTCGGCGGGCGTGCCGCCCATGCCGAGGTGCCGAAGCTGCAGCAGCAGACACTCTTGCAGGTCGCGCGCACATACGCCGATCGGATCGAAGCTCTGAAGGAGCGCGAGTGCCCTTTCGACATCCGCAGTCGACCACGGACCCATGCCGGCGATGTCCTCGACCGTCGCCACCAGATAGCCGTCGTCATCGAGGTTGCCGATGATCGCCTCGCCGATCTCGCGCAGCACCGGTTCGTCGGTCTGCATCGAGAGCTGCCACAGCAGATGACTGGAGAGCGACTGTCCCGTCGACAGCGTGTTCTCGATCGGCGGCAGTTCCTTTACTTCGGTTGGCGTGCGCGGCCGATAGCCGTCGTCCAGATAGTCGCCGAAGAAGTACTCGTAGTCCTGGTCGTCCCAGGTGTCGCCCTTCTCTTTCTCTTTCTTGTCTTCCTGCTTCTCCTGCGTCGCTTCGACCGGTTGGAGCTCCTCTGTGGGCACCTCTTCGAGCATCGGGTTCTCGACCATCTCCTGGTTCAAGAGCTCCGACAGCTCGAGCGTCGACATCGGCAGCAGCTTGATCGCCTGCTGCAATGACGGCGTCAGAATCAGCTTCTGAACGAGCTTAGTGTGCAGTTTCTGCGAAATCGCCATGTCTTACTGAGTCAGTCGTTCAGCCTTGAACCATCTTAGTCCAACCGGAAGTCGGTCCCCAGATAAATCCGGCGCACATCCTCATCCGCGGCGAGCGAATCCGGCGTTCCGCTCCGGAAAATCACGCCATCGTGAACGATGTACGCCCGGTCGGTGATCCGCAGCGTCTCGCGCACGTTGTGATCGGTGATAAGCACACCGATGCCGCGCTCCTTCAAGTGAAACACGATCTTCTGAATCTCCGTGACTGCAATCGGGTCGATCCCCGCAAACGGTTCATCGAGCAGCATGAAGCGCGGTGACATCACCAGCGCTCGTGTGATCTCCGCGCGTCGACGCTCACCGCCCGACAGGGTGTAAGCGGGCGCCGAGGCCAACGGCGTGAGATGAAGCTCCGCCAACAGATCCGCGAGTCGAGCCTGCCGCGCCGCGGCATCGAGATCGAGCGTCTCCAGAATGCCGAGGATGTTCTGCTCGACCGTCAGGCCGCGGAAGATCGACGGCTCCTGCGGCAGATAGCCGATGCCTTTGCGCGCGCGCACATACATCGGGGCTTCAGTGACATCCTCGTCGTCGAGCACGACCCGTCCCGAATCGGGGGCGGTGAGACCGACCGTCATGTAGAACGTGGTGGTCTTGCCCGCGCCGTTCGGACCCAGCAGGCCGACGATCTCGCCCGAGGCGACTTCGATGTTCACACCGCGCACCACCGTTCGCCCGCTGTACGACTTGGTGAGATCGTGCGTTCGCAGCGTCGACACGAGCGTGGCGGATGGCGGACCGTCTGACTTCAACGCGACGTCGGGCTTGGGCACGGTATGCTCTGCGCTTCGGTGCGCGTCTCGGCGTTGCCGTCGACGCCGATCGTATCGGTCGCTTTGGAGAAGGTCAACGTTCGCCCGGTGGTCTCGCGGCACGATTGTGACGACGTCGCCGTGGCCGCGGTCCTCACCACGACGGAGACCGGCATCGCACCGGTGCCAGACATCACGTAGCGATCGGTGTCGGCGCGATACGTCAACCGATCGCCAGTCGCGGTTTTGGTGTCGACGTCGAGCCTCACGCGCGTGAACGCCTCCAGTCGGTCCATTCGGTTGTCCGGCTGTGCGAGCACAATCTCGATCCGATCCGCGCGAAGGTCGCCTTGTGGGCCTTTGACTTGAGCCCGAGCTGGTGCGGGTGCCGCGGTCGCGCGCCCACCTGACCCGGCGCCGGGAGAGACCACCCCCCTGCCCCTTGTCGGCGCCACGGGCGGCACACTGTAGGTCACCGTCCGCGTGCTGTCGACATACCGGATTTCCTCGGCGCTGCCCGTCGTTCGGCCGCTATCCAGATCCAGCGTCGATCGGGCCGAGCCCGTCGCAGAGAGATCGCCCTTTTCACGATCGACCGTGATCGCGCTGCCGCTGATCGAGGTCGCACCCTGGAAAAGGCGCGCATTTCCGGCATACGTGGCAACACCCGTGGCCGACGTGTAATCGAGGCTGTCGCCATTGACATTGGCCGCGTCGCCCTGTTTGAGAAGCCCGGGCATCGACTGCCCCGCCGAGCCGCGCGAGCTCGTGCTCTTGGGGCGCAGGGTCGTCTTGACCTGCGTGGCGTGAATCTTCCGAGTATCGAGCGCCACGTTGATCCGCCGTGCATCAATCTCGATCTGATCGATAGCCACGTGGGATGCGGGGGCGGCAGTGTCCGGCCCGATCAATTCAATCGCGTTCTTCGACGGCTGATAGCGCACCTCAGGCGCCGACGCGTTGAGATCTTTTTCCTCGAACACCACGCGGTCTTTGAACACCGCTTCGCTGATCGCGTCGTCGGCAAGCGAGGCAGCGAGCGTTCGGGCGCGCACCGAGCGCGGCGACCCATTCCCGCGCGCTGGCTCGTGGTATTCGACGTCATCGGTGAATCGCGCTTCGGTGAGACCGCGACCTTCCTGGCCCGACGCGTCGATCGCCTGCGCCGTCACGCGGCCACCTGGTGAGTCCTTCGCCGGCGGCAGATCGAGGCGGGTGTTCTTGCGTCCGGTGACCGACACCACCGAGCCATCGGGCGCGAACAACAGGTCGAGCGATTCTTCTGCGGCGATGGATCGCGCCGGCCCTTCACCCTGCGTGGTCGGGGTGATCTCGGCCTGGCCCTTCATCGTCACCCGCTCGAGCGTGCGGCCATCCTCGCTGTAGTCCATATCGATGTCGCGCGCGCTCATCGATCGCACCGCAGACGCTCCAGTCACGCGCGCTCGTCCCCGTAGCTCGAGATAGGTGATCACCTCGTTGTTCTGCGAGAGACGCGCCGTTGAGTGATCGGTGTCGGTGATCTGGGGACCGCGAACCACGTGCACCTGCTTGTCCAGCGTCAGCATGTGCTGCGTTCGATCGAGCACGGCGGATCCCGCCGTGAAGTCGGTCGTCGGGTGTCCTTCCTCGTCCACCACCGTCACCGCCGCGTTCTCGTTGATTGTGAGCACGTCGTTGTTCTGGTCGAAGATGCCGTTGGTGCCGCGGCCGCTCATGCGGCCCTTCTTGAACGCGACGACCCCTGGGACGCGAATGAGCCCCTCATCGTCGCTCTGCGTGGCACTGTCGGTTGTCATCTCGAATCCGTCGCTGGCCTTCAGCGAGACGTGTCCGCTCAAGTGTTTCTCTTTCTGGTGCTCGCCCGCCTGCGCTTCGTCTGCCGTGACGACGTACGTCTTGCCGTCCGACTTCTGTACGGTGATCTGCACCTTGAGCCATTTGCCGGATCCGTCTGGGTAGGAGACGTACTTCTGCCACCTCATCTCGCCATCGCGCAACGCGCCGCGAAACTGGAGCCCGCTTCCTTCGCCGGTCTCGACGAGCGCCTTGGGATCGCTGCGCACGACCGCCGGTGCCGGCGGCTTGACCTGCCGCGTGCCGATCGATCGCCACACGACTACCGCGACGGCGATGCCGAAGATCGCGAAGCCAAGGCGAGTGCGTTTCTGCCAGGTCGTCACAGCTGTAGTGGGGGCCGCCTTTCCTGGCCGCCGTAGCGCTATGCGCGAAGGCGGCAGGCGGCCCGTCTCACGCCCAAAAGCCAGAATAGCATCCGAATGCAGGGCTAGTTCTGCGGAGCCTTGAAGTCGGCGATCGAGAGCTGCAGATAGCGTTCGCCGTTCCACATGTCCTGCTCGAGCGAAAACGCCAGGTCGATGGCCGTCCGGTGCCCGGCCACGAACTCTTCACGCTCGGACGCGCGCCAGGCGATGCCGCGCATGACGCGCCCATCCTGACGGAAGGCCATCTTCAGGTGACGGTCCTTGACGCGGCGCGGCCCGTCGACGATCTCGACGCCTCTGGTGTGAAAGATGGGGCGCGGATTGCCAGCGCCAAACGGGGCCAACGTGGTGAGCTCCGAGGCGACACGTTCGTCGATGCCGCGGAACCCGAGAGCGCCGTCGATCCACAGCCGCGGCCGGAGATCGTCAGGCTGCAGGCAGCCGTCCGCGAAGTCGTTGACGCGCGCCCGCAGGTCGCGAATCTGCGCGCTGTCCATGGTCAGGCCGGCCGCCTGTTTGTGCCCACCGAACCGCGTCATCACCTCGCCGCACGATTCGAGCGCCGCCAGCATGTTGAACGACGGAATACTCCGGCACGACCCGTGTGCGACGCCGCCATCGGTGGAGATCACGATCGCGGGCCGATGGAACGCGTCCACCAGCTTCGACGCAACAATTCCGATGACGCCACGATGCCAGCCCTCACCAGCCACGACGATCACCGTACGCGACCCGACGTCGAGATCCGTTTCAACCGCCTTGCGTGCTTCGGCGACGATGTCCGCCTCTTCCTGCTGACGCCGCACGTTCTCGGCGTCGAGCTGCTCGGCCAATTGACGCGCCTCGCCGGCCATCGCTTCGTCGGAGGCGAGCAGCAGTCGCGCCGCGATGTCCGGTGTGCTCATGCGACCGGCGGCGTTCACACGCGGCGCCAGCACGAAGCCGATGTGATAGCTGTCAATGTCCTTCCCGGTGAGGCCGCATACGTCGAGCAGCGAGCGCAGCCCCACTTTGTGCGGCCCTCTCGACAGCAGGCTCAATCCGAGCTTGGCGATGATGCGGTTCTCGCCAGTGAGCGGAACGACATCGGCGAGCGTGCCGATCGCGGCTACCTTGACGAACGCCGGCAGCCACGCGGTGTGTCCGGTGCGCGAGCACAACGCGTGTACCAGCTTCAGCGCCACCCCGACACCCGCGAGGTTCTTGTCGGCATATCGGCAGTCGTGGCGCTTCGGGTTGATCACCGCCAGCGCCCTTGGCAAATCGACATCGGGCTCGTGATGGTCCGTGATGATCAGATCCAGACCAAGCCGGTGCGCGTGTTCCGCCGCCTCGATCGCACGGATGCCGCAGTCGACCGAGATCACCACCCGCACGCCGTCGGCGTGCAGGCGATCGAGCGACGCCGGCTGCAGGCCATAGCCGTCGCGCATGCGCTCGGGGATGAAGTGCGTGACGTCGGCTCCCAGCAGCTCCAACGCCCGGCGCAGGATCACCGTCGACGTGATGCCGTCGACGTCGTAGTCGCCGTGAATCGCAATGCGATGGCGCTGCGCGATCGCCATCAGGATGCGATCGACCGCGGCCCCCATGTCGGTCAGCGTGAACGGGTCCAGCAGATCGTCGAGGGTCGGCGTCAGGAAGCGCTTGGCGACATCGGCATCACCCAGGCCGCGGATGCAGAGCAGGCGCGCCGTCACCGGAGAGATCTGCAGCGCGTCCGACAACGCCGCCACGGCGGTGTTGTCGCAGGTGAGCGTTTCCCAGATCAGATCAGCCTTCGGCAATGCCGATGTTCCCCATCGCGCGCCATTTCTCGTACCGTTCTTGCAACCGAGTCGCCGAATCCAAACGAGAGACGTCGTTCAGCGAGCGCTCGAGCACGGTGTCGAGGATCGTGGCGGCGAGATCGTGATTGGTGTGCGCGCCACCGCGAGGCTCGGGCACGATCTCGTCGATGATGCCGAGGCGCAGGAGATCGGGCGCCGTGAGCTTCAACGCTTCGGCGGCCTCGACCTTGCGTCCGGAATCACGCCAGAGAATCGCTGCACAGCCTTCGGGTGGAATCACGCTGTAAATGGCGAACTCGTGCATGAGGATGCGATCGCCGACGGCCAGGCCAAGCGCCCCGCCACTGCCGCCTTCGCCGTGCACAACCACGACAATCGGCACGTCGAGCGACGCCATCTCGCGCAGATTGAGCGCAATCGCTTCCGAGATCCCGCGCTCCTCCGACTCGATGCCCGGGTAGGCGGCGGGCGTATCGATGAAGGCGAATACAGCCCGGCCGTACTTCTCAGCCAGCTTCATCGCCCGCAGCGCCTTGCGGTAACCCTCGGGCTTCGCATATCCAAAGTTCCGATAGATCTTCTGCTTCGTATCGCCACCGCCCTTGTGGTGTCCGACGACAAGCACCGGCTCGTCCTTGAAGCGGGCAAACCCGGTCACCACGGCGTGATCGTCGGCAAAGCGGCGATCGCCACTGATCTCCGTGAACTCTGTGAACAGCCGATTCACGTAGTCGAGCACCGTGGGCCGATTGGGATGCCGCGCCACCAGCACCCGCTGCCAGGGCGTGAGGTTCTTGTAAATCTCGCCCCGAATCGCGTCGATGCGATGATTCAAGCTGTCGATCGACCGCTGCCGCTCGGGCGTAATCGGCAGCATCGACATCGCTTCCAGCTCCTTGAGCAGCAGCGCGATCGGTTCTTCGAATTCCAGTGTGTCAGGAGGCATGGACAGACCAGGTCACCGCAGGCTGACCGACCCCGTACCACAGATCCGTTCCACCTCGGACACCAGGCTTTCCGAGGGACGGACCCGGATCCCGCTCACGTCGGCGGTCACGCGTATGTGCTTCTCCTGTTCGTGGATGACGAACGCCACGCGGCGATCGCCCTTGTGATGCGCCAGCACGTCGAACAGCTTCTCCAATGTGGCGCGCCCGTGCGGCGGCATCGACAACCGGATGGCCACCGACTTCGCCAGCCGCTCCCGCACCATCTCGATCGGGACGATATCAGCGGCGAGTATTCTCGCCGATTCGTCGTCGCGTTCGAAGCGTCCTGCCACGCAGACGGTTTTGCCGTTCTCGGCCAGATGTCCGTGTTGCTTGAACGCCTCGGGGAACACCACCACTTCGATGCTGCCGTACGCATCGTCCAGCATGAACACGCACATCCGATCGCCCTTGCGCGTCTTCAGTGGCCGCAGTCCAGAAACGATGCCACCGATGGAGATCTCTTCGGCGAACGGACGGCCACTGCCGTTGCCATTCGCTGGAGAGGACGCCAAAGGCGCACCGCCGTTTGCCTGGGCGGCAACTGCTGCCGCCGCGTCATCGGCGCTGTCCTCAGCCGGCGCGTCCGGTTCCTTCTTGACGATCAAATCCTTCGTTGTCTTCGAGCCGTACTCGCGCAGATCGTCGGCCCAGCGATCGATCGGGTGCCCGCTCCAGTAGAGGCCGAGCGCCTCCTTCTCGAAATTCAGCTGATCGATCTCCGACCACGGCGGCACGTCGGGCAGTTGAATCGACACCGCCCCCGTCTCGCCAGGCTGTACGTCGCTGAGGCTCAGGAACAGATCGGTCTGGCCGAGTTCTTTGTCGCGCTGTGTGCGGCCGCCGTGCTCGAACGCGCTGTCGACCGAGGCAAACAGCCGCGCCCGAAGAACCGGCAGCGGTGAACGCAACCTCGGATGCTTGTCAAAGTCGACCAGCGTGTCGCATGCCCCCGACTTCACCAGCGCCTCGAACACGCGTTTGTTCGCGAGCCGCAGGTCGAGCACTTCGCACAGCGCATGCAGCGACGGAATGCGGCCGCCGAGCGACTCGCGGGCCTGGATGATCGCCTTGATCGCCCCTTCACCGAGCCCCTTGATCGCGGTCAGGCCAAACCGCACGCCTCGGCCCGCTTCAACGGTGAAGTTCAACTGGCTCTCGTTGATGTCGGGCGGCATCACCGGAATGCCGCGATCGCGGCTCTCGGCCAGATACATCGCCAGCTTGTCGGTGTTCTGCGCTTCGATCGTGAGCAGCGCCGCCGCGAAGTGCCAGGGGTAGTTGGCCTTGAGATACGCCGTCTGATACGCCAGGAGCGCGTAGGCCGTGGAGTGCGACTTGTTGAAGCCGTACCCCGCGAAGTACTCCATCAGGTCGAAGATCTTGGTCGCCTTCCTCTCGTTGATGCCTTTGCTGCGCGCCCCCTCCATGAAGGCTTCGCGCTGCTTGGCCATGACCTTCGGATCCTTCTTGCCCATGGCCTTGCGCAGCACGTCGGCTTGCCCGAGACTGAAGCCGGCCAGCGCCTGCGCGATGCGCATCACCTGCTCCTGATACGCGATCACGCCGTAGGTATCAGAGAGGATGGGCTCGAGCTGCGGCAGCTCGTACTTCACCTCGGTGCGTCCCTGTTTGCGCGCCACCCAGTCGTCCACCATCCCGCTCTTGAGCGGGCCGGGGCGATATAGCGCGTTCAGCGCGATGAGATCGTCGATGCGCTCCGGCTTGGCTTTGCGCAGCAGATCGCGCATCCCCGAGCTCTCAAACTGGAAGATGCCGAACGCGGCGCCGTCGCCGAATACCTTGTAGGTCTTCGGATCGTCGAGTGGAATCGCGTCGATATCGAGCTCGATTCCTTCCGTGCGCTTGATCTCGGCGAGGCAGTCCTGAATCAGTGTCAGCGTGCTGAGACCCAGGAAGTCCATTTTGAGGAGGCCAATGCGCTCGACCTCCTTCATGTTCCACTGCGTCGTGATTTCGTCGCGGGCCCCTTTGTAGAGCGGGGCGTAGTCGGTGATCGGGCCGGGCGCGATCACGACGCCTGCCGCGTGCACTGACGCGTGGCGCGACATGCCCTCGAGCCGCTTGCCAATCTCGATCACCTCTTTGACCTTCGGGTCGCGCGCCACCATGTCCTTGAGGACCGGGTTCTCCGCCAGCGCCTTGTCGAGGGTCATGTCGAGCGCGGGCGGGATCTGCTTGGCGATGTTGTTGACGTCGGCGTACGGCATGTCGAGCGCTCGACCGACGTCGCGCACCACCGCCTTGGCTTTCATCGTTCCGAAGGTGATGATCTGCGCCACGTTCTCGCGGCCGTACTTGCGAGTGACGTAGTCGATCACCTCCCCGCGCCGCCGCTCGCAGAAGTCGACGTCGATATCAGGCAGCGACACGCGCTCGGGATTCAGGAAGCGCTCGAAGATGAGATCGAAATCGAGCGGATCGACATCAGTAATCCGCATGCTCCACGCCACCAGCGAGCCGGCCGCCGATCCACGTCCCGGCCCGACCGGGATGCCTTCTTCGCGCGCGTAGCGGATGAAGTCCCACACGATCAGGAAGTAGCCGGCG